>Ga0058697_10000420_pt1 | contig 18839 bp, 21 predicted proteins | sample AgamicAsMae_FD_66619 | JGI IMG/M metagenome (GOLD analysis project Ga0058697, IMG submission 66619) | Agave microbial communities from Guanajuato, Mexico - As.Ma.e | ecosystem: Host-associated > Plants > Phyllosphere > Phylloplane/Leaf | place: Guanajuato, Mexico | collected 2012-06-04
GCCGTACGCCGTGCCCTCATAGTTGAACAAGGCGGCCTCTACACCAGCATCATCCCCGACAACCAGCCTCTCCACAAGGAAACCGACGATTACGGTCGCAAGGTCCTTGAGATGCTGACTGCTGATCAAGCCACCCAAAAGTTGAGGACCAACCAGGAGTCCTATCTGGTCGGCCGTGGTTCCGGTGTCGTTCGTTACGACCTTGTCCAAATCCCTAGTAACGACCCTATTGAGGATGACCATGCCGAGAAGATCATCCACGTTCCCGAGTCGATCGCTGGTCAGACCGAAGGCAGCGACTGGATGTTCTGGGGTGTTTTTGACGGTCACGCGTATGCCTCCTCCTCCAACATCCTCACCACTTTGCCCTGAACTAACAACACACCTGCAGTGGCTGGACCACATCCGCCAAACTCCGCCAGACCCTCATCTCCTACGTCGCTCGCGAACTGAACACGACCTACACAGCCGCCAACGCAAACTCGTCCCTGAAGCCTCCTGCTCCCGACGCCGTCGACGCTGCCATCAAGAAGGCTTTCACTCTGCTCGATAACGACATCACCCACGAGAGTGTCAAGAGGGTCCAGACCGCAAAGTCAAGATCCCTGGCTGCCGAACTCCTCGCTCCCGCTCTCTCTGGTTCGTGCGCCCTGCTCTCCTTCTACGACAGCCGAACCAAGGAACTTCGTGTTGCTTGCACTGGTGACTCGCGTGCTGTTCTGGGCCGTCGCGGTACTAGCGGCAAGTGGACTGCGACTGCTCTTTCTGTCGACCAAACCGGTGGAACTGACTCCGAAAATGCTCGTCTGCGCAAGGAACATCCCAACGAGCCATATGTTACTCACAACGGCCGTATCCTCGGTGGCCTCGAGCCTAGTCGTGCTTTTGGTGACGCCGTCTACAAGTGGTCCAAGGAAACCCAGGATCTCCTGAGAAAGAACTTCTTCACTCGCTCCTACTCCAAACACCTCAAGACACCTCCGTATGTTACTGCCGAGCCCATCGTTACCACTACAAAGGTCCAGCCTGAAAAGGGCGACTTTGTCGTCATGGCCACCGATGGACTCTGGGAGATGCTCACCAACGAGGAGGTTGTCGGTCTGGTAGGCATGTGGCTTGATCAACAAGCTCACACTGCTCCGCAGCAAAACTCGTCCTGGCTCAAGTCATGGTTCAGCTCTAGCAAGTCGGGCTCTACTCTCAACGTAGAGGGTGCCGCTCACGGAGAAGATCACACTGGCCAACGCGCTCCTATCCGTCAACAACAGTGGGGTGTCAATGACCCAGAGTTCCAGCGCTTTGTCGTCGAAGACAAGAACGCTGCAACTCATCTCGCTCGCAATGCCCTCGGTGGTAAGGACACTGACACTCTGTCCGCTCTGCTCACTCTGCCCAGTCCATACTCGCGCAGATACCGCGACGATCTGACCATCGAAGTCATATTCTTCGGCGAAGGCGGACCAGAACGGACAGGCAAAGTGGAGTTGAACAAGGAGGCATCGGCCATGAGCTCCGAAGGCGTCAAGCCCAAGCTCTAGAGAGTGGCGTAAGAGGAAATGTCATTCATGTTGCATTGCGGGAGTCTTTTCTAAACATGGCGCTGGGGGAAGCTTGGTTTGGGAATTCTGACTCAAGGGCATCATCTCGAGTCGTTCAAAGGGGTGCGTCGAAATATGGTCGTTCTCCTGATGGGAAGCTCATCATAGAAATAGAGGATTGTGAATTTCAGCAGGACATGTATCAGAGCGAGTTTTGATGATTGGACATCAGACAGCATGTCGTCTCGTTCCCCTGACCTGCCTGAAACATCTCGCACACTCCTTATCTTGCTTCACGCGTGTTGTCTCATATCTGACTCTTCCACCTCGGAACAACTCATATCCTTTCTGCCGACATGAGATTGGCAGTTTCCACGTGGCACGCAAATCAATCCTGCCTTCTCTGTTGATTCCATGCACCTCGTATCGCAAAACCCAACCTCCTGGGTTTCTGCGCTAAAACTGTGTGATCGTCGTTTTCGTCTCCAGGTCTTGCGGGCGTAGATCAGCTCGTGCTTTGCTTTGCTTTGCCCTATGTGACGATCAATCGAGTGGGATGTGCTGTGTGCACAGGCTCATCAAGACCGCGTGGCAGAGCATAGTACTGTAATACTTTGTTGGGATGTTGCAGCATCATCTCATGGGAATTCCGATAGGCAAAAGAATCTCTTGTGGCATGCAGGTACGGAGACATGTCTCGGTATATCTTCCGGATTAAGATGAGACTGTGGATAAATCCACTTTTTACATGCCGAAGAGGAAGGCTTTGAGCCGACATCCTCGGGTGTGTTCGAATAATGATGAAGATATTCACCATGTTTCTCGCTCGGCGGTCGACCTCCCGTCTCTAAAATACGACATTACTTGACTCGGATAAGATCTGCTAAAGAGTCAAGCATCTTGTTGTCAGAAAATGCCGTTGTGGAAGCGCGGCCGTTGGACCCTCTTTCGGAAACTTTTTCGAAGCTGTTTTCCAATCTTCGACGACAGAAAGAGCCTCCAGCGTTGGGAGATGATATTCTTATCTTGTCTTTTGACCGACTGATCACCACACCAACATCTCCAGTGAGAGGTGTGTCATCTGTGGGATTGAAACACGGAGTGTCCTTGTGACAGTCTGCCTGAGTTGACTTACCAGGAGAAGTTCGGCGCACCGATACTAGTCGGGTTTCATAGAGGTTTAAAGTTAACCTCAGCTTTTGTTGCATGTGCGGTGGCGTCCTGGAGTCCACACTCAACCACAGCATCCGTGGCTGGTAGTGCTGCGACGACTCGAACAGACTAGTCTTCAGTCATGCCCATGTTGTGTCGATCAATCTTCACATCTGCTGAGGATGGTCCTCAAGGTTCACGCCCTGTGCTCTTGGTGTCTAAATAGATGTACATATGTAGGGCAGGCACATCCCCGGCTTTGTCTATTTCCCTTTTTCTGGAGGATGTTCTTTCCATCGCCATTCTTTACTGATTATACTGGAGTCTAACGCGCTATCTGTTCTTCAGCCTACACTATCTGGAGATGATAGAGCAAGGGTATTAGATTGCTCCTACGTCACCAGGTCACTCTTTCTGGACCATCTCTGGAAACCCATACATCTGCTTCTTCTTGGGATCACTACCTCGAGCCTGGACGCGACTGGTTCTGTGTTATAAACATCAAAAATGGCGAGCGAGATCCCCACTTTGACCCATCTGGGCTCTATTCCTCAGTCTTTGTTCTCAGGCACAGTAGCCATCTTGTCGGTGGCATGGTTTTCAGTAATCTTGCGTGTCTACGTTCGTAGTACTATGATGAAATCGTTTGGATGGGACGATTGGACCATCATGCTTGCTATTGTAGGTGTTGGACGCATTGGGTTTACGAGTGGATCAAGCTAATACGCATGACAGACAGCATTCACAGTACAATGCGTGTATATTATAAAAGCTGTCGAGATGGAGATGCAACCGCAAAAGTACAACAACGTTAAGGGTCTCTCTCTCATCGTGACAGTAGGTGGCTACTCCGAGTTCATCCAGATGTATATGCTGACTAGTATTCTAGGACATCATCGCCTTCAGTGGATCTTACGCCATCACCGCAGTGTTCTTGAAAATCTCTCTAGGCTTCTTCTTCCTGCGAATAATCATCGAACCTTGGCAAAGAGTGGTCATCTACATCTGCATGGCCATCAGCACCGTCTATGGCTTCATCTACTTCGGCATCGTCACATTCGGCTGTGGAGATCCAGCGAATTTCCTCCTACGCACCGTGCAACACAAGTGCATCTCAATTCCTGATGTCGTTATCCCTGCCAGCTATGTGCATACGGCATTGAATGCAGCTACCGACTGGATCATGGCTCTCCTGCCTATCGTCACAATCTGGAAACTCAACATGCCTCGCATAACAAAGTTCTGGGCATACCTCTTGCTTGCGTTGGGAGCAGCAGGAAGTATCGTCTCCCTCATCCGTTTCGGCTACGTCGAGGGCTTGCGTCCAGGAAAACACTTTTTCGTGCAAAGTGCAAAGTTTGCACTATACAGTACCATTGAGCCCGGTCTAGGCATCACAGCCGTCAGCTTCGCAACTCTGAGACCGCTGTTCAAAAAGTGTCTTGAAGGAGCCAAGTCGGTTTCTCATTCTCAGGGTAGTCGGAGCGGTAGGAAGACGACTTCGACCGCACAGGATATCCAACTCAAAGGGCTTCCCATCTCGAGACCTCGGCCACGCGATGGTTTCCGTGAGTTCGGAGGTTCGGAGGACGGGAGCTCTCAGCATTGGACTGAAGTCTCTGTCGTGTCATCCGACTTGGAAAAGGGGCACGATAGTAGATGGCAATCGAGCCCACGGCCGCGTTGAATTTGACTTACTCGATGAGCAGTAAGCTCACTGCCCACTGAGGTTCACTGTCTCGTAATGTTTCCATGGATACATGCTCAAGGACGGCACATGGCTCGTGTGTCCTTCTCCTCCTGCGGAGGCGATTGTCCAACAGGATTGGCAATACCTACACCGCCATTGTGGATGTGAAATCCCGTGGATACTCAGGCCAAGGACGACACTTCACATATAATCGGTCTGCGGTACGCTCTCAGACGTCCCCACGACCTCACTAGCAATATCAGGCCCTGCCACACGCTACCGCTCGTATCAAGGACAGCACCTCGAGTGCAAAACAGCGATCACGATCTACATTACCATATGAGATGTTCAGGGTATCTATGATACTCTACATCCGACCACACCAGAGTGATGGAAACTCCAAGCTTCCCAGACGCAAGATGAATCATGAAATGAGGAAGGAGCGGCACACAGAACGCTCCTTCTGGAGAGACGGACGCGATATAATCACGGAGACATATACCCCTATCAGTGTCGCTTCTCTTGTACTGTAATCATTATCATTGTCTAAGAAATGATAGAATATTAGCCACACATAAATCGAGTCACGCCAGACTGAGAAGAAGCCACTATATCTTCCATCGTAGTACCATATCGAGAAGGGACATCATAGCAAATGGGCCGCCAACGTAAGGAAGGAATGATCCACTCCGACTTACCAATGAACCAGCGCCGAAGCATGTTCGCATGCTTGTTCTGACTGAGTCCCAGGCCTTGATTGTTTTGTCGCGAAACAGGCTGCATGCCGGTGTATATATGCAGCTGAGACTCAGGATATACATAATCAAAAGATCAAATCCTTGAGTTCAACAGAGCACATCCGTTTTGAAGTTTTAGACAACTTCTGCCATATCCAGGAGACGGCAATGTCGTGAGAACCGTATGCTAGGCTCGAGATGCTGGCCATGGTATCATGTTCTTGCTGCGATAAGGACAGTCTCCGTTCAAGTGTGCCCAGCTTGGCAAGTGTGTTTGACTCCTGCATCTGGCCATCGAGCAGCATGTTATCTGGACCTTGGGTCAAGTATCTTGGGGTAGCCTTGATCCCAACAGAGTTGTGCACGACATCAACAGCTTTGTTAACAAGACGCCAGAGACCATGACCAGGACTCGCTTCTGGGGCGCGCAATGCCAGCTGACACCCTCCTTTGGCAACGAGGGCTTCTCCAAGGACTCAGTTTTCAGTCTGAGGGCTCTCGCGGCTGTCATGAATCCGTTCACCGCCAATAATTTGACTTCGAATGTAATCTGGAAGCGACGTACGAGTATTATCTCTAGTGATTTGTTTCTCGGAAGATCTTGTCCTCAAGATTGTGTCTATGAATTTGTGATTGGTAGTTTGTAGTCCTTATATGATGCTGTATCTAACGTTTGCTTCTGGAGAAGTATCATCACTGCAGTTTCGCCATGCGCCTTATCAGCTATGAGCTGCTTTACGCCTTCTCCGGGCAGGTTTGGTTTGATCTTACTTTGGAAAGAGCAAACTTTGCTTCGAATCCATCATGGTGGAGCGCGGAGTGCATCAGTGGAAGACGACCTATAGCACGGCGACTTCTGATCAGAGTCCTCGTGTAATGACTCATAATTCTTCGAAGCAGGATATGGATATGGATGTGTATTGATGGCATGAGAAGTTTGGGTCGGATTCAAGGACACAAGTGAGAGGGAATGGAAGAACACATTTCTGGAAGCATTGAGGAAGCCTCACTCGAGCAACACCTACCTGTTTTGTTGTTGAACAGCTTGAGTTGTTCTTTTATGGAAGCCACGGCCGAGCAATGTTTACGCTCGTCTCATCAACACGAGTCATTCATGTATTGACAATATAGAGACCACAGTCGGGTAGTGCCTGACACATTCTTTTCAACACGATCAATGTATGGTCGCGTAATTAATTCGTGATGTTGGGTGTTCTTGAAAGCCACAGAACCTCGTCACACATGTTCTGTATGTGTAGCGATGGGCTGTGCTTCTGTAATTGTCTTGTTCACCAGCAGTGCAACAAGCAAGATTGTCCAATACAGCGAAGAGGCATTTTACAAGGTCAGTATACATGATAAGACTGCACATGATGTAATGTCCACATGATGATTGATTTATGATCAGGATGAGGTGCGGCCAGGGTGACTGTACTAGCATTGTCCAACTTCAAGATTCGCAGTCAGCGACATGTCAATCAACCAGCCTTAGGAAGATGGACAGACAGCTGCATCACAACCGAGAAGGCTGTTGAGATAGCATGGTCGGCCTCGAGATGATGGCTCGATGGAGAAACGAGATGCCGAACCTGGAAGCGGAACCTGGAAGCGGAACGAATGTACTTCTCACGTGCTAGGACCGATATATCGTGTTTGCGAGGAAGCACGATAGCTTTAGCCAAAGAGCGCGATCTGTATCTCTGCATCTTGATAGCTTTCGATCTCGCCATCTTGACGTGACGAAGACCAATCTTGAGGAAGGATATGTGCGGTAGACAACACGCCTGGGACGGATAGCAGTCGGAACTGTAATGAAGAGATTCAACTGCCGCATCTCTCAATCGGAGTTCCGGTTCCGAGAGGATCAATCTCTCTTCGCTGGTTTGAGGCAGTGTTCGTCAGTCGGATGTCGAATTATTCATCAACGCGAGCGGTACGCGGACGTGGCCGGCTTGCCGATTCTTCTCGACGACGAATCTTGCAAGTTGGACACCTACAGTGCTCGGCTAATATAAGCGTTTTGATACGAGTTGAAGTCGATCACTTTGCGCAGCGAGATTCTCATTTGACAATTGGAGTCTCCACTGAAAATCCCATGCTTTCTCCACACCACTCTCCGTGGTTGTTGAGGACAGAAGGGGAGATTCTCTCTGCCTATCTATCACCGTGAAAGTTGAGAGTAACACTGTCCAGTGCTGCTACATGGTCGTTAAAACTATGTATAACAGTATTGTATTGTTGTTGATGACGCAGAGCGAAAGGTGGTTGATCGAAAGTAGTTTTGCTCTGCAGCCCTGCAAGCCACCGCCGTGATCCGATCGTTTCATCCTCCTGTCGACCAATGGGAGTCGAGCGGTCTCTCGTGCCGTCCATGAGGCCTTTTTCCAAAGTTCAAACCCTTCCATTCATGACGTCGCATGCACCCATGACATAGTTGTGTCTAACAATCATCGTCCGCGGCAGGAATTGGTAAGCCCTCCGTACTGACGATGCGCTCGGCAGACGAAATATCGATCACGGGTCTCGCGATGGTTGCTCGGTGCAGTTGCATTCCGAAGGTCGTGTCGTTGACCCTAGGACGGTATGACCTCAGTCACGGATCCTGCCAAATGATGAATTGAGCGACAGCAGAAAAAAAAGAAGATCCGCTTTTGCTTTATATATCGTCAGTTCTCCATACACACTCCGCATACTGCTCTTCGGTCCTTTTCCCACGTTTTGCTCGATCCCACACTACAAACCCCAAACTTCTCCACGTTGGCCATAGCCTTGTAGACGCCAACATGGGCATGTTCAGCAAGAAAGAAAAAGACGACGATGCATCGTTCCATAGCGGTGCAACGACACCGCCGACGACGGCTCAGCGAACCATGGATACTACAGAAAAAGGAATGGAGGACAATGGACCTATACACATTTACAACTTTCGAGTCATTTTCATGGTCTTGATCGTCTCTCTTGGAGGTCTCATCTTCGGATTCGACACCGGTCAGGTAATGAATTGATGAACGAGAAATCGAGCCTCGCTAATGCTAACGAAACAGATCTCCGGCTTTTTGGCCATGCCAGATTTCTTGAATCGCTTCAGTGAGAACGGAGAGTTCACACCCGTAAGAGAAGGCACGATCGTCGGCCTGCTGTCTATCGGTACCCTCCTTGGTGCCATTATCGCTGCACCCATTGCCGACAAGTTCGGCCGCCGAATGTGTATCCTTGTCGGAAACGTTGTTTTCTGGATCGGTATGATTGTGCAGATGTCAGCAACACAACACTGGTACCAAGTGGCGATCGGTCGTTGGGTTGCTGGACTCGGTGTTGGAGCGCTTTCTGTCCTGACACCCATGTACATGAGTGTAAGCTTGATTCGACAATTTCGTTCATTCCAGCAACATTCTAACTTTACTATCAGGAAACCGCTCCCAAGAACATCCGTGGTAGTATGGTATCGTGTTACCAACTCTTCATCACTCTCGGTATTTTACTTGCAGACGCCATCAACCTCGGTACCAAGCACATCGACGGACCAGCTTCTTGGCGTATCACCATGGGCATCGGTTTCGTCTGGTCTGGAATCATGGCTGGAGGTATCTGGCTGCTCCCCGAAAGTCCTCGCTGGGATTATCGTCAAGGAAAGGTCGAGCAAGCAAGAAAAACTATCGCGAACGTCTACGGAGCATCGCAGAACCACTCAGCTGTCAACAACGAAATCAGGGAAATCAAGGCCAAGTTCGACGTCGAGCAACAAGGCGGCAATCACCCTTGGTACGAGGTTTTCACTGGTCCTCGCATGGCCTACCGTGTGCTCCTGGGTGCCGGTCTTCAAATGTTCCAGCAACTCACTGGTGCCAACTTCTTCTTCTATTACGGCACAACCATCTTTGATTCCGTCGGAATAAGCGACAGTTTCGTCACCGCCACAATTCTCGGTGCCGTCAACTTTGTTTGCACATTTGGCGGTCTCTGGGTTGTTGAAAACGTTGGACGCCGTAAGGCTCTCATCTTTGGTGGCATCTGGATGTTCGCCATGTTCATGGTCTTTGCAAGTGTCGGACACTTCCAACTTCAGCCAAAACTTGACCAAGGTGGCAACGACAAGACTGCTGGAACCATCATGATTGTTTTCGCTTGTTTATTCATCGCCGGCTACGCATCTACTTGGGCTCCCATAGTATGGTGTATCGTCGGTGAGCTGTACCCTACTCGCTACCGTGCAAAGGCTATGGGTATTGCCACTTCTTCCAACTGGGTAAGTACATTTTATCATTTGAAGCCTGTGAAGCCTATGAAGCCTATGCTGACAACCACACAGATCTGGAACTTCCTTATCGCATTCTTCACCCGCTTTATCACCAACGACATCGATTATATGTATGGTTACGTGTTTGCAGCTTGCAACTTTGCCGGCGCTTTCATAGCCTACTTCTTCCTCTGCGAACATCAAGGCCGCACTCTTGAGGAAATCGACACAATGTACATCCTACACGTGAAGCCTTGGAAGAGTTCCAGCTGGACACCGCCAGAGAACGAAGAACTGGTTACTGCTGATGCTCTGGCTCTTACATCTGGTGCTCGCGGTATCAAGAAGGCAGATGCCGCTGGCATGGAGAGTGAGCGTAGAGTGGAGAACATGCAGGTCCCGGCCGCTACTGCTACTCATGGTATTCATGATGTATCTGGCACTGACTTTGTGCCTGAGAGCACAAGGGCTGCCGATGGCCGTCCTCCGAACATTGGACAGTAAATCTGCTGTTCTGATTTGAAACGATTGAGGAAGGGAGAAGGCCTGGAGCTTTCTATATCCCTGTTCACCCTGTATGTATTCTAATATTTGTACAAATATAACGAGATGACTTGTGTCTTACCTGTTCTCTACTTGGTGTCTCAATGATATTCCGCCAAGCTGTAAATGTACTCGAAAGGAGTAGTCGCTCCTCGTCAAAGCACATCTCAGACCTTGAGAAGTATGTGATAAATAGGTTGATAGTTGCAAATGTGTGCTAGATAAATCGAAGGCTTTGATAAAAGAATTGAAAAAGTAAGCGCTTATGCGCTATATGTACTGTATGCTATGCGTATGAATGATTCGTTGCGTTTCGACGTTACCACCAAGCCCCTCAAAGGCTTCCTCGACTCTTCTCTCGTGTGTATCTTTTCCTTCGTTCATTACTAGCCGTTCGTAGACTACAGCCATCACACTCCCGACCATCGATGATCCCCACGTCGTCCATAATCGAGCGAGGAATATGTTTCACCGTCCTATTGGATCAAGTATGCGTTTGAAGCACGACTCAATCTTCAGACTTGGACACCCATTTCCTCTGCACGATCCTGATGGCTTCATTCAAAGTCTTTGGCGCCCTCAAATCCTGCAAGATCTTCTCGCAATCCTCGGGACCAGCATCTCTCACGAGTCCCAGAATGGTAGCGTAGCTTTTGAGTCGTTCTCGTTTGGCGGCTTGGCTCGATACGCCTACTCTGGTCGAATACTCGCAAGATCTTTCTTTTAGAACGCAGGAGCTGCAGGCTGGACGTTTGCCATCGCACTATTTGTGTGGTGGTTAGTCGAGGTTGTTCAAGGATGTTGCTGGAGGGGGAGTTTGAATCGAACCTTTGATTTTCGCCGTTGACATGATGAGCAGGCTGCTTTTGTGATGCCTTTGCGCTCTTTTGTGGCTCGGTGTCGTCTTGGAACGACTGTTTCCGTAGGCGGTTCTGGTGTTGCTGAGCGTTGCTCTGATCGTTCTGATCCTTGGTCGTTTCCGTCTACCAGTGAAGGTGATGTTTGTGGCGGAGTGGGGTGGAAGTTCTGTGTTGTCGAGAGACGTCTCTCCGACGATGGAGCTGCATTGGATTCGGGTGATGAGGTCGTCGGAGTGCCTCTATCAGATGGCGATGGTGGTACCGGACTTGATGTTGAGGTCGAAAGGACGCTAGCACGTCGTGGGTTGAAACGGATAGGTTGCTCTAGAAACTTTGCAATATCCATCTTGTATTCGACCAGGTGATGAGTTGATGGCGTGGCCCAGACGTGCGCAAGAAGCAGCTTTAGAATCGATCCGTGTCTGATCGATCCTTCTCAATGCAACGATAAAGTCGATGCCGTCAAGCTTGGCAGACCGAGCTATATCGGGTGGGCTATGAGTAGCGAAGCCCGTACCCTAACCAAGATTGAGCCGAAGGCAGGGAAAAATCAAGAAAGGTTGAGCCTGGATGAGGGCAGTCGATATATAGCACCAGAGAACATGCAAGCTACCATTAGAGGCTTCGAACTTTGAAAGATGCGGTTCCTCTGGAGCTGTGTGGTTGACACGACGGATACGGAGTCTACCCCGATCCAACAAACCATTTGTACCCTCCTTGCTTCTTGGGCCCTTTATACATGAGGGCCGGATCCCCGGGCTGATGCAGAGCTGCATATGATCCTCAGCCTCGAAAGCCCGTGGACCCTATTGAAAGTCATTAGGAGCGAGGTTCCTCCTCGGCGCCAGGTCCGAGAATTGCCACAAGACTCCACTTTTCTTGCTTGTCCGAGCCTAGCACTATCAAGCGCGCACCCTTGGATGATGTATCATGGCCCTAGCTGCATGCCGAATCGGAATCCACTCCAGCATGCCCCGCACACGCCATGTCACTGTCATTCCTGTTTTATAGTGGTTAATTCCGTATGCGAGCCATGGCAATTTGTAACACCGACTTTGCTATATTGCGGTAAGTCCTCTATCTACAACCGAGCCGCGTGGACGACACATTAGTGGTTCGAGCAGTGAGCACTCCTCAATTGCCGGTAACTCGATGGCCGTAACGCGGTACTCTAAGGTCCAGGTCAACAGTTTTTGTACATGAACGGCAGGGTTAGCTCGAATCCTTTGCCGCCATGCTTTTCCATGTGAGTTCCAACGCGAAGATCCACATTCCTTTTTCATGCGTGTACTTTCGATAGACCCACTCAGACGCGATTGAAAGCAATTTCAGCTGTCCTGCCTTTGCAGCGATACACACTGGATGTCCCATTCAGCCAGGATCTAGCCAATGAAAGATGTGTGTCAATTCATGTACCTTTACATAAACGACTTGAAGCCTGGAGGCTGAAACCACGACACATTTTGCATGGGTAGCCTGTCATCATGACAGCGACGTCCTCGCAACGATCCGAACTCACAAGCAGTTGAAGCTTTGACATGCGAGATCCAATATGGCCGAGGGCAGCATCGCGAAACGATCGAACCAATAATAACGCAATCGTCTTTGCATGCGATACCGAGGGTCGAAGAGGGTCGCGATCTTAGATCAGTGAGCCTACGAACATAGAGTTTGAGCGGAAGACATTCTGGAGTTATGAGGATCGTTCACATGAGGCTCTCTGGTCGAGGAGAACACCTGTCAGCATAGGAAGACGCAACTTCGGTCCATGTCAAACAGGCATAGGGGAAGAAGGAGAACAGGAGCACACGCCGGCTACCGATACTGTGTGGAATGTCCCGACGATCTCAGGCATCTGTATGCCTGATGACAATTTCGGTTTGTCTCTCGGCAGCCGCATTCTAGGCTCCAGGCGTGTTATTCTTCTGACTGCCGTGACAATCGCGAGAAGTATGTTGTATCGCTCGATCATGCTGAAAGCAAGCGTCAATTGCCAATAGACTGCTCAGAATGCTTCAGTGCAGCGCTCGGAGCACTATGGACGCGGTAGATCGTCTGTCAGATGATTGGTAATTTATGTTTCTGCTTCTGTTCGCGACATTGGGCCGAACCAACCCGAGATTTCAGTTTACAAACATTTTTCGGATTTCAACCTTGTTGCCTGACATCCGATCGATTGTACCATGGTTCTGCAAGGTTGTGAGTTGGAGGCCTTGAAGTGAAGTTGACGGAGACAAAGTTTGCCCTCGACTACACAGACGCGCACAGAGATGTCAAAGTCAGCTCGTCTCCATAAGAACTCCAACTTCTCGGATAAGCTGTGCTCAGGGCGAGTTGGCGCTCTGTAGTACAGACGATTTACCATTCTGAACTGGCTGTTGAGATCTCGACTGAGGTCGTCATGGAGGTGTTGTAAGCGCTCACCCGACTTTTGTCGTCGACACAAGTGTCAGGGATGCTTTGGAACACAATCCCGCAGGTCTCTGTACAAACGATGCACAAAATGAGAAATATCGAGAATGAGTCTGTTGCGGCATCTCCGAGAGCCGATTCCTCAGACCGAAGAATGTGCATGTGTGTAAGGATGTAGTTCGCCATAGTAAGACAAACGTAGCGTGCGATGAGGTGAACGGTTGATCAGGCTTTAGAAACCCGATGTGGCGATATTCTATGAGCAGAGCTTCAGGTCGGTCTGCGAAAATTCGGGGTTTCCTGATGATAGCGTGTCAAGCTTCGAGAGATGCAAAAGAATCGGTCGTATGTTGCGGCAGCACTTCAGATCACAATTCAAACAACTCAGTATCCTGGAAATAGGTTGTACGTTTGCAGAGCGAAGGCTACATCTACACCATGGAGTGATCTGCTTGTGTGGTGTAATAAAAATATAGGCTGATATGACATGGGGAGGCGGAAGCAATAATGCGGCTTCTTAGCCGACTGGAGGTTGATATCCGATTAGAGATGTAGAGTCGTCGAAGTAGACACTCCATTGTCACCGTACCCATGTTCGCCCGTCAAATCCAGTTCGAAGCGGGTCAAGAAATACAGAATCTAGGAGAAGCGTTTGCAAGAGATTGGCCGTAAAATTCGGTGCACATAGCGATTTGTGTGATCGACTGATCGCTCCATCAGCTGTCTGACGGTAGCATGGATAAATCCGGATCCAGTGTGAGGCTGGCTATATACACCTAATCCAGGGGTTCTTGAAAACTTGGCTAGCCTACGGTGCTCACAGGAGTGCGTTACTGCTGATTCCAACTTCAGGGCATGAGAGGCCGAGATTATGGGATGTCCCTGGGGTGACGGGAAGTCGTATGAAATTTGGTGCGCGGCTACACGACGAGACGGCCGGATCAATCCGTTAATTGAAACGTAGCCACATCTGACCCCGAGAAGAGAAAGCTCTCTGCACAGAGCTGAGAGGCTCATCGGACGCGAGTGTCGAGTGACAATCTCTCGGGAACCTTCATATCAACGGAGCCCTTCATCAGGTCCCTGAAGGCGCTCAATTCCTCAGAAGCAGTAGACACCAGATTGGGCTTGGTTCGATCGTCTATGCGAACGCAGGCCTCGAGAACGAATGCACCGCTGATGTCTAGAGGGCTCAGAGAGTCCAAAGGGGGCAAGGTGGTCAAAGGGGTCTGTTGAGGCGTGTCGCCTGCTCTCAGGAGACGGAAAAACGTAAGCACCATGTTCTTGTGCACAAATCTGTGACCTTCGATGAAAAACTCATTTACAAACCTATAGCAGTCAGAGACCGGAAGCGAAAGCATGTGTCAGAAGGGTGAAAATCTTACCCATTATTAGTAGGATCCAGGAAGACGCGCAGTTGGTCTGTATCCAGCACAGTATCTGTTGCTTGTCGTAGGACGATAGTTTTGGTCTCGGGTTCTGGGGTCTCTTGTGTCTGGATCCTCCATGTATACGCAGGCCGGCTAGCATTCGCGTTGGTCTCAGACTCGAGCAGAACTTCAGAGTCCTTGCCAAACTCAGACTGGTCGAGTTGACGGACAAGATGTTGAAATATGAGTGGTTGAGCTTTGACGGGCTTGTTTGGGAACTTCTTGTTAGGCTTATTATCTTGGGCGGAGCGCATGGGTCTGTAGATCAAATGTCTTTCAAACAAAGTCTGAGGTTGCATGGCAGCAATGCCAGCGAGAATCTTGAGGACTTGATCATGGCGCTCGAGTGGCACCTGGCCATAGAGTAAGAGCTCATGCATTGCACGTGAGATCCGAAGACGGCTAAGCGAGTAAAAAGTTCGCAATATTAGGCAGGAAGTGTTAGGTCCCTGTCTTCACTTGACCAAGCAGAGCTGAGCGGCTAGACTGTTTGGTTGGTCGATCACACGGTGTCACTCTGATCATGGAGCAGACTCGACGAAAGTGGAAAGACGACCGGAATATCGGCAACGTTCTGATTTCTCTCCAGATGTTTGGCAGAGTGGGAATGGCGGAACAGAAGCGCAATAGGCACGACGGATGAAGTGACGAGAGGTCGGCTTACCCCGTGGAGGAAAAATCGGAGCTGGTGGAGAGAGAGAGTCGGCCGAAGAGAAGACCGAGGAGAAGTTCGGTTGCGTGGTTGTGTGATGGGATGCCGGGGAAGAGCGACCGAATGCTCGGGGGCAGCAGAGATAAGGCAGGAGCGATTGCTGCTTTGTCAGAGGGGCTTGTCAGAGGCGGCTCTTCAGGCAGAAAGCGCGTGGGATGTGGGCAAACGAGTGGTTGAAAGTCAAGCCGGCGGAGGTCGGGTATTCAGCGCGGCCGATGTCGTCTTCGCGCTGTTGCAGTTGCGGCGTATTACCAAGGCCATCTCACACCATGCCTGCACCTTCCTCAGCATGATCCATAATCCATTGACCTGCCCCGCACCGACGTCCTTTTGTACAAATTTCTTCTCGTCCTTGTGAACTTGTGCCTGCCCGTCCATCTCTGCCACCGTCTCTCGACTTTCCGACTTGTCCAAACACCGAACTTCATCTTCATTAAAGCCCGACTCGCCGAGCACGCCCAGCTCCACAGCTTCCAACTTTCCCCCCGAGACTCGATCACTCCCACTTCCAACTTCGCACCTACCCGGCAACTCGTCCTACTCACAACAACCACATTCTCCAAAATGAACGCTACACGCACCCTCTTCGCTCGCCAGCCCATGATCCGTTTCCTCGGCAAGAGATCAATCCCTAGCAGTTCGTAACTTCGCATCAAAGCTCCAACCATGCCTTCTAACACATGCGCAGAGATTGACCACACTCCTCACGCTCACCCCGCCGCCCCCACCTCTGACCTCCCCGAATCTTTCGCTTCCTACAGACAGAAGGCCCAGCAACACGGCCCACTGCACCGCCAGACCGCCGCCAGCCAATACGGCGGCTTCGTCGGCGGTAAGCCTGGAAAGTCGCTCGGCCCTGTTGAGCCTGCCTCTGGAGAGTTCTTCGACCGTAGTGACCTGCCTGCCCGCTTTGCCAGAACATCATGGACCGCAGCTGAGATCGAGGCCATCGAGTCCGGCGGTGCCAGCATGTTCGCATAAACGACCAAAATCTCCCCTTTGATGATGAACAAAAAGTCTTTTTTAGCCATGTGCAATGAGGAAAAGCGAGCGTCTGCAGGCAAGCGCTACATTTTCCCGCTGCCAACTCAATCTACACAACCCATACGACACTTGATTTCACGGATACAAGACGATTTCGGTCAGCTACTCCAAGAGCCTGCCACATTGCACATGAGCAGATACGCCACGGCGTGCCATACATCCACGCGCCGATTGCTTGCTCGCGATCCGCTGGTGAGGACCAGCGCCGCGACAAGACCTGATTGTCTTCAAGAGATCGACATGTCGAATCCTTGATCTTTCAGCTATGTACATAGGCTGCACTTTGCAAGCAACTTAGCTACCGTGTCCAACCCGACAAAGAAATCAAACTAGCATCCGCTGTAAAAACTCGAAAGCTCGTCATCATGTATTGATCTGTGAAGACGCGTGTGAAATTCGCCGTGCTTCGTGCCTGCCTGCCTTGAGATGATTACCCAAAGCGGCCAACATTGATCGCGAATCACGTGGAGAGGACGCGACGCAAACACGTCTTCCGATTGCCTTGACGTGAACAGTCTCCTAGAGTGAATAGTGTAATGCTGCTTACAAGAATACAAGCACGCAGGTTCCATTCGTCGACCTCCAACTTCGCCTCTGCGTACACGAAAATGCCGCCTACTCTCAAACGCCTGGCTACAGAGGACGGAAGCGTTTCGCCTCCACCACTAAAGCGCACAGCACCCACAGCCAGTACAACCACGAGTACTTTATCAGAAGTGTCAATCATGTGGAATTCACGGACTGACGAATGAATCAGGCTCGGCGGTTGCCAATTTCTTCAAGCCAGCTTCCCAAAAGGACCCCGAAAAGGTTACATGGAAGATCATCGACAACACACTGCTGTACTGCAAGTACGACAAGACCGATAGCTTTACTGCAGATAGACCACGCAAGATTGCAGCCTTTGACTTCGTATGCCATCCTCACGCTCCGAACCAGCCCTCTCTGACTGGTGTAGGACTCCACCCTGGTCGATGCTAAGTCAGGCAAGCGCTTTGCCACAGACGGCGATGACTGGAAGTGGTGGCACAGACAAGTGCCTTCAAAACTAAAGCAACTTGCCGAGGATGGGTAAATACATGTATCTTATGCTATGGAGTCGCCAACTGATCGTATCAGGTATCTGCTAGCGATCCTCAGCAACCAAGCTGGAATCAGTATGAATAGCGCTTCCAAGACGGTCAACTCAGACAAGAAACGACTTGCCGACTTCAAGCAGAAGGTCAAGAGTGTCCTTACACAACTCGACCTGCCTATCGTGCTCTATGCAGCTACCGACAAAGACAAGTTCCGTAAACCTCGCACAGGAATGTGGGACAAGCTACTAGAAGCACAAGGTCTGACCCAAGACGGCGACGTCGACCTTGAGGCCTGTTACTTCGTTGGCGATGCAGGAGGGCGAACAGCGACATCCAAAGGCACCAAGGCAGATTTCTCTTGCTCAGACAGGTCCATACCTTCTTGCTTCTTTATCTAATACCGTCCTCACATTCTTACAGGAACCTGGCCAGCAACGTCGGCGTCAAATTCCAGACTCCAGAAGAATTCTTCCTTGGTGAGTATGCTCGACCATTTCTTCGCACCTTCGATCCAACCGCGCACATCTCGCCAGTCATGACGAGCAAAACAGATGCGAGTAGGTCTTCACATGACTCACAAACTTTGTTTGCGTGTTAACATCACGCAGGTCCCACAGTCTTTACCAGAGAGAACAATCTTGAACTCGTCATCTTCTGTGGAAGTCCCGGCGCAGGAAAATCGACGTGGTTTCAACAGCATCTCAAGCCGCTCGGTTACGAACGTGTTAACCAGGACATACTCAAGTCTGTACGTTGCACTTCCTTCTGCATCCCTTCTGGACTTCGAGTTGACGAGAACCCAGAGAGAAAGATGCCTGAAGGTGGCTAGGGAATTGCTTGAAGACGGAAAATCGGTGGCAGTTGGTATGCTTCTTCCAGCGGCCACGTCTCAAAAGCATCAAACTGAGTATTTTGATCCAGACAACACCAATGCAGACGTCAAGGCTCGCGAGTACTGGACTGAGCTCGCAAAGTTGCTCGAGATTCCAATCCGATGCGTGCATTTCACAGCCCCTTCGTCACTGTGCGAACATAACGATGCCTTTCGATCAATTGGTGGGCAAAAACTAGAGGTACGTACACACGCTTCGTGGGCTGCAGGATACCGTGAAGAACATGCAGTATACTGACACTTTGGATTGGCGATCAGATGAACCCAGAATCGAGGGTCATGCTGCCGAAACAGGCGTTCACTGGGTTCGCTGCCAGATACAGCCCCCCAACCCTGGATGAGGGGTTTGTCGACATTACCAAGGTCGATTTTGAGGTGCGTTGTAGATCTATCTCCTCCCGCGTGCGAAATCCTGGCACGCAAGCAGCTGTGAATATACATGGTTCTCTCCGTGTCAGATCCTGGTCTGACGAGAGTCGGGATTCCGTCGGCTCTCGATAGACTTGACCACAG
>Ga0058697_10000422_pt1 | contig 18801 bp, 25 predicted proteins | sample AgamicAsMae_FD_66619 | JGI IMG/M metagenome (GOLD analysis project Ga0058697, IMG submission 66619) | Agave microbial communities from Guanajuato, Mexico - As.Ma.e | ecosystem: Host-associated > Plants > Phyllosphere > Phylloplane/Leaf | place: Guanajuato, Mexico | collected 2012-06-04
CAACCACGCTCCACTCCCGCCCCGTCCCACCAGCGCAATCGCTCCAGCACCACAAACACCCCCAAGCAGCAGTCGCCCTCGGTACCCCGCCGTCACAAGAGCCTCAAGTCGCCTAGTCCCCCTCCAGAGCCACGCCTGTCGCCTGCATCACAGCCTGTTGATGTCCCTCAATCACAACGCACTCCTCGTCCTGCCTCTCCTGCCACCGAAGCTGCCTACCACCTCCCCCCGGCAAGCTTCTCGCGACCCCCGCGTCTGCCCCTCCCAATTGAGCAAGAAGACCACACTCCTGGCTCTCCTATCATCTCGGCCGTCTTGCCAGACGACGATCCCGAACCCGCCGACCTTCCCCGACGCTCGAGTGTTGTGAGCAGCACCGTCGACGACGATGACGAAGAGCCAGATGGCTTCGAGGGCTATGAAACAGATGCTGGCGGCCCCAAGGTCCCCACCCTGATAGAATGGCGCAATGCCCAACCCGGCGACCGCGTCTATGTGACAGGCACTTTCACAAACTGGGAGCGCAAGTTCCGTCTGCACAAGGAGTAAGTCGACAAAGCCGTGGCGTGACCGACGCATCCCCACCGCATCCCAATCTGAGAGCATCCAAGAACTGACTGAACACCACAGTGGTCCTAGCAAACACAAGAACGCCTTGTCGGCCACACTACAATTGCCACCTGGTACTCACCACATCAAATTCATCGCCAATGGTGACATGATGACTTCCAATGACCTGCCCACCACCGTCGACTACACCAACATCCTCGTCAATTACATCGAAGTCTCATTGGACCAGCTGCCTCTTGTTCAACCTGGTAAACCCGTACTTCCTGGACCTCCTCCAGTCAAGCCGCAAGAGCCTTCACGACCAATGGATATCCGACCCAAACCAGCTGCTCAGGCGGATAAGCATGTCCTGGCCTCGAATCAACCACAAAACACTCCTCCCAAGTCAAGTCACGAACCTCCCGCGCCCAAGTCGACTACAGGAACACCCGCTCAGACCCCTGCAGACGAGCCAAAACCTCGCCAACAACCACCCTTGGTTCGCCAACCGAGCAGAGAATGGACACAAACGATACCGGCTTATCTCACAGATCTCGACTCTTGGTATCCGCCTCCCTCGGCAAAAGATGACGCCCAGTCTCCTTCTGGATCTGCTGCGCGTTATAGATTCGAGCGCGCCAATGCAGCTGCCGAATCTCAACCAGCACCTCCGTCACTTCCCATGTTCCTCAGCAAAAGCATTCTGAACGGAACCACACCAACAAAGGACGACAGCAGTGTTTTGATCATGCCAAACCACACGGTATTGAACCATCTAGCGACGACAAACATCAAGCAAGGCGTGCTGGCCACGAGTGCGACCACGAGATACAAGAGAAAGGTATGTATTATGTCTTCTGTTGCGCTCTTTCAGAGGTTGTTGATACTAACTATGGCACCACAGTTCCTGACGACCATCATGTACAAGCCGCGAAGCGATGGTGAAGAATAAACAAAATGACTGGTCAAAGAACATTTAGATCCACATGCATTGTACATAATTTAATCTTCTCGCTTCTCCTTTTTCATGATAGAATTTGTGGGATGCGGGCATTTTTCTCTTCTCCATCTATGTAATGCAAAGAGAGCACAGGATCAAGGAACAACACACACTACCATATTCTCCTAGAGCATCCTGACTTTTGACATCTTGCTGCATGCGGCTTGCTGGTTGTAGGAATGCGAGTGTTGAGTTTTTCTTGAGTTCTTGTTGAGTGATAGATGGCGGCTTTCCTGGAGCCCTCCTCACGCACAAGCCGGCGAAATTCTCGCTTTGCGCCTCAGGAACAGAGTGGCCATTGATGCAGCGGCCCGCTTCATGTTAAAGCGATTTCTAAGAGGTATGTTCCTGATAGATGGAAGGAAGATTGGTAGTGCTTGCAAATTCTGTGGTTGTTGTTTACTTTGATATTCCTCTCTACATGTGTACAATAAGACTTTTTGTTGGCATGCTGCATGATCTTATGCACCCATTCCCATAGCCCAGAATCCACACTCCATCTGCATCATCAAGAGTTAGTCAAACGGACATCGAGATGAGTGGTTTACTTGCCTTGGTTGCATGGATAAAGATTTTGACCAACTCCTCGATCCTGGAGGGAGATTGCTTGGAAATGTGTCCCTCGACCAATTCTGCAATTACATTAGCACTTGTTCCGTTGATCCAGCTGCCTCAAGAACAAGCTTACCCATTCCCTTCCCAACAGCTTGAGTGTAGTCGTCAGCAATGTAATTGTCTATCCATTGGCGGTAACGATTGGCGTTCTTGGGTGCAGTAGGGTCTTGCAGAGCGGAAAGACGCTGAGCGATGTGGTGGTAGCCGAGAAGGCAAGGGAACATTGCTATCTGGAGGGCGAGCCAGTCTTCTGATGCGCCGATGTCGAGAATGTAGCGGCTGTATGCTGTGCAGGCTGCAAGTCATGTTAGGTTGAAGATTCTGGAGCGAAGGATTTTGATAGATGATATACCTTGGTGCTCTTCTGAGTTGCGAAGTTCATCCATTGTGACACCTAGTTCTAGACACTCGGAGACATGCAGCTTGGTCTCGGTATGAATGTGCGTGACGATACCGGCGGACTGTGGTCATGGTTAGTCTAGCCGGAGTAGTGCTTCAGGATAACCTACTGCTGCTACGCCTTCAAGAGTTTTGGCCTTGTAGCCGGCAAGTGCGTTGGCTCTGGCAAATTGGGTCTATGCCACTAGTAAGTATTGTCTCCATTCCCTCGACCGTGGGGCTTACCAAGTAGAGATAATCTTGGACCATGTAGAACTTGAATCTCTCGACAGGCAGAGTGCCGTCACCCATCTTCTCGACGAACTCGTGCTGTGTGAATTCCTTCCAGACTTGCTGCACATCCTCACGCTCTAGCAACCAGCCCACAAAGCCGCCACTGCGATCGATGTCAGTCGGACCAGAATATACTGTGACCTAGTCGACTTACGGTGGGAAGGGCATAATATTGAGGGAGTGGAAATGGTTGATCGGACCAGAGCCTTTACCAAGATCGATGCTGGTCTTGATACCAGCTTCAACATAGCGACCAGCTGCACGTACTGCTCGTTCCATACTGAGACCATTGGCGACATTGCAAGCGATTGCAGCTGTGGAGAGATTAGTTTCTGCTCAATCTGTACGAATATGTGACGCATACAAGCAAGTGAGCATCCCGTGCCATGAGTGTTCCTCGCGATCTGGTATTTCGACTCGAAGACACAAAAGTCACCGTCCGTGTAGAGTACGTTGACCAGGACTTCTTTCTCTGCATCAGTGGTAGCGACCTCATAGTTCTTCTTCAACGGAATATGTCCGCCTTTGATCAACACGCTCTTGGGGCCCAAATGAGCGACTGCCTTAGCCAGCTGCTTCATGCCATCCAAATCCTTGATGTCGTCGATTTTGTTACCCGATTCTTCCAGTAGCAAGAGTGCTTCCGGGATGTTCGGTGTGATGAGACCTACGACAGGCAAGAGCTCTGTGCAGAGTGTCTTGATGGCTTCCTCTTTGAGCAGTCTTGCTCCACTCGTTGCGACCATCACCTTGACTGCGTCAGCCGTGTGGCATAGTGGTTTAAACATGGAGGCCTACCGGATCAACAATGCTGCATGCGGGTTTATATTTTCTCAATGCGTCTGCAACAACCTTAATAGTGCCAGCAGAAGCCAACATGCCTTTCCTCAATCAGCTCGAGTCGTGGATGATTCGGCACGTAATAATCAAGAATGGCAGTGCGTTGAACCAAGAACAAAGAGATGAATTTACCAGTTTTGACTACATCAATACCAACATCCTCGGCGCAGGCGTCGATACATTTCTTCACAAATTCTGATGGTGTTTCATGGATGCCAGTAACGCCCTGTGTGTTTTGCGCGGTCAAAGCAGTCGTTGCAGTCATCGCGTAGCAACCATGAGCGGCGATGACCTTCTGGTCGGCCTCGAGGCCTCTGTCAATGACAAGAATTAGCCATTCGCAACATATTTTTGAAAACTTCGGTTCTTACGCGCCACCAGAACTATCAGATCCTGCAACGACAAGGATACGTCTTGCATTTGCCATCTTTGTGAGATGTCTGATAATAAATGTGGAAAAGATGCCGAGTTGGTTGAATGTCAAGATCGCGGCTGCCGTCATCGGGGTGTTTTCACCGAGCCGCTTCCGGCCCGCTCTGTTATTTAGCCTCCTCCGCCACAGCCTCTTGAAAATCATGATAGATAGGTAGTTATATGCTAATAAGTTTCTCAGTCCGAATCTGACTCTTCGAATTCAGAAACATCAGGATCTACTTCATTGTCAGTTTGTTCTTGTCGAGTTTTATGGAGGATGCAGTCGGCTCACCTCTGACGAGTTGATACTCAAAGCGACCTTGTACCTTGGTGGCTAGAGTATCACGAACCAAGTCCTGCTCCTCACTGCTGAGAGCACCATCCAGTGAAGCCATGTCAATCGAGATGGCAAGACCGCGGTTGCCGGGTCCTAGTCTATCGATAAAATCGAGCAGACCATTCGCTGTGAAGACTGATAAGCCATTGAACGTGATACTCCTCAAGTTTTCCAAGTTTGACAGTATAGTCAGCGTGCTGTCAGACAGCAGCCAACCACCAATGAAGAGATCCTCCAGTTTAAGCAAGTTTTCTCCGAGAAGCTGAAGCTGATCGTCTTGGAAGTAGTCAGATGTTCTCATGAGGTGTAGATGCCGCAAGTCTGTCAACTCGCATACAGCGTCGCAAAGCTGATTACGAGCGGTAGGCTCTAGAGGGTCAGGATCGGCCTTGAGAAACAGACTCTGAAGTTTTGTCTGCAGTCCGATGGCTGCATGAAATGCTTGGTGCTCCCTGAGCACATACATGTAATCGTCTTTTGCAATGACTTGCAAATCCTCCAGGTCGATGCCCTCCTCGCTCAGTACGGGTGCTAAGATGTCTGGGGCCGAAACGAAGTCGATAAGATTGACTTCACGCAGGTTTGTGCACTGCTTCAGCCAGTCAATCATGCCATCTAGAGTATCTTTTTGCATCTCCTTGAGATCGTGCGATGGTTGTGTTTCGGTCAACTTCAGCGTCTCAATCATCGTGCAGTTCTGCATCATTCCTAGTCCCTCAATTCCTTTGGCCGGAAGTGCGAGTCCTAAATATTTCAGGGATGCTCCATGCGTATTCAGCGCCTGGCATGTTTCAATGCCAATGCCGCACTCTCCATTGTTCTCAAAATACTGTAATGTGTTCTTGGGCATACGATTCAGGAAGCGTGCAAGCTGACTATCAGAATCGTCGTCGATCCTGTTGTATGACATTAGCACAATACTCACAGTTAGTAAGGTTTACTCACCACTGGTAGATGTTGATCCTGTCAAGATGTGGACAGTGCTTGTGTAAGAGCTCCTGGATGGTTTCATCGCCGAGCGTCTTACCATCCCATAGTTCAAGCGATCGCAGCCTACCCAAATCGGGCGCCCAACGTGGCAATGTACCGGAGAGGACTGCGTAGCAATGTCAGTCTTGCCTTTCTGATTTCACCGAGATGCATACTGTTGTGTTCGTTGAGAATAGGTTCGGTGAGTCCCTCGAGCATGGGCGCAGCCTTCACGATTGCTGAGTTGTTGTCAGTCAGGCGCAATGCATTGGTCGTGTAAGCGTGGCATACCATCTCCAATCGCAGCAACTGTCTGGCGCATATTACTCGATTTCAAGGCACGAGCCTTTCCCCTAGTCTGACTAGTAATGTTGAACCTCGCAAGAGAGCCGGAGAAGAAGTTTCTACACCAGTGTTAGAGGAGGAACATCTTGAAGCGACAACTTTACACTTACTGATATATTCTACCTCTGAACTTGTCGTCGTCCAATAGGTTGTAGACATCACGTAGGTCAAGCACTCTCAGGTAATGGCAATACGGAAATAGTGTCTCCCCAGTGCACGAGAGCAAGATGGATCGCCACAGGATTGACCACCTCTGGACAGCCTGTTCTTGATCTTGTAATGGCAATGCCTCATTGCCTCCACTCTTGACCGGTGCATTGTGACTCGCACTGAGACGTAGTTTAGTCTTCCTTACTTTGAAGATGGAACAAAAGGAACTCTTACCGGTAGAGGTTCGCCAGAGCTCCAGAGCCAGCTAAATATTTGCTGGTCACAGCACACGAGTACAAACTCGAGAAGTCACACCTTATTGATAGGTCAGCGTTGTTGAATACAGTATAGCAGCATCCAGTGAAAAACAAAGAGCAAGAGCAGTAGAGTAGATAGGTAGTCATACCTCGAAGCCAATTCATCGAAGAGAAGTTGCCACACATCAGGTGGCAACCTTACATTTGTTGTGACGGTTTCAGCTTCGACGGACATCTTCTTAGCTGGTGTTGACACAAGGATAGAAATATAGGATAAAGTAGGACAGGTTAGATTGGTATAATGCTTGTTTGCTCGGCACTGAAACAGGAAGGCACGCACGTCATCAAACGCGTCGGATCGCGTCCTCCTCCACAGGCATCAGCTCTTGGCAATCCATACTCAACCCATTTTCTTTTGCCGTTCGAACGCAACTCATCTCAGAACTAAAGATATTCGCAATGTCTGCTCTGAGTTTTGCGTTTTCACCGGAGGCTACGGCCAAGGTGCATGATGCTTTGATATGTTTGGCCAAATTCGGTGAGACAGTTTGCATGGAAGCTCGTGGCGATATGGTAAATTCATGAGTTACCTATTCTCGAATACTTTCTTCGGCCTGCTGATATTTTGTTACTAGCTCACTCTGACTACACTGAACTCATCAAGGACCTCATATGCTTCTTTCGCTCTGGATGCGAAGACCTTTTTCTTGTCCTATGATTTTGGCCTAGGACAAGGTGCTAGATTTACATGCCAACTCTATAATAAGGTCGGTCCTGAGATGACTTGGTATTGAAACCGCGGCTTACGTATATCAAGGCTCTTCTTGCTGTGTTCAAAAGTCGCATATCAGATCCTCGTGGTGGTGACACGTCAATAGACCGATGTGAAGTCAGCGTGGAAGACAAGCCGAACAAGGTGCAGTGCCGTCTAGTTGTGAAGATGGTGTGTAGACACGGTATGCCAGCTCAATCGACCGTTCAGGATATACCCATGAGCTGACCGAGTTCCAGGTGTTACTAAGACCTACCGTTTGACATATGAATCTGTGGAGATCTCACATGCACTCTTCGATAAGCACAACGCTCCGAATGGCTGGAAGATCTCCTCTCGCATACTCCGCGAGTACATTGAATTTTTCGGAACCAAGACAGAACAACTTGATCTACTAGTCAAAGAGGAGAAGGCCGTCTTCACCAGCTTCACAGAAAAGATTATGGACGGCAAAGGTAAGGAAGTCTTGCAATATTGCGAGACATGTCACTGATTCATGGTATAGAAATTCTCAAGCAACCACTAGAAACAGCCATCTCTCTACACATCCAAGATTTTGATGACTTCCACGCCGAAGAAGACGTCCACATAGTCATCAACGTCAAAGACTTCAAGGCCATAGTAACGCACGCCGAAAGCCTGAAAGCATCCATGTCTGCTCAATTTTCACGTCCTGGCAGGCCGTTGCTGTTCAGATATACCGATAGGGGACTGACCTCTGAATTCATACTCATGACAACCGGTATCTCGCAAGCGCTTCCTCCAGCAACAGCACCAAAAGTTGCATCCACTCGCCTAGGAGGTCAAGCTTCGAGGCAGTCTTCAGCTGTACCACTTCGCCCGTCGAGACAATCAACGGTAGATCTGGACGCATCCACAAGACAGCCATCTGTAGCATCAGGTATGCCTTCGAGGCAGTCTTCTCATGCCGTGTCACAGACTGCTGAAAATAGAAACACGGAAATGGCACCTCCGCCAAAACCTGGTCCTGCTGCTGGTCTGCGTGATCGACGAGTCTTAGGCAGTCTTGGGCGGCAAATCTCTCAAGCTACAACGACCTCCGATACGGATCCCGACCCCGAAAGCCTGTTCATGCCGCAAGGCGACGCAGACGATAGGAGATATGATCCAACGAATTTTGATGAAGAGCCAGAAGAGGAGATGCTGGGCTGGGACGTCAATGCAGATATCGTGAGTAAAGGCTCGATCGAGTCTGGCTGAACAATGCTGACTTTTTCCAAGACTGGCGGTTTCCATCCAACCTTCCGCGATGCCGTTACTCATGAGCCACCGCCGCTTAGCCAAAGTCTTAACAGGGACACACAGGGTCTGCCGCCTACACAAAGACTTTCCCAAGTAAGTCCGCCGTTGTTGTGTCTGGTGATGTAGCTGACTGGTTTCGCAGATGAATGGGTTGTTCGACTGAACACCGGACATTGTTTTCGAACTTTCTAAGTGAAGACAAATCCGCCTCATGTGGTGATGATCCAGCTCGTCGCGCAACCGGCACTGATGTATTGGACGATATTTCCTGCTTCGAGCTCATTCCAACGACCTTTGACATCGCGTTGCTCGTCGGTGGGCAAGCCGCAATTACCATGCTCTCCCCAGCCCCAGGCTAGGACCTTTCCAGTAGTTGTCAGGACGAGCATATGCTCACTACCAGCTGCCATAGCAGTCACCGGCATATCTGTAGGCGGGAGCTGTCCATGATCATTCCTGCCCCAAGCAACAAGTTTATTGTCACGTAGCAGAACGTAGACACCGCCCCATGTGGCTTGTACATCAATCCAATTTGAGAGTGTCTGAGGAGTGCTTGACTTTATGTTGAATCTGTCGCGCTTTGCCACACCAAGTAGTTGTAGCTTCCCATCAGCAGGATCGCCGAAAACACAGGTAAAGTCTTTTCCACAGACAGCGCGAGAGACTGGGAAAAGGATGTCATCAAGTCTACGAGGGCTCCAGACTACACCAAGAGGATTTCCCAACTGGCCGTGGAGACCATTGCCCCAGCCATAGACCTGACCATTTGACAAGACTACTACAACATGGCCCATGCAAGCCGCGAGGTCAATGATCTGAGTGCCAGTAGGTGGGAAATCTGGAATCTGCTGTGGAGAGTGTGCTTTCACTACACTCTGTCCAAGACCCAATTCGCCTTTCATACCACTTCCACAGACATAGATGGCATGAGCAGATGCAAAGACGGAAGCGTCCCAAGTGGCTGCAATGAGATTCATCTTCTGCAAATTAGATTGAACGAAAGATGATATGGATGTTTCTTCTGTGGAGAGTGTGCATCTTCCATCAGTATTCTCGCCAGTAGCATAGACGGTGCCAGATTTAGTGAGGATCAAAGTGTGGTTTCCTCCGGCTTTGATGGAAGTTATGGAGGCGTCAAGATTCTGGATTGCAACAAGTGACGGCGCAGAGAGATCTTCATCGTGGCCAACACCTAACTGACCGGACCCGTTTGAGCCCAGAGCATAAACAGGCATGATTGTAATATATTCGAAGGTGATGGTTGGAGCAGAGATCAATAAATGTTACCGCCAAGACACGAGTGACCGAAAGAGTGCACGGCTAAATCGCGGTAAAGCCGCAAGCCGAGCCACTCGCACCTGCCAGAATTTCGCAAAGCCCAGCGCTCCCGCCTTCTGAAGACGAGAGAGACCTTTTCCGCGCCGACCGACCAGAACGACTTTTCGACAACCTCCACACAACACCACACGCCAACATGTCGTCCTCCCAGAGCGTCCAGTGCTTCGGCAAGAAGAAGACCGCCACCGCTGTCGCCCACTGCAAGCAGGGCCAGGGCCTCATCAAGGTCAACGGCCAGCCCATCTCGCTCGTCCAGCCCGAGATTCTCAGATTCAAGGTCTACGAGCCTGTCCTCATCCTCGGCCTCGACAAGTTCGGTATGCGATTACCTATTCTCCCCGGAAACACAGAAAGAGCAATGGAAACAAGAAAGAGCTTGGGACACTAGGATGGAAAGGATGGATATGGAGACATTGCACACGCACGCCGCTGTGGGACCATTTGTTAGGACAAATTGCTGACAGGTTCTTCTCTTACAGCCGGTGTTGACATCAGAGTCCGCGTCACCGGTGGTGGTCACACTTCCCAGGTTTACGCCATCCGCCAGGCTATTGCCAAGTCCATCGTACGTTACATCTCAGCCGAACACCCATCACGATCCGATCGCACATCAGAAAGAGAAGGAACTCGAGAAATGCATCAAACACAAATGGGCCTTTCCGACACATGATACGCGCAATCACATTCAAAACACACAAAACACGCTACAGGACCATAGACTAACGCGCATTCAAGATCGCCTACTACCAGAAGTTCGTCGATGAGCACTCCAAGAACCAGCTCAAGCAGGCCCTTGTCGCCTACGACCGCACACTCCTCGTCGCCGACAACAGAAGATGCGAGCCCAAGAAGTTCGGTGGTAAGGGTGCCCGTTCGCGCTTCCAGAAGTCCTACCGTTAAACAATTCTTTCTTCTGCTGGAGGAAAGTCGGTTGTTTACGGTGTGTGGCATTTCGCATTTGGCGGCCTCTCGACTTGTGGATTGCTGGAGGGTGATCCTCTCTCATTCCATTGCGGCGCGTGTGTGAACTGGGGGAATGGGGAAAATGTTAAAAGGGATTCCAAAAACTTTTTCATGATGGCATAGGCAAGATACTCCAAAAGCGATACCTTTTGCTGTTGTCCAGCTTCAACAACAACCCTCGTCATTCCCTGCGCACGATGCAGCTTTCCACGTCGTAGCAAGGCCAGCAAACAAGAAAACGAAAAATCGCTGTTGTGTTGTCGAAAAGCAAGCAAACCAAAAACGAGACAAAGACCTTTTACTTTTACCATGCCGTGTGTCGCATTGCGCGTGTGTAGCTCTTCATTGATCTGATCCTACAGCTACCTAATGTGTGACTCGATAGACAGTAAAGAGGCGGCCAGCATTAGCTCTCCCCAGACTCTATATGGCGCCGTTGTCTGGCACAGCCATCAATGTACGTTTGTGGCCACTCCACTTTCTGACCCTTGTCTTACTTGATAGAAACATCTGCGTCGATGTGCCTTCTGGTCAAAGACAACTACATGCCTCTCACGCATGTCCTACAGTGATCCGATGCAGGTAGTGAGTGTGTTGTAAAACCTCGTCATCGCTTCTCCTGTCACAAGAGAGCATAAGCATGTTTGCTCCTGGACAATGGCGAGAAGTCCTTTGAGACCGAGGGTGTGGTGCGTGCGACCTCCGAATGTGAGACAGTAGTCTAAGCGACTCGCACGTTCAATCTTCGTCGGCTGTTGAGTCGTCGAGCGAATCGTCTGCGCCGTCGGTCTGGGCTGTGGTAGAAGGTCGACCCGAGGCACCAGTGCCATTTGTACTCCTTCTGTTCTGAACTGCTGCTTTTTCGCCTACTGGCGGTGCGTCCTCCCAATCTTTCTTGCATACGGGACAGCGCTCGTTGTTGTTTTGTGCCCTGAAAGCCATGCGTTTGCAATGTTGATGTAATCTACCAGAGCAGTCAAGATCGGGACATCTCTCTCCCTACTTTGGGTGTTAGCACTTGTGCAGCAGTCGGGCGGAAGGAAAGACAATACCATTGTAATTATTGCCTTGCAAGCAGAGCAGTTTTTGATTCTCTCGTCTTCTTCATCATTGTAGGTTTCGACCAGCCAGCCTCGCAGCTCCATCAGAGCACGCGGGGTCAAGGTGTAGAAATCTTTTTTGCTGACCTCAAACCAACCTTCGTCAACCATGGCCTGTAAAGTCTTCTGAGCCTGCATCATAGTCAGACTCTGAGATTGAGCACCTTGAGTGGCTTCAGGGTCTTGAGTCTGGTTGGGTGGGGCCTTGGCCAGTCTTAGGGCGTCGGTGGACTTGACAGCAAGCACCTCGCTGCGATGCGTGTTGTTGGTCTCAAACATGGCATCGAGACAACGCTTCACAAAGGCGATCTCATCTGGGCTATGTGTGGTTGCGAGTTGAGTGATGGAATCGGAAGAGACGTTTACGAGAGCGTAAATACGGGATCGGTCGTGCTGTGAGAGGGTGTCGCGGATCTCGAGATCGAAGGGGGAGATGGCGGCATTGGTCACGTTGATGTAGGTCGAGACATCTTGTTCCGTAATGTCGGCAGGCTGGATGTCGCGGCCATCTTGGGCTTGGAGGTGTAAGTTTGTGTACCTGTCGAGTAGTTCCACGGATGGGCAGCTATGTACCTTGAGCTTTCTCAATGGCTGCGACAATGGGTCTGGCTTGTTCGAATGTGAGGGTTGCACGGGACAAGAAGGACTGTAAGAATGCGCGGTGGGTGTTGTTGTAGACTTGCTCGTCGTCGCCATTGTCGGACATTTTGGGCGTGTGATATGTGATATAATGTACGAGAAAAAGCAGCAGACGAGTCTCTGGAAGACGCGTTTCAATCTTGGCCGCGTCGCCCTCGTCATCACACTTCCCATTTGGGCCTGCGGGCTGCCGCTTCCTCGAAACCATCTCTTTGGAATCCTTCCGACGACTTTTTTATCTAAAGTAAGTGTTTGATCAGTAGTACCTTCCCGTCTTATTCACATCAGAGGCACATCACTCCAATTCGATTGCTCCTACATCATCCTTAACCCGCATCTTAACATGCAGTCGTCTTTTACCCATCCTCTGTTCTTCAAACCTCGCCATCATGACAAAGAAAAGCAACCCAGAGTGCCCAAACTCTTCAGCGGAGTTGATATAGCCCGCGACACCCATAGACTGTTGAATCCAAGGCGCAGGTCAAGACACTCTAGAATAATTGCTGCTCCCTCCTTCACTCTCCCTTATCGCAACATCACTATGAATCATTCCAGTGACAAACTTTCTAACCATAAGCGAAAGAGAAGCAACAAGAGCAAGAAGAAGCGCTTCGAAAACAACAACCCTGCTCAAAACACCAACCAACTTCACTCTCTACACCTATCGTCTACCCTACCATCGCGAACCATGGCCGAGTCACAGCGAAATGAACCCGGTATTTCTGAAAGAAGAGGCATCCGATGGGTGCGTATCACAATCCTTCCTACGCAAGACACGTGCTCACCGACCATTTCAGCTTCCTGACGACCCCAAACTCGAAGAGCCAACTTCTACCTTGGTTCTGACGAGCTCCAGAGGACAATTCGTTGACATTCGCATATCTTGCACCCCAGGAGAAACATTACCCAACCAAGGTGAGTTGACAACCTTGCAGTCGCAACCTTCTCACCACTGACTGACCATCTCGACAGGCGGCCCATCAAGCCTCCTCGATTGGGGAATCGCTGGAAAGTCTACAAGTACTGTCATCGACGGACCCTCGCTAGATCATCCTTCGAACCCACCACCACCCACAGATGGCTCAACGAGATCTGTCTGCCACTCCACCTTCTCTCATTGGATTGATAGTCGCACCGACACTCCTGGACCTGACCAAGGTGACATGTATCCACAACCCAGCCACACAACGCTCGAACTCGGCGCAATGTACAACCCTCTCACCAATTCAGAGCAAGCTTACGAGGAGGTTTGGGTCGACTACTCTGCCTCTACTGTAGCAGGATCGCGGTGGAGTGTTGTTGTTGATCTCGAAGACTTTGAGCACAAGGCTAAGGGAAGGGTTGTTCGTGTGGGCGAACACTGTCAAGCCATACTGAAGGTTGGTGACCAAGTCACTGTCGAGCGTTGGAAGTTCGAAGTGCCAGAAAAGGACAGCACAGGTGATTGGAAACGCCTTGCCAGATTGGGCGATCTGTTCTTGCCTGTCTCTTTGGCATTCAAACCCGAGAGCTTGATCGAGGGCAACACTCTGACCTTTGGAGACTACAAGTGGGTGGTCAAAGAGGTATATTCTTGGTGATCATCAGGCAGATCTACGAGTTCTCACATGTTTATACTGCTGGAAAGGAGCAAGGATTAGTTCGATAGATTCTCAACATCGCTGCACCGCAAGACCATGTCAAGTAGTTCCAAGTCTGCAACATCGATTACGGACGATGACAGCGCGTACAGGATCGACAAACAGACATATCATCCTCATCGTTTCAAAGCAAGATAGATATTGCGAGAGCAAAAGATATTCATCGACCTGAATAATGTAGTCTCGACCCCAACCCTGTCCGAATGAGGAACCATGACCACCAACAACGCAACTGCTATACCCACCAGTTCTATGCAATGCCATTCGTGCTGTTTTTCTGCTATTAATCAGGGTCTGACAACGTGGGTGCCGGAATCCCTCTTCTACCTCCGATTTTCTTGTCCATTCTCCTCTCCCCATCCCAGCCTTTCCCCTCTTGTCTCTCGAAACTACCATATCCCGTTCTCACAAGCTACTCAAGCGACCTTCTTGCCAATCTTCTCAGCATCTTGCCTCAACTTGGCAGGAATAGGCAATCCTTTCCTCTTCCTCTCCTGAATCTCGGCCACAATCTCCTCAACCATCTCATCCCAAGCCCTACCCGGATCATCGGGCAACCCCAACGTCGGATTTCTGTGCTCCCTCTCCAAGTCCGCTTTGATCTGTTCCTCGCTGGGTTTAGAGTGCTGCTTGACTTTTTGCTGCAGGAATTGTTTTCCGGGGGAGAGCAGGAAGAGGGAGGATGCGGTGACGCCGACGATGGTGTAGAAGTAGACGCGCTGCCAGATTAGCAGCGACGAACTAAAGCTGAGGAAGATGAAGGGGGCGACGGTGAAGGAGAAGGCGAGTTGAGTGCAGAGCCAGGTGAAGATGTCGTAGTAGCGCTTGGAGGGCAGGGCTTTTGTGCCGTCTGCACTCATGAAGAAGGGACGAATCAGGCGTCGTGAGTCTGTTGTCGAACAAGTCAGTATCATGTGTTCTGGAGTATCAAAGTTTTGTAACACTCACTCTTAGCAGAGTTCTGGATGAAGCTCGCGAGCACAAAGGCAAGGTAGTAACCAGGGTAGAAGCCATGCCAGAAAGCACTGGTGACAAAGGTAGCCATACTAGCTCTGAAACCAGGTTTCTTGCCCTTGGGTGTAACACGCAGGTACACATAGTTTCTCAACCACATATTGGTATTGATATTCCAATTGCCAAGGTAGGCATGACTGTTCTGAGCCAGTTCTATAGCCAGAGGCTTCACGTTCTGCAGTCTGTTCCAGTCGGCCTTGCCAGTCTTGGGATCGATGCCCTTGAAGCCAATACCAGAGAGGATACAGGCGCCTTCAGTGAGAGACCAGACACCGTAGTACTTCATGCGAGTGGTAACACCCAGCATATGCAAGACCCAGACACGACGGAAAAGCCCGTACTGCTTGTAGCCGTCGGAGAGCAGGAAGTCGGTGTAGTAGTAGCCAGAGAACTGGAGGAAGGCGAAGATCCAGAGAAGACCGAAGGCTGCTTTCCAGGCTGCTGGTGTTCCACTGCGAGGAATCTTGCGTTGCTTGCGAGTCGGTGGGGCCTTCGAGGGATCAACACCAGCGGGAAGCTCAAACATGGTGGTCTCGATCCATCTTCTGTAATCCACAAAGTCAAAGGCAGGACCTGCGAAAAGCGAAGGGAAGAAGAGTACAAAGCCAGCATAATCAAGCAGGCTAGGCAGCTTCTTCAGGGCGCGGTCTTTTTGGTGATCGGTCAGGGTGGCTTCAGGAAGTGTGCCATCATAGACATTCCAGCAGAAAGCTGTAAGCTTCATAACCAAGACCATCTGGGCACCAGTGATGTCGACAGAGCTAGGGTCGTTGATGATTTGGCGATAGATGTGGTTGACAGACATGTGGCCCATGAGGAACACGAAGCCAATCCATGGCATATAAGGTCCTTGGATATACGCTGCAATCGAGTATGCACCTACAGAGCTGATTAAGATGGTACGTAGACCGGCCCACAGGTCGAAGAGGCCGACCAGGTAGAACATGGACACCCTGTCAGAGTCAATAAGTGTAGAGGGGAGAGAAACGAATAGCAATACATACGCAATGATAAAAGCATTCTTCTGCGCAGGTTTGGAATCGGGAATACGTTTGAGTACTCCAGCCAGAGGATACGACAATAAGAACGAGAAGATGAGTTTTACTACACACCATCAGCTGGTCTGACATCAACCTGCTTCTAGAGACACATACATTCATCTGGTGCTGCGCCCAATTTGCCAGCCACGTAGACAAACGCTACAAGCTCATGTCAGTAAAGCTATTCTCCGTTCTTCTGGAGCTCGGGTTCGCGTATTACTCACGGGCGTTGATGTAGGGTAACATCGTGAAGCTTGCTCAGCGATATCAGTATGGATGGACCCCAGCAACTCGAGGAAGGGTGCTCGAGAAGTATATCTGAAAAGGTTGCTTTAAGAAAACCAAAGAAGTCTGGCTTCTCGCACACGTGTATACATAGGTTGTTGTTTGCTATGACGTAGCACAAGATTTTATGACCAACTTGTGCATATCATGTGCACTCTTTATATGCGCAAATCGTGAACAGGAAACCGGATTAAAGCACTTCAGTGGGGGAAATTAGAAGTCATTGAACGTGCAAAAGTAGAGAATGGTAGAAAGAAAACATGCTCATATGTGACTATACATGCTGGCCGAGTTGGCCACTACAATGCATGAAGCAGTGCTTTCATAAGTGTTTCTATAGGACGCCTCGATCAACATGGGCTGTGGCTGATGGCAGCACTACTCGTCGTTCTCCAATGTCTTCTGTATGCGCTTCTTGCTTTGTAAAAGAGAGCTGCTCCATGTGTCGAGCAAAGAAACACTGATGCTCTTTTGTCGGAGGAAGCAGAGATTAGGGAATATGGAGGGGTGAGACGTTTAGCGGCCCTTGGCGACTCTGGAGACGATGCTCTCGTACTCGATGTCATCAGGGTCGTTGGCCTGGATATCGGCGGCGAGACCATTGAGGGCGCGCTTGATGGCTTCCTTGGAGGACGAGTACATCATGCGGGGCTGGAAACGAGGTAATTAGTATTTGCGACTGTACATGGTTGCGGAACAGATTTGCTCACGTATTGCGATGCATCATCAGGGACCCAGGCGATGAAGGTAATCTTGCTTCTGCGATGGACGTCAGTTGTGCGGCGACAAGACGGAAGTCGAGATTGACAGACCTCTTGCCCTCGCCAGCAGTGTCGTACTCGACATCGTAGACGGCGTATCTGCCACCGATGCCCTCGTTGCCTCTTCGGTCCTTGCTCTTTGCGTTGAGGAGCTTCTCGCGGAAGACGGAGTAGTTGGCCTCGGTCGACGAGTCTTCGACGACAATCTCCTTCCAATCGTCCGAGATCTTGTAGATGATCCACTTGGTCGACTTGCCGAGCTTGAGGTCGTTGAATGCAGTGATGCACTCGGGTGCAACGGAAACACTGTCGTGGGGTTATCAGCGCTATGGACATGGGGCCGCTCTCAGGGCGGGAGTTGTAGATTGAGGCGAACGTACCCAGATTGGGCCTAGAAACAGTCATGTCAGTATTCCGGCAGAGATGATAGCTGGAGGGAAATGTACCATGTTGATTATCTGTCTAGCAGGTCTAAGACAAGATGGTGGCTGTTAGAGCGGTGTCAGCCGTCAGTGTTAAGTAGGGCCAGGTCGAGGCAGCAGCATTCGTAACAAGAGCACATTGGCAGGGCAGACTGGCAGTGTACGCGTGTACTGCAAAGATGGCAACATACCGGGTGAGAGACGGGGTTGCAAAAGTCAGGATTGGTGTTGTGAGATGGACAACAACGTGGTGCTGCTATGTACGAGCTTCCTTGGCCCCTCCTGCGCCCGCGCCCACCTCTCCGCGACTTCCTCTCCTGCTTCACATCCGACACGTGACCGTTTGACCATGACGACGCCAATTCAGCCTCATTTCAATCATGATTCAACCCACACTTTCACATGCTTCTTGACTCTGGCTATCTACTCTCCAACCCTATATGATATAATTCAGAACACAACATGGTTGACCAAGCACAGTCGAGCAGGAGCTGAAAGAGAATTGTTTGAATTCGTACAAATACACATCGCTAACCCCATCCTCTGCTATGCAATCTATGAGAGGAGAAATGTTTGTACATTAACGACACGGCAGAAATGCCACAAGGCTTTTAGCTACAATACATGATAACGTGAACGCCCGTCAAAGGCTAAAGAAAATTTGGGGTATCATCGACTCTTCAAGGTGTCAGGGTGTGGTTGGCTTAGAACATACCACCGCCCATGCCGCCCATGCCGCCACCCATGCCGCCCATAGGAGGCATGCCACCAGGGCCCTTCTCCTCGGGTGCCTCGACAATGGCGACCTCAGTGGTACCGAGGAGCGATGCGACACCTGAGGCGTCTCTGAGACCAGTGCGGACGACCTTGAAGGGGTCGAGGATACCGGCAGCGATCATGTCGACGTACTCGCCCTTGGCGCTGTCGAAACCCTTGTTGAAGTCTTGACCGAACTCGTCCATAATCTTGCCAACGATGACGCTGCCCTCGGCACCGGCGTTCTCGACGATGGCGCGAGCAGGGCGGGTGATGGCGTTCTTGACGATGCTGATACCGAGCTGCTGGTCGAAGTTGGCGGGCTTGAGGTCGTTCAAGGCGTTGGCGGCGGCCTTGATCATGGCGGTACCACCACCGGGAAGGATACCCTCCTCAACGGCAGCACGGGTGGCGTTCAGAGCGTCGACGAGACGGTCCTTCTTCTCACCAACCTCAACCTCGGATGAGCCACCGACCTTGATGACGGCGACACCACCAGAAAGCTTAGCGAGACGCTCCTGGAGCTTCTCCTTCTCGTAGTCGGAAGTGGTGGGGTCGGCAATGACACCACGGATCTGCTCGCAGCGCTGAGCAACCTGGTCCTTGCTGCCCTCACCGTTAAGGATGACAGTGTCCTCCTTGGTGATGGTGATGGAGCCG
>Ga0058697_10000424_pt1 | contig 18781 bp, 17 predicted proteins | sample AgamicAsMae_FD_66619 | JGI IMG/M metagenome (GOLD analysis project Ga0058697, IMG submission 66619) | Agave microbial communities from Guanajuato, Mexico - As.Ma.e | ecosystem: Host-associated > Plants > Phyllosphere > Phylloplane/Leaf | place: Guanajuato, Mexico | collected 2012-06-04
CTGCTTGATCATCTTGTCCATCGTGAGTTTTGAATAAGCTGAAGCCATAGGACCGGCATCGAGTACTTGCGCAAAAGCTTCAGCATCGAGGTCTTGAGCCTGAGCGAGCGCCATTGCTTCAGCTAACCCAGCGGTCATTGTGATCAAGAAGAGATTCGTGGCGTACTTTGTTTTGAGTCCAGAGCCGATAGGTCCGCAGTAGACTGCCGTGTTGGTGATGGGTTCTACAAGCGGTTTGATAGATTCGGCGACGTCTGGGTCGCCTGCGATCATGCCGACCAGTGAGCCCTGCTCAGCAGGGATTCTGCTACCACTGACTGGCATCTCGATGAAACTGCCACCGGAACGGTCAATTTGCTTGGCAAGGTATTGGCTAAACTGCACTGATACAGAGCTGGTGTTTATCAAAGTCTTGCCTCGAATGGCATGTTTGAACTCGTCGGTCAAGACTTCTCTCATGGCGGTCTCGTTGAAAAGCATAGTAAAGATGACTTCTGAGTTCTTGACGACCGCAGTAGAAGTTTTGGCGATCTTGGCTCCAGCCTGTAGCAAAAGAGGATATTTCGAAGGGCTCCGGTTCCACACTGAGAGCGTAAAGACACGGGATAAGTTCAGAGCCATGGGTACTCCCATCACGCCGAGTCCGATGAATCCCACGCGCTTCATGTTGGCGATACCACCTCTGAGCAAGAGTTTATGATGAGAGCTGTAGATGGTGAAAGATTTGGTGCAAAAGGTTGTAGATCATAATGATAATTGAATTGTGTCGTGGGGTGTAGGATGTTTGAAGGGAGCTGCAAAGCATCAAGTACACCTCCTGAGGCCCTCTATGCCCTATACGCCCTGTGCGCCCTGAATTTTGTTGCGATATCGGCCGTGAAAAGATGGTCCAACAGTTGCCCGCAATGTGATAGCATGCAAGTCTGACGATTTGGATGACCCGGTCGTAACGATCGAGAACAAGAACGATACTGGGCAGAGCCTGTCGTTTGTGTGCTTTCCCTCCCCGAGGTCATCTCTTTCGCTTCCATCCACGTTCTCGCAACTTTCACCGTTTGCCACAAGCTGCCAAGCTGCGGCATTTGAGTCGTTTGGAGTATCGATCACGCTTCACGAGACGGTCCGAGCCATCCTAAGGATTGATCAAGCTACTTCGGGACTGTCCGCGGTAGCAGTGGGGGGCGCAGCGCTCCAATATTTGAAGCCGGGTAACAAAGCGGAAGAGTCCTTGGAACAGTGAAGAGCGCGATAGATCACGATAGTCTAGACTCGCAAGTGTAATGTACCGAAGCGTGGTCACTCTTGGTGCATCACGACAACCTCGCTGATGTATCGAGTGGAGAGTCGTTTGAATTTGCTTTTATGTAATCTGAGGCCTGTACGAGTAGAAATCATAGCTTGGACGAGAACGACTCTAGGCCCAACACCCACTGGTCGATCATGTACGTACGAAGAACGTAAGCACACACGCAAATAGAGAACTATCTCTGTAATGCGCCAAGACTTCCTGACAAACACTTACTTACGCTTGGGAAGTACCTTGTTGGCTTCCAACTCGCTGAAGACCTCGTCCAAACACTTCCAAGAATCCACGAATCCCTGGAAACCCGCTTCCCGAGCTTTGGTCATGTTTGCGACCAAATCGTATTCTCTCCCAAGGACAAAAGCCGCAAAGCCCCAAGTGGCTTTCTCTACGGCGTCCTTGTCCAGACCATGACGCTCAGAAAGTCTGTTCCACGCTTCTTTGACCTCTGGAAGTTGGCTCCACTTTTGAAGATCTGTACGCTGCTTCAGACGGTCTGGAGGTGTGCGACCTTGCAGACCGATCCGGGAAGCTTCCACGGAGATGGGGGACCATTCACCCATGGGCAGATCGGAAGGGAGGCTTGGGGGCCGCGAGAACTGGTCGGCGGGTACTCGAAGGCCGAAGTGCTTGGCGATTCTGGGCCACAGATTCTGCCAGGACTCTATGTCGCCATTTACGGTGTTGAACGCTTCGTTCGCAGCGGTCGGCGCCAGGGCGGCCCATCTACAAAACTCGGCATGCAGCTTGGACGAGGTGAAGCAGTCGAAGCGGGTGTAGACAGTCTCAGATCCGGGGAAAGGCAACTCGGAGCCAAGCTCGGCCTGCACGGCGGCGTAGATGCCCAGGGTTGAAGCAAGATTCATGAAGTTTCCTTTAGCGTAGCCGAGGACCTCGTTCGAGTAGGTGACAACCCATTCGATATTGTGTTTACCTGCAAACGAATGCAAGCTTTTTTGCTGCCTGTAGTAGAAGTTGGAAGGTGGCTCGGGCAGCCATGGATCGGTCTCCTCCATGGGTTGCTTGGGCGTTCCGAGATGGACACCGTAATGCTTCAAACCACAAACGAGAACGATTCTCTTGATTCGAGTCGTTGCGCCGTTGATCTCGAGGGCCTTGAGGAAGTTCTCGAACATGTCGCCTAGACTTGATGTCAGATTCGCCTGTGGTCAAATCAAGAGAGTCGTCTTTACCGTTCACCCGGGTATTCTCATCAGCGTCTCCAGCATCCAGATACGCGGCAAAGAATACATATTCCGCATTGATGTCCTTGACTTCTTCTGCCATGTCATCTGCACTGGCTGTCAAGTCAAGATGACTGTGCTTGACCCTAGGTGGGAAAGAGCCCTTCTTAGAACGTGACATGGCATAGATCTCTTTCCATTCCTCGGGGTGCTTGCTGAGTTCATCCACGATTCCGCGTCCCAGGATGCCTGTGCCGAAGTCAGAATCCTTGCCATATGTTCGTCTAAAGGAGGCATACCAGTAGCACCAGTCACGATTGCTGTACTCATGTTGGGTATCGTTTGCTCGAGACTTTGAAATGTAGAACTTTGTCCTGCGCAAATCTCTTATGGTGTTAGACTCTAGGCGAAGTGAAACATTCATCACATTGGAGACTTGACTGATTTATAGTGAACATCTGTCCCCATGTTCAACATGGTGTCCTCTATTATTAAGCAATTCCATACCGTCGTCATGGTTCTCATTGCGATGCAGGCAATAGTTGTTCGGGGAGTACCGGCACGTCCGCCGAGCATCAGCCTGTTGAGCAATCTGGGGATCGTACAACAGCCACGGGGAGTCCCGGTTAGCTGGCACCAGCCCGGGGATCTGCTTGACCGAAAGCTTAACCACAAGCCCTAACTCGGGGAGTCGCGGCATACTGCCGATCTCATCGAGATGACATCGAATTCAGTCAGCGTATGACAAACCACCAGCTCCACAAAACACAGCGACGTCTGTAAAGACAGCGCTGAGTAAATGATTTAACAGTCACCAGGTCGGCCTCACCTGAGAGATCTTGGCTCTGATTCTCACTTTTCTCACTTGCTTTCCAACTGCTGCGGTGCAAGCCTCAACTCTTCGCATTCCAGACAAATGGACAACCGACGAATGTTCAAGCTTACCATGCTTATCAAGCGTGTCTCCGGAATGACAGAAGCGGAGTTTCACAAATATTGGTCGGAGTCGCATGTTCCCATTGTCAACGCCTGGCTCGCTAAGCACGGAGTCGTTCAATATGTCCAGGTTCGAAAACCACGTCTGAGATACTTTCCTTCCTTCAAGCTGATTTTTGTAGTACCACACTCCTTCCCAACAGCGACAGGAATCTGGAAAAGTTTGGGCGACATTTGGTGGAAACCAGACCCTTGATTTCGATGGCATGGTACAGCTTGTAGTGCCAAACATCGAATGTTTGGAGAAAGCTCTCGGTGATCCATACTACGAAGAGTTTGTTCAACCAGACGAGACAAAATTCATCGATGGTACTAAGTCCCTGCGTACTTACGGCTGGGAGGAGACTTACATCGTAGATAACAAGCCGCTGGTTTGAGGAGGAATTGACAGTCGATCACAACAGACTTTGTGTCTGTTGGACACGCTCGTATAGTCAGCACGTACTGCAAACTACTATCTGAGCAATTGAACCCATGATATCAGACTTTTGAGAATCAAGGTTGCGCAGTCAAACGTGAGAATGTAGTGTACTCCAGCGGTCATGTCAGTCAAAGCTTCAGGCTATCAGAACCCTCAACTCAATGTGACCAATTTGGAAGCTCTCTTTACTACTGCCCCAAGTAACTGATCGGCAGAGCCGGCTTGGTTTCGAGACACAAAAGGCATACAAGATTGACAGAAGATTTCAGACACAACTTCAGAGGAATGTTCAAGAATGGCCTGGTCAGATGTTGCGATCCCAGCTGTAAGGGGCATATTCATGCCGGCGCAGTCTCCTGTCGCAGGCACAACACGTAACCCTCAGCTAGACAGCTCGCCGATCCCGAAACCCTTTTCATCTTTCCGAGTATGGATCGTCCCGTTTTTTCAGTTGCGTCAGACCAGCCTCCATGTGCCGTTACACAGCACGCGAGATGAGTACATGACTCCTCGGCATTTGACTGCGTCAAAGCGACGGTCGTACAACCACGAGAGACCCATCGCACCCGGTTGCGCAGGTTTGTGGGCCGGTCCGCAGATCAGGCCGTTGTGCTGCCTGCAGCGTGGGTTCAAGGATCGGCATCCACCTTGCCCACGCGGGCTGCAGGGCTCGATCATTGCCCCCTCGCTCGGCAGTGGCATCTTCAGAAACGTTTGAGGCGGACGAATTGATTGCGTTAAGGCAGTCTATGGTGGAGACAGCAATGTGCTTGAGTCTATGGTAAAGAACGTCACGCGTTGATTGGTATAGCTAGCTTTGGCCAAGATGCTTTCCTCGAACCTGAGCGCATCGTTGAGACAAGGCCGTGAACGAACACAGCGGGACGCTTGAAAAAAGCGTATGCGCCTGTCGCTAGAAGTTGCCCGCAGTAGTTGACCCGGCTATACCAGACGCACAAGTCTTTGCTCCATGCACGCGGAGTATCGGCTACGATCCTACATTGGTGGGCTTGATACTAAACTCTAGTTTCACGGGCAAGAACCGAATCTCGTGAATAATCGTGACGTGATTCTACTCTTGATGATCAGAAACTTTGCCTACGCATGACTTGATCCGACCCTCGTCTCCGAATGATACATCTTCCGACTCGTTCATGTCACCCTACGAACGACTTCAGCTTGTAGAGGAACAGAACACTAAAGGTTTTATTGTTGGACGAAAACGGATCTCACTGTCCGGTTCTTGAAGCACTGGATACAAGCGTCAGTCAGCTGTGATGTTAAGTTTGCGATCAGGACTTCGAATAACCTAAGAAGCGTTATCCAAGCGGTGCAAGGTGATGAGGCTTTCGATAATGTCCTTCAGTGTTCTTAGGTCAGGAGCATCTTGTGCAAAGCGTTCCATTGCAGCACGATTGCTTCGCATAGACCATGCGATGTCTTCAACGGTACGGTCTATCCTGTGCAATTGATCGGTCGCAAGAAGCCCAGCCCGATGCGCGACTTCCAAGGTAAGCATGTTAGCTACGGCAAGACGACAAGTATACCATGAATCATCGTCTCGGTACCAAATTGCTTCAGAGTCGGACGCAAGCAGACAATTGGAAACGGCCTTGTAAGCCATGGCAGACACAGAAGACAGAGACTCTGGCTCCAGATAGTCTCTCCAATGGGCTATGAGGTATAGAAACGGGCGGTAAAGGAGTGAACGAATGTGAATATAACGTCTGAGGAGTGCGGTCCGGTGGACATTCCAATCGAGCGGGCTGTCGTCTGTGGCCAAGAAGCGCAACATAACAGGCAAGGAGTCGATACTGTTCAGGAATATTGGTATAATAACATGGAAAGAGGCGGATTTTGAGTTACTTACTGACCCGAGAGTTGACATTCCAAAGCCAGGACCATCTCCAGCAGAGTCCCAACGTTTTTGGGGACCCAGAATTGCGATCTGGATTGGTATAGAGTGTCATGGATGCCTTTTATTAGCCGGCAAAGCGAGATGTTGGTGAAATGGAACAGCCATACTGTCGTTGATGTGGATGCCATCAGCTGTTTCACCGGTTGTGTGGATTCAGTGTGTGCTTCCAGAAAGGATTCGGGGGGTGGAAACGGTCTGTCACATTTTGCTTCAAAGATGCCAGTTTCCGGCATGCGCAGTTCGAGAGATAACTGGCTGTCTAAAGTCAGCACAAGCGCTTGTATCGCTAGCCGCAAACTCTTGGCAGGTCGAAATCGTCATGACTCACCTCTCCATGACATAGCAAGTCCAGAATATGCGTTGTTCGCATGGCGTGTATACCATATCTTCAATCTGCAGTCCTCGCTGGCAGACATCGGCCTCACGTCGCTTGCGATGTAGAAGGTACGATGTCGAAGCCATAGAAAAATGCTGCCAAGCATGTACGGGTTTGAGGCAATACATCATATACAAGCCAGCGAGGATGTAGCATTGGGCGGACATGACGTTTGAGCCTAAGCAGCCAAATCTCCGGCGAGCTGCGTGGTAGTAAGCATCGGCCTTTCTAATGGACTCCAAATCGTGCTTCGGGCCCGCTTCTTCGTATGATCTCGCTACGACTCCTAGCGTGCTCGCAAGGAGCTTTGGTCGAACGTTTATCAGCACCCGCACAGTATCTCGGGAGAGACGTAAGAAGACTTACCACTAGACAAGATGGTGGATCCCATGCCGGACCCATCTCATCGACTAAGGCAGCACATGTACGAATATGGGCAACATCGAGGAAAGGGTGCTTGTGGTGGACGTTTAGTAAATATCTGTTTACCAGAGGCAATACATTCTGTACGACAGGTAACTGCTGCCCGGCAGAGCCATGAGGCACCGGCTGGTGTGGAAGATGGTCTTCAGTGATGATATCTATACATGTTTCGTCGGGCGCATTGGTGGAGAATATCGCGCTCACGGCACGCTGAGCAGACGCGTGTTCAGCAAATACAGGCCATTCGAGTAAATGCTCAGCGCCCGAATAGGCTCGTACACGATCCAGTAGGGTTATACTGCTTTCGCTTTCAGTATCGAGACTAGCAGTCATGGCGGAGTCTGCGACTTGGTGGGCAGTCAGGTCGATTTGAGGCTGTGAGCGCACGGCATGCTGGCCATGGTCAGCTGGCAAACGATCCAGCACTTCATTGAGCTTTTCCAATATTGCCAGGCTAGCCGGGTCGAAGCTTGAGTATTCTGCCTGTCCATCGTCGTAGATGCAGGTGACACCTTGGCGAGAACACGATGCGCACGTTGGCCGGTCATTGCTGCATTTGATTTTGCGGATGCGACAGATGTGACATGCAGTCAATGCGCGTTGGCGCGGATACGTGGTCTCACCACGATGTAAGCCAGTAGTGGCCCGAGACCGCTTGTGTGGTGGTCGAGCGATATGATCCTTATTCATTAGAGCCAGAGACGGGTCGAACGATATGTTCAAAACGTGGTGACAACCACTGTGATAACATTACCTTTGAATTCCGTAGAGTGGGCACGCCGGGAGTTGGGCTGGGTGGATCGAGGGCAATCGCCTGATTCGTAATCCGAGATGACGTATCATGTCTGTGACGGAGTAAGCCTATATCACATCGCTTATCTCCGCAGCAATGAGGTATCCTTATGTCCATAAATAGCGGTTGTTACCCAGCGACTGTGTTGACCACACAATCACATCAAATTTCTACAAGAATACTTTCCAAATACCCTTACGTCACTATCATCATGGCAAGCGCTTCTGAAACCAGACCAGATACGAAAGTCACTCTTCCAGAAATGTTCTACTTCACTAAGACCGTGCACCATGAAGCTTACGATAAGATCTCCCCACTACGACCTGAGCTTTCAGCCCAAGGCAAGAATATATTGGTTACAGGTGGCGGTACTGGAATCGGCAAATCTATCGCACTGGAGTTTGCTCGAGCCAAAGCGAAGTCGGTTACAATTTTAGGCCGCCGCAGAACCCATCTCGAAGAGGCCGAGAAAGAAATCGCAGCTGGACGAACAGATCAGGCTACCACTGTACTGTTTGTCGCGGCAGACTTGATGAAGCCAGAGGATGTTGAGCGCGCGTTCCAGACAGTCTATAGTCGGGTTGGCTATATCGACGTCTTGGTGTCCAACGCCGCCGCGATGTCAGCCGGAGGTCCTTTAAGCTCTTATGAGCCTGAAGTGTTCATGCATGGCTTCAATCTGAACGTGCTCTCAGCTTTCAACGCTGTACAAGCCTTCTTGCCCCTGGCTGGCCCCAAGCCAATGATTATCAACATCTCCACAGCCCTAGCTCATTTTGCGCCGATGGCAGGTGCAGGCAGCTACGCCATAAGCAAAGCCGCTAACTTAAAAATGATGAACTACTTCGCCGTCGAGAATCCCGATCTACATGTCGTGAATGTACAGCCTGGTACAGTGACGACCGACATGAGCGCTCAGGTCGGCGTCGAAGCCACGGATACGGGTACGTCCTGCCGAGCCTGCGAAAACTCTTCAAAAGTTTGCTAATGCCCATTCTAGTCGATTTACCGGGTCAGTTTTGCGTTTGGCTTGCTTCACCAGAAGCTAGCTTTCTACGGAACAAATTCGCCTGGGCGAATTGGGATGTAGACGAATTGATGGCGAGATCAGAAGAGATCCAAGGCTCTAGGCTCTTTACCTGGTTACTAGAGGGAGTACCGATGTAGCATAGCGTTACATAGCACATCACAGAAATGGAGTCTAGGAGCCTAAGCCCTTCTCACTTGCTCGTGCATAAGGAGCGAATATTCTAGTCGGAGGCGTTCATTTTCATGATCGTCGCTCATCCAAATTTAACATACTTCTTTGTAAATTAATCCAACCTAGTCAAGGCCCATAATGACCGACTGTTGTTCTTTCCAAGTCAATATCCAAAGTCTCAATCAGGTAGTTCCAATCTATTTGGGAGCTTTATTTCTCTGCAAGCGCAAGCAAGTAGCAATGTTGTAGAAGATGTCGACGTTGTTGTAGACACCTCCGAAAGCACTTTGGCAAGGTCCCTGAGCGAAGACAGGGACATCAGTGAGTGAATGGACGCCCTGATCCGCAGAGACGGGAAGAGTCTAAAAGCAGGGTTACAGTTAGCATGTTTCTTACAAATAGGTAGTAAAGGTACAGACAAAGGTCGAAAAGCCGTCTGATGGCTCTTGACCTGCACGATCTGTACCCTCGCTTTACGCACCCCATTCACGATAAAACCCGTGACGGCATCGATGTAGTTGACGTAGTAGTCGTTGCTGCTGAAGCCAGTGACGTTGAGTGCAGGGATGCGAGGTCCCTTCTTGTGGACGCGGTAGTTCTCGCGGTGGTCGGGGAAAGTTGCAAGACCAGACTGAAGGGTGTAGCGAGGGTCCCAGTTGACAGGGAAATCGACACCGGCGGAGTAGACGAGGTTCTGATCGCTGCCGATGGGGGCGGACCGGTTAGCAACCATGTACTGACTGAGGCCACTTTGCTCGTAAGTTCCGACGGCGTCTCTCTTTTTTCGGTCACTTGACTGGGCATCCATGTACTTTGTGTCAACGCCACCAGTGACGTCGAATCCGTGGCCATGATCTGCGGTGCAAATGATTAGAGTGTTGTCGAGTTCGCCGATTTCTTCGAGGTGCTTGAGGGTGGCCTTGATGGTGTCGTCCAATTCGAGCAGTTCTCCGAGGGCTCTATCGTAGTCAAGTACGTGCATCATCTTGTCTGAGGATGTTGTTAGTGTCAGGAATGATACAAGGGAGTCGGGAATCATGTAGGAATAAGACTGACCAATGGAGGCGGCCTCGGACATGAGGAAGAAACCCTTCTCGGGGTTACGCTTGTGCAGGATGTCAATAGCCTTGAGAGTCATCTCTTTAAGACCGGGCTGGTCAGTTGCAGCTGCGCTGCTGCCGTCGGGAGCAGTCTTGGGGATCTGGGTGTTGTCTTTGTAGACGTTTCTGTCCAGCCACTTGGCCATGTTGGACACGGAGAAAATTCCCAAGGTACGCTCGGTGTTGGAAGCGTTCTTGAGAGCGGTGTTGTTCTGAACCACGTTGTAGCCCTTGTTGCGGAATTGCTGATAGTAATCCAAGCCCTGGAAGGATTTGCTGCTGGGGATGAACTGTTCAGCACCACCACCGAAGAGAACATCGGGTCCGTTGAACTCGGGCCATGTGTAGTTCTTGATGCCATTAAGGAAGGAGTCAACGACGTTGCCGTACTGGCCTCTATTCCTCGTGTGCGCGGTCAACGCACCAGGAGTTGCGTCGGCGATGAATGCAGTCGAAACGATTCCAACACCACCACCACGGACTTCATGGAACAGCTCGGCAATGGATTGGATCTTCGGGTCGTCGAGAGGGTTGGGGGAAGAGTCAGCGTAAACACCAAGAGCGTTGACGGAGCTCTTGTGACCGGTGTAAAGAGCAGTGGCCGAGTTTGCAGAATCAGTGATGAAAGAATCGATCGAGTGGGTCATTCTGAGGATACAATTAGCATGTCATTCGTGTAGGTACGGAAGAGGTAAAGATGACGGTCTCAAAAGCCATTTTATGGTTCGACCTGCGCGATCTGTATCCTCGCTTTACGTACTGATGACCCAACACTGGGAACGAATCCATAGCCATCTTGCTCTGGTACTTGCCGTTGATGCTCTGGTGAGCGATTCTGAAGGTGAAAGTACAGTTAGCAAAGTCTTGTGGAAGCCTGATGTGGTACTTCTGCTGCAAGAGCTCGATCACCACCATGAGCTTACTGACAATCTTGCTGCTGTAATCATGTTTGTAGTCATGCCGTCGCCGATAAACATGATAACGTTCTTTGCTTTTTGCGAAATTTTGGTGTCACGGACGGTCCAGTTGGCCTGGGTCACACTTCCGTTGCCGTAGGTAAGGGTAGCAATGTAGTTACCAGGCTCGTACAGGGCAACCTTTCTGTATGCCTTTGAAGCAACCTTGACCATTGAAGGTGTCTTTGCAGCCTGGGCGAACAGATCCTCGTACCAGGTAAAGTTCCATCTCTCAATGGCAGGTTCGGCGATCTTGAAGTAGGAGGCGGCGTTCTTGCAGTCCTTCTGCTGGCCGTCCTTCGCGATGGTGAAAGTGAAGTTCTCGTCGGGGGTGAGGTAGCCGGGTACGACCTCACTGCCGTTCTGAGGCGCGTGAGTCTCTAGACGGATGTCGAACCATTGACCGGGCAGGAAGTCAGACTGATCAGGCGGAAACACGCAACCAAGTGTTGGACAAGCACCGAGACGCTGGAACGTCTGAGCGGATGCTTGACCAACAATGGCAGCAGTGCACACGACACAAGCGGTGCTGAAGCGCATTTTTCGGGGTGGAGAGTGAGAGGCAAGTAAACACGGTGACTACATTTTTTGAACAAGAGCTTGGAGCTGCAGCTCCTTTATGCTGATCTGCTACATCCTTCGGAACTTTGCCCTGACAGTTCAAACACCAATCAACGCGACGAACGATGCCATGCAAGTGCCTACACAATAACCTCGCGTGGCAGACATCGCGAGCAGGAACAGTCTACCGTCTTGCTGCGTGCGCCAAGTAGCGAGGCGTTCGTAGCATGGTCTTGTCGATGGGAAAGTTTGAGAGATGAGGTTGTGTTTTGGTGAAGGAGGTGAGGTTGCGGCGAAGCTTCCAGGGTCTGCCAAGACTTGGCGACCGCCGACAACGACGGAGGCTTCATGGAGAGTTGCTTGTCGTTCCTCGCGTGAAGCGTTTCGAGCCAATCGTCTGCAGCACGTTGTGCGTGTCGCATATCAACGACCTTCCTTTCTGGAGAGACGGCTGGCACTCACAGCTTTGTGGCTGCAAGCTCGATGCAGAGTATGTCACTCATGCTTGCTTTGCCATGCGAGTATGCGTGCTTGTCGCTGATCTGTTCATTGGCTACTTGTCTCGTCAATGAAGATGCTTTCTCGATATTGGTGTCGCCATTTGTTCGGGTGGTCGTTGGCAAAGGGCGAATGAACTTTCGGCGCTGCGCCTTCCCCGCCAGGCCTTGGCTTCTGTCAATCTTGGCATCAGCTCTTGGAGCAGGGTCGTACCTTTCGCCATGGTTTTGGACAAGTCAACCGTCGATGATGCATCGAAAAGAGGTCTTATCAGAGTTATCTGCATGCTGGAATGCTTGTGAAAACTTTTGCTTCTTACGCCACACTCTCTCTCGTTGTGAATAGACCTGTGTCGCAGCGCGACAGTGTTTGTGAGTTTCGACAGGATGTCCTGCTTTGAACCCCATCACGTCAGGTGGTTCTGACGATGAACACTGCTCAGCCCAAATACATTGTGTATCCCGGACTTCTCCAAGTCATCTTCAAGGTCGGAGATAGCACTGTCATCAACACAAACGATCTCCATCTCGTGGTGGTAGTCGTTGCAGAGCGATCGGGAAAATGTCGCTTCAATGCCTCGATCAAGATGCGGAAAATCCATTTTCGATGGTCTGTGCATCGGCTTATCCGCCACCGCCGCAACTTCTCCGCTTCCGCCTTCCTTTTGTTACCTTCTTGCCTACAGCAACATCGCCGACAAACACCATATTGGCTGTATTGCAGCGGTGGTATGGCAGACTCGACCAATGGAAAAACGCCATCAACTAGCAGTAGGCGTCTTGAATTAACGCACAATGGCTCCCGGAAACGTCAGAAAGTCACGCGTGCTTGCGACGGGTGCAAATCGAAGAAGAAGAGGTGTACCGGCGAGCAACCTTGTATGCCATGTCTGAAGGTGAGTTTGAGATGTACATACGAGGCTCAGTACAACAGAGGTACGTGTGAAGTACTTCAAGCTTCGGGGCGTGACTTGCAACACACGCGAGGTCAAGAGCGCGCGGGAAAGCAGTGCTCCCTGAGAATCCCCGTGTTCCTGTTCCTCCTCAACCCACCATGTGATACTGTCATGATACCACCGGACTGACATTTGTTGAAGGTGTTGCTATAGCCCCTTCTCCAGCACCAACAGCAGGTTCACAACATCGGGATCAAAGATTCTCTACCCCTATAGCATCTGTCTCTCGAACCCCCATCACTGATCGCCTCACAATCGGCCATATCCATTCGGAAAATGGTGCAAACAATACGCCGCAAGAGGCTCGAGAGACTTCGCCACTACACATCGAGTCAGACGGTGATGTAGCTCAAACTCCAAACTTACCAGCACGTGGCTTCTCCTCGGACACGATTGATGGAGTCGCGAGACCAGATTCTGGAAGACAGACACCAGAGATAGACGAAGCTATCGATGGACAGTATCTTGGACCTTCCAGTGCCCAATCTTTCTTGGGCAAAGCACTGCGGCGCCTCGATCGCGAATCAGTGCAGACTCCTGTCGCGAGGCAAGGAACACACATCGAGACCGAGACGTCAACGCTATCATTCGGTGATGCCAAAGTGAAACAGCCAGATATTGCACAGTTCTCTTGGCCTGAATACAGAACTGCCACCAGGCTTCTTGAACGATTCTTCGAGTTTGCATCACCCACTTACAGATACTTTCATGAGCCTTCCGTGCTGGATTGGCTAGAACAAATCTATGACAAGAATGACGTTTCTGTCGCCACTCAAGCATGTATTCTGTTCATGTTCGCCTCGGCGAGTGTGTTCGCTGTCGACCGCTCGGGCGATACAGTCGATGCGAACTCGCAGGGCTGGGAGTCAAGTGAGATATACTACCAAAAGGCGGAAGCTTTACTGGCAGAAGAGACTGGCCCGCCGCGACTTGAGTCCGTGCAAGCGAGATTCGCCGCCGTTCAGTACCTGCTGTCAAGTTCGAGACCTACCAGAGCTTTGTTCGCGTTCGGCACTATGGTGCAGGTTATGCAAGCAGTAGGGTTACATCGAAAGCGAAGCGAAAGAGCTGGAAGACAAGGACCCGACCTGATCGCAGTGGAAGTTCAAAGACGTCTGTTCTGGTGCGCTTTCACCTTGGACAAGTACTTGAGTATTGTCATGGGCCGCATACCGCTCCTCCGTGTTGATGACACAAACCAAGCACTTCCGATAGTAGTCAATGATGAGGACCTTACACCAGAGGGCGTTGGACAACACGCATCAGGACCAGGCCGAGATTCTTTGCTACATGCTACTCGCGCCCACATCGAGATTGGTCTTATCCTAGCCAGAGCTTCGCAGGAGCAGAACCGTTTGCCGACTACCACTGGACGTCCCCATGTCGAAGCAGCTATCCGAGGAGGTCATGATATCAACGACTGGAAGTCTAAGTTGCCACCGATGATGTCGGGCGTCATCCATCCTGGCAGCTTGATACCCTGTTTCAGGCGTCAACATTCGATCCTCACCCTTGCGCGTCTTCATGCTATCATGTTCGTCACACGCCCTCTTCTCTTGCGTGATCTCTCCGCTGTTCTCCAAGAGATGGAGGTACAACAGTACCTTGAGCAACTTCGCTCTTGCATTCGAGCAGCGAGAGACACTGTCGAGAGTATCAACGGCTCAGCGCGATATCAAGTGCTATATCCCGCTTTCTGGTTCTCGCAGTATGTCACATTTTCCGCCATCTCGATCATCCACATCTATATCATTCAGATGAGCCGCCATCGCATACCTACTGATCTATTTAATTCATCCTCGGAAGAGGCGAGGTTGATGCAGCCCAAAATTCTGTACGAGCTGGCGCTGGTGGGTCAAAGTCGCCTGGCCGAGGCAGGCGTCAACAGTGCACCAGTCTGGCGATATGGTTCCATTCTCGAAAGTCTGTCTGCACAGACTAGTAGGTATGTCGCATCGCAGATAACCGATCCAGTGTATAAAGCGAATCCGTCGTTACCACACGCGACTCAACTTCCAATCGATAGCGGTGTTGAACAAAACACGGTTCGAGTCGACCAGGAATCCATGGATACGTCGGGTCAAGTTTCTATGCCGCCCCTCGATATCAATGCAAGTTGGACAAGCGGATATGAGAACCTTTGGGATGATCTGATGACTGGAAATCTTGAGAACGATGGCTTGACTATGGACTTTTGGCCGCAGTTTGACAATCTGCCAGTTGGTATGTCATGAGACTTGCGAGTCCTTCGAGTGTTCATGCTTACCATCGACTTTTAGGCTTCAATATGCAATGAGCCTGTACAAAGAAGATGGCTGCGAAATGAGGTCATACCCATCAGCTTGCTCTATGCAACCTCATGTCTCGTCTGTCCAACCATCTACATCTGTGAAACCCGCGGCGAGACACTTGTGCCTCAATCGCAGAAGGCGACAGCGATGGAGCTCAAAAGATGTACGCAGGCCGGCGTCGATGGGCTCGCTCGATATGTTTGGGTTTGCAAAGTGGCGACGAAGATGTGCTGGTTCAGGCTGAACACTTCAACGCTACTTCTTACATAGCATCGGGGATGAACATGATCTGCTGGTCTCGAGTAGTCGTTAGCGCGTGTGTCTGTCCGGGCGAGAGACGCGGTCAATCCTTCACGTCAAGTCTGGAGCGCCGAAGTTTTTCCGAGGACGATTACCAATGCTAGCCGGACACACTACTCATATCTTTGGCGCCTTGTCTCTAGGTATTCGTAAGTATTTGGCAGAGGGCAATCAACTCGATATCATCCCGTCCGTGTTCTCCTTCCTCTCAAGTCAGTCTCTTTCTATGATCTTTGTTCTCCAAGTTCCTCTCCGTTGTCCGATGCTTTGCTTGTCTACCAGGCTTTGACAGATAGTCTCCTTTGTGTCCTTTGTGATTAATCCACTAGACTCGCTTTGAAACTGACGAAGTCACAATCTGCGAAGTCTTCCAGAGACTCGGGTATATCGTAGACACCAGCATCAGACCTTACATACTTGGGAATCGCTCATCGACGGACTTGTCGTGGTGTATATCTGGCTGATCTGCCGACAAGACCTCGTGGCCTCCGGTGTCGAATTACCACGGCTGCGAATAGTACATTGTGGGATGAAGATGGAGTCGGGAAATTGCCTTGTGGACCTGGCCGACAGTGTCCTCGGGGTCGTCGAGCAATTGTCCGGGCGCGGCCGATGTAGGACTGATTTTAGAGGAGTACAGCTCTGTGGGTTGCAAGGGAACGCAAGCGATCAACACAAGTTCGATCAGGGCTGATGGGATGCCGAGCAGAGTCGATGGGGTCTAGCAGGATTTTCAAATTCGAGTAGCCAAATTCCACGCTTGGAAAGTGTGTCCTGCTTGGGTAGAGTGAGTAGTATGCGTGCAATGGGCGACGAGATAGCGAATAAGAACCGCGAGAGAATCAGGGATGCGGCCAGTTCGTCGATGGAGAGGAGAGTAATGGAAGGCGTTGCCAGAGGAGTTTTGCATCCTGATCTCGTCCAGGTGTATCTCTGGCTAGCCGCAGAACGTCATGGAAGAGGATGGAAGTCGGAAATGTCAAGATTGAGTCGATGGTCGCGAGCAAACGGAATTTTCGAGCCGAGTCCAACCGAACACGTTGTTTACTCGCCGCGAGCAACATAGCAACTTTCGCGCCTCAACACCAACTTGGTTATCCAACTTCTCCCTCGCGACATCAATCCTTCTCGACAGACGCACAGTTTTCTCAGCAAGCACAAGTCGTTCCCAACACACACAAAGCTTTTCCAGCATACAAATATCTTTCGAGACGAACAGTAGCAATGCGCACTCTTCCAAACTTCGAAATGGCCGATGCTGCTTCCCAGGTAGGCGTGGATCTCGTCTTCCAGCAAGCGACAGCTCTTAATCATCAGTGGTCTAACGATTGTGTCGCGACTTAGGACGCCGACGAAGATTCTTCTGCTTCGACTGAAGACCCCGCTACCGCTCCTCAGGTCACTCAAGCCTCCCAGACAACTCAGATCAACCAACTCAACAGCAACTCCATCTCTCTTTCTTTCGGCCTCGGCCTTGACAACTACTCGGACATGTACCAGAATATCGACCTCATCGCGAACGCCGACCGTATTTGGGAACCCCTCTGCCAAGGCGAACTAGACAAATTCGCAGCAGGCGACCGTAAAGCTGCCCGGGGCATAGGTTTCGAAGTGCTCCTCCAAGACAACGTCCCACACACCGTCCGCGCCATGATGCATATCGTAAGTGATTATGTGGTTGCACCGGCCTGCAAGGCTAATGGAAGGTAGATGATCGCATGCACACCCGGTCAGAGACTTCACCATGCGCGCCAAGCTGTTGAAGAAGCTCGGAAGGGCATCGAATTTCCTCATGCCGAGATCAAGGTAGACGATGCTCTGAATGGGCTTCGCAGAGCGGAGTTTGTCCTCAATGTCGTCTTGGATCGGGGCGTGCATGACGATACGCCGAGTGCCTAGAAGGGAGACAGCGACTTTGAAAACACTAATCAGGAGCACAACAACTTGCGAAATACCAACGACGGAGATATGCATGATGCTTAAACGTTACCGCAGGTGGTTAGAGGAGTATTGGAGGTAGTGCACTACGTATCGCTGTCGAATCGTGCTGCTGGCTTCGTCAAGTAGGATAAGACGATGGGGAAACTGTCTGTCTTTGGGAGCAGAGGAATACATCGATTGATGATGCGGTAGTCAAGATGCTTGATGACCTGTATACAAGTAGCACATGCTCCTCAAGGTGAATAAGGCCATCATACACTCTCCAAATCACAAGTCCAGTTGCAAGCCGAAAACTTCTTTCGAAGTAGCTTCGTTTGTCTCTCTCTTCATACTGGATGAGTTTGTGCAGTCACTCACTAGAAAGAGTCGCGGCACCCAATCTCCGCGTCGCGACACGAAACTCGATCCTCTCAGCTTTCCCTCACAACGCAAGCCCCTTCTCATCAAGCGCAAATTTTTGTTTGTCAAATACAATTCTCCTCAAATACATATCATCATGTCTACTCCTCAAGACGAAAAGGAGACCGCTGCTGACGCCAACACCGCGTCCTCTTCGCAGGTAAAAAACTTTTGGACATTCAGACTTGCGCAAGTCATTCTGTTTAACAGTAATCTGACAATCCTCTCACAATATAGAACGCTGATGCAAATGTTCCTCCTCCTGCTCAAGACTGCTCCGCCGCTCCTCATGTCTCTCAGATCGCCACCGACTCCGATGATCCAATCGGCAATCCCGAGACTATCCCTCTCGGCTACAGCCTTGACCCAGACGCCCCACCCGGCACCTACGACCACCTGGACATGTATCCAGGCATCAACCTCAACCAGAACATGGAAAATGCATTCAAAAATTCGTTTGAAGAAATGCTCGGCCACTTCGGGCAAGGAAATGATGAAGCCGCCGAGGCCATCGCTGCTGAACTGCTCCTTTGGCGCAATTTGCCCGTGCTCTATCGAGCCTACGCACACATTGTAAGTCATTCCTGAAGTCTGAAACAACAAAGATAGAGTGAATGTGAGGCTAATCATAGGCAGGTGCTTGCATACGGTCCTGTCAACGGACTCGACCACGCCCGCAAGGCTGTCGAAGACGCCCGCTGGGGTCTCGAGAATTCCGGCGACCAGGCCGTTAGCGAGAAGTTACTGGCCGTCGCTGAGAAGACATTGCAGGAGGTTACGGAGCATATGAAGGTCGACGAAGCGCAGACAAACGGTGTTGAGGATGAGGAGGGCGTATAAGATATATTATTGCTACGAACGATTACAGAGAGGGTGAGCTGTGGGAAACCATACTGCCTGTATACCCCAGAACATCCATTCATTCATTCTTGTCGTCCAGTATCTATCCAAGTCTGCAGACTCAACGAGTTGAGCAGCTCGCTCTTGTCCAGCCGCCAAAGAATCTCCGTAAAGCGATGCAGATACTCATTCGCCCTGACAGCAACGCGATCGTCTTCCTCGAAGGGGCAACTCAACAATGATACAGCCACATCGCGGATCTTGCAGAACTGTGATTCGAGTCAGGCAACTGTAAACAAAGGGATTGATCGTTTGCAAGCAGGAT
>Ga0058697_10000425_pt1 | contig 18744 bp, 13 predicted proteins | sample AgamicAsMae_FD_66619 | JGI IMG/M metagenome (GOLD analysis project Ga0058697, IMG submission 66619) | Agave microbial communities from Guanajuato, Mexico - As.Ma.e | ecosystem: Host-associated > Plants > Phyllosphere > Phylloplane/Leaf | place: Guanajuato, Mexico | collected 2012-06-04
GAGCACGGCACTCCTGAACAGATCATCGCCATTGCTCGCGCTATCCGCGGCAACACTCTCAACCTGAGCATGGATCCATTTGGCTGCCACGTCGTTCAGAAGGCTTTCGACAGTGTTCCTGAGGAGTACAAGGCCGCCATGGTCCACGAGCTTCTTTGCCGCATCCCTGAGACGGTTGTTCACCGCTACGCTTGCCACGTCTGGCAGAAGCTGTTCGAGCTCCGCTGGACCGACACTCCTCCCCAGATCATGAAGTACGTCAACGAGGCTCTCCACGGCATGTGGCACGAGGTCGCCCTCGGCGAGACTGGCAGTCTTGTCGTTCAGAACATCTTCGAGAACTGCCTTGAGGATGACAAGCGTCCCTGCATCAACGAGGTTCTTGCCAGCATTGATGTCATCGCTCATGGCCAGTTCGGCAACTGGTGCATCCAGCACATCTGCGAGCACGGCGCCATCCCTGACCGCAAGCATGCCATTGACCACGTCCTCCACTTCGCTACTGAGTACAGCATGGACCAGTTTGCCAGCAAGGTTGTCGAGAAGTGCCTCAAGATTGGTGGCACTGAGTTCCTTGACCGTTACCTTGACCGTGTCTGCGAGGCTCGCGCTGACCGCCCTCGCATGCCTCTCATCGACGTCGCTGGCGACCAGTTCGGAAACTACTTGATTCAGTATATCCTGAGTCATGCCGATGCTCAGCGTCGTGAGGTCGTCGCCACTCACATCCGCAAGCACATGGTCTCCCTTCGTGGCTCCAAGTACGGCTCTCGCGTGGCCATGCTTTGCTCCAACCCTGCTGTCGCCACTCGTCCCGGCCCTCCCACTAGCATTCCCGTTGGTCGCAGCGCTGGCGGTTTCGGTGAGCGTCCTTTCAACGGTGGTCGCAACTTCCCTTACGGTGGAGCCTACCGCTGAGCTTCAGGCCCTCGCATGTGCCGACGGTCATCAATCTTGTGGTTTACTCGACCATATTCGGGCCTGGTGTATAACAGATATTTTCACAACATACTCCATGTCTCACTACCTAAGCTCTCGTGTGCAAATCTTGTGGTTGCACGAGCATTGCTGGCATGACAAACGAGCTGGCTGCACACATAGGGAATATCACTGCGCGTCTGATGATGGATGCAGACGAATGCATCATCGTCTAGCTCCAGCATGTTAGTATCTTTTCATTTAGTCAGTCGTTCTCACAGGCATCTGTCATGTCGAAGTTCTTCACCGTCTATCACAGAAAAAGGAGGAAGCTCGCTTTTGGCGCAACCTTTTGGATGGATCAAAAGCACTTTTTTATCTTTCGACAAACATGAAAGTTTCAGCAGAGAGCAAAAAGGCAGAAGAATTGGCGACAAAAAAGAAAGGCAGGAGATTTTCTATTTGAAGACGGTCGTTTTATTTCCTTTTTTTCCTATGTTTTTTTACGCAAGCCGGGGATGTAATAGGCGGAAGATTGCGCATTAATGGTTTCTCAGAGCAAAGACGTGGTAATGTGACGAAGGACAAAAGGTCGGCTTTAAATAGCATGAATATACAAAAATAAGAGAGTTGATTGATATGAAAACAAGACTCGGGTGATGGTGATGATTGTTGTGATGATGTTGTGTTCGGCTTCTTGGGGTGATGTCAGTGTGGCTGGGGGGACAATTCAGGGAGCGGCAGGCGTTCGCCAGTGACAACAGATGCATGTTTAAGCGTGGCAGCCAATCAAGGATCCCGCAAGCTGCAGATGATGGCCTCGCTCACTCCTGTAGTCCAACCTGGCAACCGACGACTCTCTCCTGTGCACTCGCCCTCGGCCCCGACAATCATGACAGCGGCTAACGGCCACTTCGCCAGCGTCGGCGACGACAGCAACACACAGCTGCAGTCGTTTGAGCACGGCATCCAAGTCATTGACGAGAACAAGACATACAACGCAAACCTACCCGCATACCTCGACGCCGAACATGTCCTGCGCCAGGGCTTCAACTACCACCTCATCTCCGTCTTTGGCAGCCAGAGCACCGGAAAGAGCACTCTGCTCAACCACCTCTTCGGCACCCACTTTGGTGTCATGTCAGAGTCAGAACGCCGCCAGACCACAAAAGGAATATGGATGAGCAAGAACAAGCGCGACCAGGCCGAAGGAGGTGCCGTCAAGATGGCAGACAACATCCTGGTCATGGACGTCGAAGGTACCGACGGCCGCGAACGTGGAGAGGACCAGGACTTTGAGCGCAAGAGTGCCTTGTTCGCATTGGCCACCAGCGAGGTCCTGATCGTCAACATCTGGGAACACCAGGTCGGTCTGTACCAGGGTGCCAACATGGGTCTGCTCAAGACCGTCTTCGAGGTCAACCTGCAACTGTTCCTCAAGGACAACAAGTACGAACATGCACATGTCCCCTGTTTTGGTCTTCAATCCTCTGACTTTCTTCTCCTACAGCTCGACGCCTCGATCGCTCCTCTTCTTTGTCATTCGCGACCACATTGGCACTACTCCCCTGTCCAACCTACGTCAGACTCTGCTTGCCGACCTTACCCGCATCTGGTCCACCCTCTCCAAACCTCCTGGCCTTGAGAACTCCAAGATTGAAGACTACTTTGATTTTGCGTTTACCGCTCTGCCCCACAAGATTTTACAACCCGAACAGTTCGTCGAGTCCGTCGCCAAGCTGGGTTCGCGCTTCCGCGAAGGCCAAAAGAGTTCTAGGACGAACCCCTTCTCTGATGAGCAGGCTGAGCCTATCTTGCTGCCCGAGTACCATCGCAGGATTCCTGCCGATGGCTTCTCCATGTATGCTGGAAACATCTGGGAGCAGATTGACAGCAACAAAGATCTCGATCTACCAACCCAACAAGAGCTCTTGGCTCAATTCAGATGCGACGAGATTGCTCGCGAGGTACTCGTTGCCTTTGACGAAGTCATCACTCCCCTCGAGTCCAAGCAGGCAGATGCTGCAAAGTCTGGCTCTCCTAGTGTACTCGCAGGCCTCGGCAAAGCTATGAGCGGAGCTCGCGCAAAGGTGCTCAAGGACTTCACTGGTGAGGCAAGCAGATATCACCAGGGTGTCTACAAGCGCAAGAGTGCCGAGCTCGAGACCAACGTCGATGCCAGGCTGAAGACTCTCTTCCAGGGCCAACTTTCCGCGGCTCACAAGACTGGCGTCCAACAGTTCACCGAGTCTGTCTCTTCTGCAGTCAAGGCTGGTCAAAAGAAGGGTAGCAACTACGATTTTCAGAAGATTGTCAACGCCGAGAAGCAAAAGTCTCTCCAAAACTACGAGCAAGAAGCATCGGGCCTTGTGATTGAAGGTGCTTCATGGAGCAACTACAAGCAAGAACTCGACTTGTACCGCAAAGATCTTGACGAGGCCAGCGGCAAACTTCGCAAAGACGAGATGCGCCGTCTCGCTTCTCGCGTAGAACGCTGGGTCCGCTCTCATCTCAGCGAGTCTATCGGTGTGCAGTTCAACAAGATCGGTTCAGGACGAGGTGGCTCTGGTGCACCCGAGACCGGCGAGAGAGGTTCGATCGAGAAAGATCTTTGGGACCGCATCTGGCTCGTCTTCACCGAAACCGTCAAGCACGCAGAATCTCGCTTCACCGAGCGCGCAAAGGGCTTCGATGCCAGCCCCGAAGAAGTCGAAGTCGGGCTTTGGCGCCTGCGTCGCAAGTCTTGGGGTATTTTGAGAGCCAAGATTGACGAAGAAGTCATGGAAGGAAACATTCTTCTCAAGCTTAGAGAAAACTTTGAAGACAAGTTCCGCTATGACGAGGAAGGCGTGCCCCGTATCTGGCGTCCTTCTGATGATATCGAGGGTATTTATACGCGCGCGAGGGAAAGCACGCTCGAGCTCATTCCTCTGCTTTCAAAGTTCAGGCTTCATGAGACAAAGTCTTTGCCGCCGCTTGAAGAGTGGATTGGCCAGACACCTGCCGAGCTTTCTGCTGCTGACGAAGAGGACTTGCATCCTATCGGCGGTGTTGATGAGGAAGACGGCAAGACACTCGATGAGGAAATGACCGTTCTCAGCGATGCGAAGAAGCAGGATCTTAGCGTGCGGTTCAAGAAGACTGCTGATGGCGTCTATGTCGAAGCCAAGCGTAGCGCAATTGGCGGTGTCACTCAAGTGCCTCTTTACTTCTACGGTCTCTTGCTCGCTCTGGGCTGGAACGAGATTGTCGCAGGTATGTTTCTTCCCATTCACCTCTTCAACTTTCCCTTGTCATGTACTAACAGTCTAAACACAGTCCTTCGCAACCCTCTGTACTTTGTCTTCCTCATTCTTCTCGGTGTCGGTGGTTATGTCACCTACACACTCAATCTCTGGGGCCCCATCATCCGCATGAGCAACGCCGCTAGCGCACAAGGAATCGTGGTGTTCAAGGAGCGTCTGCGCGAGTTCCTCGAAACCTCTGACACCGGTCGTCAAGCCATGGCCATGTCTGGCAGCAAACCTTCTGAGCGTGAACAATACAGGTAAGACCATCTTTTGTTTCCCCTTGATGTTTTTTATGAGTAAGAATGCTGACTAGTGACTACAGAATGGACACGCTAAACAGCGAGGGCAAGAAAAACGCTTCTGCGGCTGCTGTTGATGAGGATGACGATATCTGATGATGGCTTTTGCATGTCTCATTGTCTTTGCATACCTATTGTTCTTTGGATGTCTTGTCTCTTAGCCTCACTCCTCCACCTATTGTGTATAATTACATATGAGAAAAAAGAAAAAGCATGAATGTCTGACTGTGACAATGTCCTGACTTTGTCTCTTGTTGTGCTGTACGAATGTTTATGTGCACAGTGATGTCCATCGATCTTTGTCTTCTTTCTATCCTATGATATATGGTTTGACTAAAGGATTGGTTGCTTGTATGCCGGATGATTTGGTTTTTGCAAGGAATTGCCGTGGTTCCGGGCTTCTTCAGGCCAAGTCTTGTATGAGGATGGGAGGACCCTGGTCACATCTGCCCACTCAATATATCTACACGACACTGTCTTTGCACTCCATTCTTATTTGCCAATGAGGGCATATGATATCCTTGGCTGCAATGGAGTTTATTCTAGCAAGCAGATGAGACGTGGTGGAGAAAGGTAGCATGTGATGACAATATCGAGTGGCACGCTTGGAAGTCACGGATGAGGGCTGGAAGTCAGCCTGGAGATTTTCGAACACTCATTACGATTACTATTATACGTATAAATCTATAAGCTCTAGTATCTGATCATAATCCGTCTCGATCGACCCATTAGTTTGTATAGTCGTGTTGCCAATAACATGCCTCTGCTCACAAACTGCTGGCAGTCCAGCGCTCGGTACCGTCCACCTTGTCAAATCATCTTTCCGACACGTCCTTTTCAGGGGCTGCGGTTCTGTGGGATAGAAAGCCCTTGTCAAACGGCCGAGTAGAGTGACGAGCTTGAGAGGTGAGAGAGTCGGTGGTCTTTGTGGAGAGGCCTGACTCATGGCGAGCTTCTCTCAGCGTCTTTGGAAGGTCCGGGAGACTTGGTACGCTGCTCAAGAAGCTGCTGTCGATGGTAGACGTGGGCGATGTTAGAGTTGAGACCCTTGGATCAGCTGGTATGCGGGTGTCGTAGCCGGAAGGGCCAGTGTCGGTACTGATGGCCTTGCCACGACGAGCCTTCTCCATGCCCTCACGATTGGCATGCTCAAGACCGGTGCGGAAGTAGTCGATATCAGGATTCTGATCGAGGACACGCAGACGTTTGTCGACCATAGTTGGAGTCAAGGGAGCTTTGGAGAGCTCAGGAAAAGCACTTCGGAGCTTCTTGACGATGGCGTTGAGAGAGTAGTTGCAAGTGTCAAGAACACACATTGCATGATCGTGAGTTCCATTCCAATCCTTGGGCAAGGGAGGAGTAGGTGGGAAGCGGTATTTTGGAATGTCCAGAGGCGTCAAGTCCTTGGAAGAGGGCGATGGTGCTTCATGAGCGGCAAATGAGAGTTTCGACACTGATGGCTGGATGTTGGAAGAGACAGTTGGTGGAGCGTTGAGGTTGCTGATGGTTGATGGTCTGGTCAAAGGAGGTGGTGGACAGTCTGGCACTGGAGTGGGAGGTCTACTGGCAAGCTTCGAGGATGAGGGTGGAGTTTCCTTTGTGATGGTATACTTTGGCTGTCCGAGGGACTTGACTGGCGTTGATGGATCTGGACTGCGTCTGATGTCAGACTGGTGTGTCACGCCAAAAGTGAGATGCGACATACTCGGAAGCACCGTCGGTACGCCCGCGATGTGCCGAGAAGAATCCCATCTACGGCAATATCAGTATGACGAGAAAACGAGCGGATATGTACGCAAGACGAACGGGCGCCGAATGGCGGACCTGAGTGCTTGTTGGGGTTGGATGGGGAGATAGCGCAGTCATGGTCTCCAGACTGAGGACGATGGCTGTTTGCAAAGGCATGTAAGAGAGAAGTGTCAGAGCGAAGAGTCAGGTGCAGATAAAGAGAGGAGCTAGGCGTGCAAGATGGAAAGAGCGAGGCTGGATTTTAGTCTATACACTCCTGCCCCAAATTCGGAAGTAGGAAGATTGAAAAAAAAGGTGTCCAATTGTGCCGACTTTTGTGATTCAAATTACAAAGACAACCTAGCAAATATGGCGTCTCGTTTTATTGTACAGAAAATGTCCGCGTAAAAGCATACTCACCCTCGCCGTCGCTGCAAATAGATTGTTCTCGTTGATCGTTAGGAGCAAATGTCTACTTCTGGAGACCAATCTTCTGGAGAAGGCTGCCTGAGGCGGGGATGTTGCCGTTGCCGCCCTTCTCGAAGACGCCCAGGATGTTCTTCCACACGGCTCCGGGCTCTTGGCTGGCGTCAATGCCTCTCCAGATGTTGGTCTTCTGGTAGTAGGAGATGACGGGAGCAGTCTGGTCGTGGTAGGTGGCCAAACGCTTCTTGAGGGTGGCCTCGTTGTCGTCGGCACGCTGGATGAGGGGCTCGCCAGTGATGTCGTCGGTCATGGACTTCTGGGGAGGGTTGAAGATCTTGTGGTAAGAGCGGCCGGAAGCGGGGTGGACGAGACGGCCGGTGATACGGGAGACGAGGAGCTCGTCGTCGATGCGGAGCTCAACGGCGTGCTTGAGCGACTGCTGGCGGGCCTTGAGCATGGCGTCGAGGCGCTCGGCCTGGGCGACGGTGCGAGGGAAGCCGTCGAGGATGAAGCCGCTCTTGCACTCGGAGTTGTTCTCGAGCTCGCTCTTGATCATGCCAATCATGATCTCGTCGCTGACGAGACCGCCCTGGTCCATGATCTTCTTGGCCTGTCTGCCCAACTCGGTCTTCTTTGCGACCTGAGCGCGGAGCATGTCACCGGTAGCCTGCGCGCGTGTTAGTCGTGGGTGGCTTCCTTCATGGCTGTATGTTCGGGCAGACGCACCAGATGGCAGACGTTGTACTTTTCCTTGATCTTGGGGGCCTGGGTGCCCTTGCCTAGTCGCCGGTCAGTCGCGGAACAAAAGAGATGAGAGATACAGAATCGCGCATACCGGCACCAGGGGGACCCATAAGGATGATTCTCATCTCATCCGAGTTCGAGGACAAGGACGAGGCTGCCGATTGAGCCTTGCCGTGAAGACGGGCCTCAAGCTCGGCAACGCGAGTCTCGAGCTTGTCGATGGTGCCCTTGAGCTGGTCCACTAGTTGCTCTCCGAGAGGTGCCATTGTGATAGTTGTGTGAGGTGAATTGAGTGGATCAAGTCAAGTGGAAGCGCAACACCAAAGGTCGGAGAAGACGCCCAAATGCCTGTCGCTGCCACTGCCGCTTCGGCCTCGGATGTGCCTTTGCTTGGCAGAATTACTTATCCATTCATCCACACCTTTCCACAATTCCGACCGACATGCATCCATCGCATTGAGAAGTCATCACGTTCTATCATCGTAGTAATCGCGGCCTAACCCATCACATCCAATGCAGAGCCGGACTGTAAGCGAATTGGGAAGTGGTGCAATACGTTGAAGAAAGCTATCGATTCCCATACATCAAAACCACCTCACCAAACCTCGAGAGCTTTTCACCACCTCTGCTTCACTCTTCCCAAGTATCTTCAGGCTGGGTGTGACTGAAATCTTGTTGTATGTATGCGCACATGTCGTCGATTCTACTTTCGAAGAAGCTGAAGGCTGTTTTGGGTCTCGTCAGTACACAATAAACCCAACCTTCTGTACATGAAACTTGGAGAACGTACCCGAATTACACGGTGTGTTGTCTTCTGAGAGACGGTCCGAGTCTCCTGCATACCTCTTGGTCTCGATGCAAGGACGAACCTTTTCGCGCAGCCAAACTATCAGGTCCGACTGTGTCTTGTCGTTCTTGCACACCTGTCCATAGGTAGCGGTATGGATAGGATAACCGGGAGCATCTCCGATGCACTCTTTCTGTGATCATCATTGGATCAGCCATTTGACCAGCATTTCTTCTGGTGCAAGTACTTACAAGACACTTGACTGTCCCCTCTGGTTTGTAGACCTTGTGCTCAGAGTGATACACCAGTCTTTGCTCCAAGCTCATGGCCGCAAAAGCAGCTTCCTGTGCAGCTTCCTCCTCGGGCGTCAGTTGATGGAGGGGATGGGGATCATCCACGGGTGCAGCATTAACGACAACTGCCATAGCAGCGACGAGCCCGAAGAACTTGAGGACGAACATGGTTGATGTGCGAGGATGAAAGTCAGCGGTACAAGACTCTGATCAGGATTATATAGGCACTGGAGGATGCCATAGATCGAAACATACAAGTATTCAAAATATTTGAGCACGTTATGTGGTGTTTCCACATTGCCTGGTCAAAGTTCACGAGCAGCCTTTGATGTCCCCCATCTTATGAGTTCTTTTCAATCTTAAAAGGTCGACTGGCATGATGGTTCGAGATGGTCGTATGAGAGGTAGGTAAAAGCCAACGGTGGGAAACTTCGTTGATTGCATTACTTCTGCATTATACACTCTCTACACCTCGAGTCTCGTTGGCTCGTCCGCATCAGGCTTCTTGTCAGCATTCTCGGGACGGTCTTCGCCTTTGGGTCCAGCCTTGGATGCCGCGAAGGATTGTTCAAAGTCTGCAATAATATCGTCAATGTGCTCGATGCCAACAGAAATGCGGATCAGGTCTTCGGTGACTCCACTATTGATCTTTTCCTCGTCACTCAATTGCTCGTGGGTTGTGCTCCAAGGATCTGTAGAACATGGGTTAGCAAGATAAGCGTAAACCTTTCGAAAACTCTCTGGTCAACTTACGGATTGCCAATGTCTTTGCATCGCCAACATTTGCAAGGTTCGATATCAATTTGAAATTGTCAACAACTTGACTGCCGGCGTTGGCATCTCCCTTGACACCAAAGGAAAGCACACCTCCGAAACCTCTTGGGAGGTACTTCTTGGCCAGCTCGTGACTAGCGTGGCTCTTCAAACCAGGATAGCTGACCCAGGAAATGTTCTCGTTCTTCTCAAGCCACTGTGCCAGTGCGAGCGAGTTCTGAGCATGTCTCTCGCAACGTAGACTCAAAGTCTCCACACCCAATAGAAGTTGCTGGGCTGCGAAAGGGTTGAGAGCCATACCGCCGTCGCGAAGTATCTCCACGCGGACTCGAACGATGAAAGCTAGCTTGCCGACAGCATCCCAGAATTTGAGGCCGTGGAAACCTTCCGAAGGTTCACTCATCTCAGGGAATCGCTTTCTTGCCTCGGGAGTGCCCCAGTCGAAGCGGCCAGCATCGACTACAATTCCTCCGACAGTAGTGCCATGTCCGCCAATCCATTTGGTAGCACTATGGACAACAATGTCGACTCCATGATCGATAGGACGACAGAAGTATCCGCCGGCACCGAAAGTGTTGTCGACAATGACCGGCACACCAGCTTCATGCGCGATCTTGACGATTGCTTCGAAGTCGGGTACGTTGTATCGCGGGTTCCCAATGCTCTCAACATACACAGCTTTAGTCTTGTCGTCGATAGCCTTCTTGAAGTCATCCGCATTGTCACCGTTCACAAACTTCGTTTTGATGCCCAATCTCGGAAGAAAGACCTTGAGCTGGTTGTAAGTTCCACCGTAGAGGTTGGAAGTCGAGACAATATTGTCACCTGCATGAGCAAGTGCCGCAATGGCCATGAACTGAGCCGATTGACCAGAAGATGCTGCAACGGCTGCAGCACCACCTTCGAGGGCTGCGATTCTCTTTTCGAGAACATCCACAGTAGGGTTCATGATTCTGCTGTAGATGTTACCTGACTCCTTCAGGCCGAATAGGCGAGCTCCATGTGCAGAGTCATTGAAGACATAGGACTGTAAAGAACGTTTAGTTAATGGTCTTGTGTGTGACTTTCAGTCTCTTCATACTGTAGTTGCATATATAGGAACAGCACGTGAATTGGTAGCACTGTCCGGTTCATGGCCTTGTCGTTATATGATCAGCTTTATACTGGGGACATGAAATGGTCATTCTTCCTTACCAGCATGCAACTGCAAGGTATCAAAATGAGGGGTCTTTTCTCCAGCCATGTTCGTCGACTTCTCTATGCCTGTTTGTGTCTTCGAGATACCAAGAGAATGGGAACCTGAAAAGAATCGTTGGCCTTGAGAGTCAAGGATGGCACCTGCCCCTCTTTCAGGCGCGGGGCAGGTTGATGATTAGCGAGCACGCAATCGTTCGTCTTGTGTGGCTTCGTTCCTTCCTTCCGCCATGGCTGGGATCGAGCGACATCGCAAGAAAGGAAGAGCGATGGTTGCTCCGGGATTGATATGAGGCGAGATGCTATACCGTTCGTGGACGCGAGGCAGGCCAGACAAGAGTCCGAGGTGGAGCTTCGAGACAAACGTTCCAAGCTCTCTCGAGTACCATAGTCGAGAAAATCAATTGGAAGAACAACATCATCACATGTATTGTAAGAAAGGACAAGTCATTGTTGAGTTCAGAAGATTGGGATTTTTGTATTTGGAAAAGGTTTGCGAAACGCCTATGCGATGCCAGAAATCTGTATCAACCCAAGGTCTCATCAACTCCTTCTCCTCCTGCCCAGGACCTCCTCAAGGGACATTAAATCTAAGAAAACGATTTTGAAGTACAGAAAAAGAGAAGACGTGACGACATTAAATAATGCTAATGGCTGTGGTCAAGAGCATCTAGTCAACCTCCTCCATGGCGGACTCACCGGCGGCCTCGGCAGCAGGGGCCTCGGTGCTGGCAGCCTCCTCGGTGGTCTCGGCCTCCTCATCGACGTTAAGGCCGAGGGAGACGAGCTTGTGGATGCGCTCAGCGTAGGCAGCGGGCTCCTCAATGGTGAAGCCGGAGACGAGGAGGGAGGTCTCGTAGAGAAGCTGGGTGATGGACTTGACGGTGCGGTCGTTCTCGCCGTCGGTCTCGACCTTCTTCTTGAGCTCCTTGATGATAGGAGAGTTGGGCGAGATCTCGAAAGTCTTCTTGGAAGACATGTACGAGGACATGGAGGTGTCACGGAGGGCCTGAGCCTTCATGATACGCTCCATGTTGGCGGACCAACCGAACTGGCCAGTACGGATGGCGCAAGGAGAGCCGGAGAGCTTGTGGGAAACAACGACCTTCTCGACCTTGTCACCGAGGACGTTCTTCAAGCTCTTGGCAAGAGACTCGTACTCCTTCTCCTCCTCCTCACGCTTCTTCTTCTCATCCTCGGTCTCCTCGAGCTCGAAGTCCTTGGTGATGTCAACGAGCTTCTTGCCCTCGAACTCCTTGAGCTGAGTGAAGGCGTACTCATCGATGGGGTCAACAAGGAAGAGAACCTCGAAGTTCTTCTCCTTGAGGGCGTCAAGGAAGGGAGACTTCTGGACAGCCTTGAGGGACTCGCCGGTGATGTAGTACATTTGCTTCTGGTGCTCGGGCATGCGAGTGATGTAGTCCTGGAGGGAGGTGATCTCGTCGAGGGACTTGGTGGAGTTGAAGCGGAGGAGCTTGGCGAGCTGGGGACGGTTCTGAGCGTCCTCGTGGATACCGAGCTTGAGGTTCTTGCTGAAGGCAGTGTAGAACTTGTCGAACTGCTCGCGGTCCTCAGCGATCTCGTTGAAGAGCTCAAGGGTCTTCTTGACGATGTTCTTCTTGATGACCTTCATGATCTTGTTCTGCTGAAGAGTCTCACGGGACAGGTTGAGGGGAAGATCCTCAGAGTCGACAACACCCTTGACGAACGAGAGCCACTCGGGAATGAGGTCGGTGGCATCGTCGGTGATGAAGACGCGGCGAACGTAGAGCTTGATGTTGTTCTTGGTCTTCTTGGTCTCGAAGAGATCGAAGGGAGCGCGCTTGGGAACGAAGAGGATGGCGCGGAACTCGAGCTGACCCTCAACGGAGAAGTGCTTGACACCGAGGTGGTCCTCCCAGTCGTTGCTGAGCGACTTGTAGAACGAACCGTACTCCTCCTGGCTGATGTCGGCGGGGTTGCGGGTCCAGATGGGCTTGGTCTTGTTGAGCTCCTCTTCCTCGATCTTGCTCTCCTTGACCTTCTTGGTCTTCTTCTCCTTCTTCTCGTCCTCATCGTCGACCTCCTCGACCTTGGGCTTCTTCTCGTCACCCTCCTCGGTCTTCTCCTCAGCCTCCTCATCGGGGACCTCAGTCTCGGTCTCCTTGAGAACGTGGAGGTAGATGGGGTACGAGATGAACTCGGAGTGCTTCTTGACAACCTCCTTGATCTTGGCCTCGTTCAGGTAGTCGAGCTGCTCATCCTTGAGGTGAAGAACCATCTTGGTACCGCGACCAAGCTGCTCACCCTCGGTGTCCTGGGTGAGGGTGAAGGTGCCACCGGCGGATGACTCCCAGAGGTACTGCTCGTCATCGTTGTTCTTGGAGGTGACGGTGACCTTGTCGGCAACAAGGTAGGCAGAGTAGAAACCAACACCGAATTGACCGATCATGGAGATATCGGCACCGGCGGTGAGGGCCTCCATGAACTGCTTGGTACCGGAACGAGCGATCGTACCGAGGTTGTTGACGAGGTCCTGGAAAACAGTCAGTAACAATTCAAGCAATGTATTAGAGAGTGCGTTGATGACTTACAGCCTTGGTCATACCGATACCAGTATCGCGGATGGTAAGAGTCTTGGCCTCCTTGTCGGGGATGATGTCGATGCGCAAGTCCTTGCCAGAGTCGAGCTTGCTGGGGTCGGAAAGAGCCTCATAGCGGATCTTGTCAAGGGCATCAGACGAGTTGGAGATGAGTTCTCTGAGGAAGATCTCCTTGTTGGAGTAGACAGTGTTGATGATCAGCGAGAGCAGCTGAGAGATCTCAGCCTGGAACTCGAAGGTCTCGGCGGCCATGTTGATGGTGGTGATGGGGGAATTGGTTCAAAGACGAGACAAACACGGAGATGCAAAGCAAAAAGTGACTGCTGGGATAGAGACAGCCGGGTATCTGAAAGAGAAAAGAAGAGGTGTGATGTGAAGAGGGGAGGAAAAGAAGGAGTGCCAGTCAAATATGCGCCTCACTCCACGAAAAGATGGAAGCTTCCAGATAGAACCCAAAAGAATCAGCGGCCCTTGAGAGAACCGCCGGCTCTTGGTCCAAGCTTCTTGGTTTCGCAGACAACGCAGCCGCCGAATGGTGCAGATGCTACTAGAAGTCTCTATTTTACACATGAACATTCACCATTCACTTTGACTACGGCATGTGCCTTGGTGTCTATTAGAACAGTCAATCTCATCACTTTGACAATCTGTATGGGTGGTTGAAGTCTCTCGTTGTAGTCCCTCGTTAAAGTCTCTCGTAACCTCCGTGAATCCAGACTTTGTGGGGATCTCTGTGGGCGGCGACCCTTGTTGCCACCCGAACCTTCCAACTGCTCAGATCTCCAAATCTCCTACTCGAGCACTGGAGGTCCGGGGATGTGTCCTCGTTATCAAAAGGCATGATCACTTTCATACCGAAGACTTTATCAAAGAAATTCGAAAGAACATAGCATCTAAACGCACGTCGTCTTGATGCTCGAAAGCATTATGCTTTTTTATAGTCACATGCGTTACAATCCTTTGCACACAGGGTAGCAGCTTTGTTTGCCCATCATTCAATTGCTCAGGGAGTATTCATCGCATCTGTAGTGTCAAGGGTCCAGTTAGAAAGACCCACACTGTAGGCAAACTTTCACCTATCAACTAACGGAAGTGGCCGTCCGAAACACAGCATCCTCAAGGTGATTATATACATGCTCCCATTGATGGAGAAGGTTACGCGTTTGCCGAACAAGACTTGGCCTGATCAAGCACCATGGTTACTCGCAATTCACTTGATGAGACAGTTGCAGTGACGCTCGAATCAATTCAAATTATGCAGCTCGATTGTAGTGATTAAAATGCAATATCAGTGGCCCCTGCCAATCAAACGAAACCCCCAATCGAGCATCACCACACGCAAAAAGACCGAATAAGGACATGCAAGAGTCCAAACCACGTCGCCTGTGTTCAATGCCCAAGAAAACTGTATCCATCGACGCCAACCATAAAAAATAGAAAACCATTCCGCTCATCCAGACTAGGGGGTCAAGCCCATGCAAATGATTGTTGTAGACCGATCAATGCTCAGTCAATGCCGTATCCTGCCAAACGTTGCTTTGTTTATGAACCGATCTCGACGCTTCTCTTATCGGGCAGCTCAACGGGATCTTGCTGTCCCTGCGCAGGTGGTGCAGCAGACAGCGACTCTCTGCGTGTGAACTGCGCATCTTGTCCAGTCATTCTTCTGCCGAGTGCGCGCTCGACCTTTGCGCCCAGAGCGATGGTGTTGATTTCGTCGACCTTCTGTTCGCTGAGCTGATAGCGCTGTTTCTCGAGGCGCTCATCCGACATGCGCTGGAAGCCAGCCTTCCATGACTTGATGTCTTGAGTGCGAGGGTCGGCGGATCCGACGGTGCTCATGGATGTACGGGGCTCAGTGACGGCGATCTTGTCGGTGTCGTAGGTGGTGGTTGTCGAGGGCGAGCCTTGGTATGCGTCTTGCTTGAAGCTGGCATCGGCCGTGTTGTTGGTGACGGTGGAAGAAGTGCTCATTGCGATTGACGGTTGCAGAGATGGTGCGCCGGAATGTGTAGAGAATCTGAGTGATTGATTGTGCGTTGAGGACAAGTCGGTCGACTGTCAAAAGGGTTGGAATGTCAGAGGCAGGAGATCAGCGAAGCGTTATATTGGCGTAGCAAGCAAACACGGAAACGGTGAGGGGCTCTCGAGACAAGGAAAATCCCACAAAAAGAATTGGCAATAAAATGCGAGTGGGCGATTGAGAAAAAGAGCACAAGGCCTGTTCATCGTACGTACCATGACTAGGTCTATATGCGGAGGAGATTCAGGAGTTGTCAATCTTGTGTTAGGCTCTTTTGTCGTCAGCTGCATGGTCATTAGAACGCTCTTTTCATATCGGCCGTCGCTGATGTCTCACCCGCTGCCTGGCCAGTGTATTGTTCAATTGCAACTTGTATTTGCTGGCAAGGATATGTCAAGAAGGAGCAGAATACGTTTGAATTAAGAAGCTACGAGACAAATAGCGATCCCCGAAATGCATTCATCGATCCTTGTAGATGGTGTCGGGAAGACGGACCCCTTTGTACCGCTCGACACGTTGGATCATGCCGCTGGCCAGCATCCTGGCCCTGCCCGGTGCAATCGCAGAATACGATTCTCTACCATCTCGCTTCAGACTTCAGGACCTGACTGACACGATTACTCGCCAGTCAGGGTCTGCTGGCATCCACCAATTCACCTTCATGTCTCGTTGTATCACTACTACAGGATAGAGCTAGAACGCACGTTTCAATAAACAGGTTACGGATCTGTCCAGCAAGCGGTGCGACTGTCACGTCAACGTGGCCTCGATCGGCGCCACGTGCGATGTATTGTAAGGCAAGGGAGCACATGAACCACGCATTCCGCTTGCTCGTGGCACATGAAAAGTCATGCTACAATGTTTGAACTTGGTCTCATTTCATTCGTTTTATCATATCAGCTCTCCTTGCCTCTCCAACTACCATTTGCCTCCGGTCAGGAAGGCTTTGAAGAAATCAATAGGGGCCTTGCTATTCTCCCTGGCTGACACTGCAGCATACCCAGGAATCTGTACACTTGGGGTGCTCAAGCCTAAAGCTTCTGACACGGTCGCCCAATTCCTCGTTGCCCATACCAAGATCGTGGCTACGGCACCACATCCTCCGACCACCTGCAGAAGACTCCATCTACCGACGTTCAGTCGTTGGCTCAGTGCGAGCAAGCCTAGGGGATCTCGGTGGTCGAAACTATCAAGCTCACTGCTCTTGCTGTGAGGGGACGTGTCGTGGCCGGATCTGATCAAGGCCGAGTTGGTATTGTTCCGTTCGTGTGTACCCATGGTCAGTTGTTTTCTTTCCCGGTTCTCGACGTCCAGCGCAATCTTGAGGTTATACGCCCATTGCGGCAGTTGCATGCTTTCTACGTCAATATTGTGAGCATCGACGCGGCGGCCGAAATCGTACTGCGATGTCGTGCCCATAGCAGGCACAAGCTTGAAGGGAGTGGGTGATGTCCCTCGCTGGCTCGGAGTGGGTACTTGCGGCGCTAGGAAACCTGAAGGTGAGGAAAACATAGAAGAGACAGACGACGGTGCAGCATCTTGTAAGCAGCCAAGTCGCTCGAGCGCCAGCTCGCGAAGCTCGCGTTTATGTGAGTCGAACGATGTCTTCAAATAATCCCTTCGCCATTGGATGAATTTCTTGACAGCACAGTGCCGTAGCCATTGGGCGTTATCAGGGTCGAACAGCTGGTTTACTAAATGGCCAAGATCGCTTGAGACCAAAGGCTGCACGTACTCAGAAGACATGAGCACGCTCGCATCCATAGTCTCTGCGTCTTCGCTCAAGGCAGACGACACTGCAAAAGGCGACGACGTCGAGGCATCGGGAGCATCTGCTGCATGGAAGGTGAACGTTTTGATTCCAGCAGCTTCGAGACTAGACCGAATAGCTGTCTTTGTGTCCATTAGACTATCAGTCGTGCAGGTATCAGTTCTGCCAATGACAGGAACTATATTTGTGAGTTTAGAGAGGCGCCGAAGGACATCGATTTCTGGAGGATTGATCTGGTGGGATGCTGGGAAATGTCAGCGATCTCTCAAGCCGTCGGAAAAAACGTTCAACTTACTCGGATAGAACATGTAGAGTATGACATCCACTTGAAATCCTCCATTGCCACTCAAAACACCCATAAGATCTGTATCGCTCAACTCTCCTGTGGAAGCGTTTCTTCTGAAGGAAGCCTCAATGTTTTCGTGGATGGTGTCGATCGCATATACCATGTTCTCTTGATCGCTCGCGCCGCTCATGACCCATCCTGGAGTGTCGATTAGGGAGATATTGCGTTCCAGAATAGAATCTCCCATACTCTTTCGACGTCTCAGACCACGGCCTTGCTCAATCTCCTCTGACCACCAAGACGGATAAGATCTGGTTGAAGCATGAGTTTCGAACACATTATCTATACGCGTAGCCGAGGCGGAGGATGAATCGACGGCCACGATAGGGTCGACATGAACAATGTCATCGCACGCTTGAACGATGCTTTTGATCAAGCTTGTCTTGCCTATTCCAGAAGGTCCCGCAACCATGATTCTGAGCCGCGGTATGCGCTTGCCTCGTTCTGTGAAGGGTCGGCGTGCAGGCATGGATATGCTGGGCATGACCAACTGAGGTATACTGCTCTGAGCCATAGTAGGAGAGGCCGACTCGATCAGAGTATCATCAGCAAAGACATCGTCATCCTCGCTCGAAGAGTGGAGAGCCTGGCTAGCAGTGTCATCGATAATGCTCCCTTCTTCGTCGGAAAGGCGTACGCTTTTCACGCTAGGTGATCGAGTACTGTCATCGCTAGCACGTAGAGGGGTGAAAGAACGGCCCAGCGATGTGAGAGATTCGCTTCGCACGCGGCGACGAGTTGGCGATGGAGTCAAAGGTCTTTGTGCAGGGGATGAGATGGAGGCCGTTCGCGAACAAGGCCGCTCCTCGGACGATATGATGCGCTGTGCAGCTGCAGCAATCTTGGGGTGGACAGGATTTCCAATCTTTCGCTTCTTCTCGGACGCAGTATTTGACGGAGATAATGGTCGGTCTGGTGATCTAGGGGCAAAGGCAGCTTCCAAGGTTTCGTTCAAGCTCTCGACACCGTAGTTATTGTCCTCATCATGGTCCTGGTGGCGGCTGCTCTTCTCGGCCTCCTCGGCTTTTTGCATGTCTCTTTCGCTTCTCAAGAAGAAGGTGGCCGGTGGCTGCGCGTGTCCCGGGTTCGGTGTGGTACCTGCATCAGTACCAGGCTGCTTCTTCAATCGTGGCCACGCTCGCTCGGAATGGCTCATGGTGGGATGTTGGTGGCGATGATGTCGGATCCAGGAAGTCTGGGTGGTGACAAGGAAGTTCTACGGCGACGACAAGGCTCATGATACGATCATACGACTAATTTGCTCAACCAAGCGCACTCCTGTGACAAGTGCAACACGCAGGCCAGAATGATGACGATAAGAGCATTCCCCACGGGGTCTTGATCGTCCCGCTTGCCGGCCTCGATGCGATACGCATGGACCTTTCCAACGTCTACCACTCTCTCCGTTGTATAACCTATAACACCTGTGCTATTCGTGTTTCCAAGTCCTCAAAGGTGAACCAAACCAGAGCAGAGATGATCAAGCTAGTACAGTGTCATGAGAAACGTCATCGTTCATTCTGCATATCTACCATCATCCATGAAGAGCATGCACAAAACTCACAGCCC
>Ga0058697_10000426_pt1 | contig 18710 bp, 16 predicted proteins | sample AgamicAsMae_FD_66619 | JGI IMG/M metagenome (GOLD analysis project Ga0058697, IMG submission 66619) | Agave microbial communities from Guanajuato, Mexico - As.Ma.e | ecosystem: Host-associated > Plants > Phyllosphere > Phylloplane/Leaf | place: Guanajuato, Mexico | collected 2012-06-04
TGGAGAGAAGAGAGAGAGAGAGAGCGACGGAGTGAAGATCAGTTGCGGCTTTTCGTTTCTTCAGACATACATCATCGTCGGCCAGCCATTGCAACTTGTCTTGGCTTGTTCCTCTCACCTCCAAACCTCATTTCTGAAGCCTTGTGTTTCAACCGATGACCATTCCCACTCGACGACTCTGAGTCCCAACTCCCCGTCCTCTCGCCCCGCGTCGCTCTTTGCCCAGTCTGCCACACGCACACAACCGTCAGACACAGCCTGGCACACAGAGCCCATCCCATTTCGACCATGTCGACTCCTTCAGAAGACTCGGGCAGCCCGCTGCAGTCGCCCTCGTCGATAGCCTCTCCACCAGAGTCTCCCGAGTCGAGCCGTCCTCAGATGCCGCCACACTCGGTCACTTCACCTCCCGTCTCGTCCGCCGCCAACATGACCATGTCGTCCCAGCCTCTTGGTAACGTCAATGCTGCCAGACGCCCTGCTCCAACCGTCAGCACCCTCGGTCGTGGAGGTGCCGTCAACCCAGACATCCTTGCCAGAATGAAGGCTTTCCACTTGAACAGACAAGGTCCTGCTGCCCAAGGTCGCGCTCCTCCCACCACTCCTGGTGCTACCACTCCAGGCCCCGGTGGCCCGTCTCAGACCGGCCCTCAAATGCCCCAGATGCCTGGCGGCCTTCCCGCTAACTTCCGTCTGCCGCCCGGTGTTCCCGGCGCTCGTCCTGGTGCCCCTCCAAGTTTTGCTTCGTCTCCCAATGTAGGCGGCGCTGGCAGAGGTCCTTCTCTTGCCGAGAAGCGTGGTCTGAAAATGCCCGGCGGTCTTCCTGGCGCTCCCCCAGCCGCTGGCGGCAGACAAAAACCTAAGATGACTTTGTCAGCCATGGGCGGTGGTGCAAATGGTGATGCTCCTCCACCCAAGCAAGAGTCCGCCATGGACAGATACGCTGAATACATCGACAAGGAAACCGGCAGTCTCAAATTCAAGGGCAAAGCCGTCCTCAACAGCAAAGGAGTCCAGTTCTCGTCAGGCCAATCTTTCCAGATCTCGCTCGACGATGTGAAAACGCTCGATGAGCTGGGCAAAGGAAACTACGGTACAGTCTACAAGGTCCGCCATACCAAGCCCCAGATGCGCAAGGTCGGTCAAGGTTTGTCAGGAAACAAGTCCGCACCTGGTGAGGTAGAAGATGAGGCCTCCGCTGCTCGTGGAAACACAACAGGTATCGTCATGGCCATGAAGGAAATGCGTCTCGAGCTTGAAGACTCCAAGTTTGCGACCATCATCATGGAACTCGACGTCCTGCATCGTTGCGCTTCGCCCTTCATTGTCGATTTCTACGGTGCCTTCTTCCAAGAAGGAGCGGTCTACATCTGCATGGAGTTCATGGACGGCGGTTCTATGGATAAGCTCTACGGTGACGGTGTGCCTGAAAACGTCCTCCGCAAGGTTACTCTCGCGACAACGCGCGGTCTCAAATCCCTCAAAGACGAACACAACATCATCCACCGTGATGTCAAGCCAACGAATATTCTGGTCAACACTGCTGGTGCAATCAAGATTTGCGATTTCGGTGTCAGCGGAAACCTGGTTGCTTCTATCGCAAAGACAAATATTGGATGTCAGTCATACATGGCTCCCGAGCGTATCAGCTCTGGTGGAGTCGCACAAGCTGGTGCCAACCCTGGTGGCGGTACCTACAGCGTTCAGAGCGATATCTGGAGTCTGGGCTTGACCATCATCGAGTGCGCCATGGGCAGATACCCCTACCCACCCGAGACATACGACAACATCTTCAGTCAACTGAGTGTGAGTATCAACTATGTGAATTCAGGTAACCATATGCTGACTTTTATTCCAGGCCATTGTCGACGGAGAGCCCCCAGATCTTCCCACCGGTCAATTCAGCGACGCGGCACGCAACTTTGTTGCAGGATGCTTGAACAAGATCCCCAAGCTTCGACCTACATATGCCATGCTTCTCCAGCACGCATGGCTCGCTCCGGAGTCAAAACCCGAGGCCATTGTCGAAGAAGACGAAGAAGCTGCCGAAGCCGAGGAGGCGGCAGCAGCACAAGGAGAAGGCAACGGTACATCTGAGGGCGATGCCGAGGCAGGATCGAACCCGCAAGAGGTGCCCGAGTCGGAGAGATGGGTCGACCGCGAGGTTGGTGAATGGGTGCGCGGACAGATCGAGAAGAAGAGAAACGGTACGCTGGGCAAGAAGGCGAAGCCTGCACTCCATGCAGCTCCGCTCGATGCCACCTCAAGTACTCAATCCAACAAAGGAGCTGTAGCAGTATAAGAGATGGAAATGATACGAGGCAAAAGACACGAAAGAGAAGTCGAGCACAAGCACACGGATAGAATTTTGTCAAGAAGAAACGAGGACAGAGAGAAACGGGGATTATCAGGTATGAGAATCAGCAACAAGGGATATTCTTTTTTTCTCTGTCTGGTGGTAGCATAGGCAGACGAGGTCTGCAGAGAGGGAGACAAGATGTACATTTCGCATAGATGATAACGGCCATGACAAGCAAGAAAGTTGCAGCAGAACAGAAACCGAATCCAAACGCGTGACCATGGATGTTGCGCACGGGCCCTTTGAGGTGCCCAACTCTTGTCCAACTCTTCCCAACAGCGCGGCGCGTGTCGAAACGTCTCTTGCAGCGCCTTGAGCCTCGCAGTTGACAACTACCCAAACACATTCGCAACCACCACCACCCATCAAGGTCCCTTTTCAAAATCTCCTTCTTTTCGCCATGCCACCGCAACAAGCCTGGGCATCCCGCCAATTCCAGGACTGCGATTCGGATGGAAAATCACGCGCCGTCCAATGCAAATGGTGCATAGAGAAAAAAGTCGCCTACAACAGCACTTCGCGCAAGACTTCGCACCTTAAGCAATGCGTCGCCTTCAACGAACACGTCGTCCAGCTTGTGGAGGCTGAAAATGCAGGTGGATACCTCTGCAGGGAACTCGAGCAGATGCCTGCTGCTGTCCTGGAAGCCGTGCTTGACCAGACTGGCAGCAGGAGACTGCAACAAGGCCATGGTGGGCAAGGCTCTGTGGGCATGGGTCCTGTCAATGGCAATCTCGGTGTCCAAGCTGCTGTGCTGTTTGGTAATGCCAATCTTGGTGCCCCTAGGTTGAATCAAGTCAACGATACACCTCGGTCCGAGCGACCTACGCCTTCGTCTGCCCTTCGCGCCGGCGCAAACTCCATCTCTCACGCTTCGACTCCGTCTACTGTGCCACAACGCGGTGCAACAGCGAACAACTTCAGTCGCGCTCAGATCGATAGAGCTTTTGCTTCTGCTCTGAATCACCCTTCGACTACATCGCCTGCGCTGCAAAACCACCAGACTCCCAATCAATCCGCCATGCAACCACCCAATGGTCCAGATGTGTCGACCCTACTCGGCTCTTTCAACTCCAACACAGACCCACGCATCTCGGATGCATTGCGTCTGCTGGACAAAGACACGCGAGTGAGGATTGCAAGAGAATTGTTGGATGAGGCATACGATGGTGTTAAAAGAGCTGTGGACAATTATATTGAGAAGCAGCAGTATCTTAATGCTATTCTGGAGGATGGTGCTGAGTTGGGTGCTGATGAGCAGGGGCGTTAGAAGAGCAGGGAAGAGAAGCAATGCAATGGTAAGAGTGAGGAAGAGAAGGAGGAGGAGGCACTTGTGCTTAATGATACCCACGAGGTTCTATGTTTATATTGCTCAAAAGAAAGATGTGTTGCTAGGCTGTAGCTACCCAGATACTATCGATCAGAAGAGAAATGGCTTTGAGCGACACTTCACCTTAAAGCCCACATCCTTCGTCATATCGACTTAGGCAGGTCTCTCCGGCTGTATCATCCCTTAAGCTTTGGCTCAGTCTGTAAGCGATGAAATGCATAGAAATATGATCTTTGCCAACAGATCAAGACAACATACATAGAATCACGGCTGGTGTTTGCTTATACAGTATCTTGGTCATATAATTCAGCTACCAGAAACGACCCGATGTGACTCACTCCGGTGATAATGATCCTGCCATGCGCTTTGTGTGCTGCTCTTGCATCACCCTGCAATATGAGGTCGAGCAGGGTCATCCGATTTTCATTTCGGGAAGGAAGTCACGGCTTTTGAACCTCGCCTTCTTTGTATCAAAGTTGACTAGTATAAATCGCTTTTGCCACACTCGAAACAATATTCACAATTCTCTATTGAGATCAAGAATAAATGCTAATGTTTCACACGATTCGGTAAACTTGAGATTTTCGCTGTTCTGGGTGAGGCCTGGTAAAGTATACAGCTCATCGACCACGGACACGATAAGCACCCTCCAGAACCTTTATCGAGGGATGCACTCGACAACACAGAGAGTATCGGTATGAAATGTATGTGAACGACAAGAAACGAGTGCAAGGTAGGGCACTCGGCTTCACAGCCTGTCCTTCCGCAAAATTCGGCTTTTTCTCGTCTTTTCGACCACACTTTCTCTCACCCACACCATCACTTCCTCTTACTCTTTCTAGATGAAAAAGAGTCTGGGTGCTCGTAAGCACTCAAATAGCCGCGCAGCGCCGCCTCGGCCACAGCGGAATTGGTGAAAGTGGAAGACGGAGGGTCGATATGATCCTGCCTGGCCGTCCAGGACCTTCCCCTCGCTCCCCAAATTTTGTGGCAGGATCATATTGGCCCTCCGTCTTCCACTTTCACCAATTCCGCTGTGGCCGAGTGGTTAAGGCGTCAGACTTGAATGTTCATTAGCAACCGATATCTGATTCCCTAGGGAGCACAGGTTCGAACCCTGTCGGCGGAGACATCTTTTTGCACTGTCTCTGCCTTTTTGTCCCTCTTCTTGCCCTGTGTGAGGTGTTGGAAGTGTTTTGATCGCGCGGGGAAGATGGTGGGCCGCAAAAAGGCGAGGGTGGAGAGTTTTTGAGTCAAAGCCGCAAACCTTCGCAGATTTGACGTGGAAAGCTCCACGTCAAGTTATATATATTCTACGAGACAGTCTGGCACTCGGGGGTGCATTGATATTTGGCTATATCGAGTATGTGTTGGAATGCGCTGGAGATCAAGGGAGCGACTCGGCACAGCGACTTCGCAATGATTTGTGCGCCCGCTTGCGCTCGACACTTCTTACTCGACCTCGAGATAGCGAATAGGCATATCAAAGCCAAGATAAATCGGCTATCTGGTCTGCTTGTCTGCCCAGTTCAAAGTTATCGGCGATACGTGGCCTTATCAAACTTCAGGCTTCAGCTCTCACAACGTACACACCTCTAGGCTACCATTGTTGCTTGAGAGCCATAGAACAACGACTAAGTAGAGTCGTAAGCCCTTCGCTGGTCGACAACCAGACTCAGTTGTCCCGACGGCTCGTTTTGGCAAACCACAGGACCACATGGGCATGCGCCATTCTACCCCGCCGTGCATCCCGCCTCCACAAAACGTACAGACCGCAGCTCTTATCATCAGCTGCAGTGGTGCAAAAGATAAGCTTGTGTCCAGAGGAACTGAAACAGCCTCCTTGACGTTTGACGTCTGATAGGTGTGGTCGAGATACCAACCAAAACAGGACAGTATTTTGACCACCTGCGCCCGGTTAATCCATCCGACCATAAGAACTAGACCCAAATCGGTATATCTTTCGGTCCGTACATGGGCTTTTGCTGAATCACGTCTACTGATAAGTTCGACTTATGGGACCACATGATAGGCGTTGTAGGTTGGTGGCATATCAGTTGTGTCGCTTACTGCAGCAATGAGTTAAATCCTGTGCATGGAGGGGTAAGTCAATATACAAAGGTAGGTCAGTGTATGCACTTTCTCTGTATCGCTTTCCTCTTGTTTTCCCATCAAATCATGTCTGAAGGTCTCTACAAGGCCTCATCGTCTACAATGGCGGACGAGAAAGGTCTCTCTCACGCGCATACTGCCTCGGATAATGGTGTGGGAGAGATCCATGATCTTACTCAGCTCGGCTACAAGCCAGAGTTGACGAGGAATAGATCCATGCTCACGCTGTTGTTCCAATGTCTTGCTATTGCTGCTATACGTAAGTATATACACTGCTGTCATGCTGCGACCAAACATTGACTCATCGCGCACAGCATACGGAGAAGGCAGTCCACTTATGAGTGCCATCTACGGCGGCGGCCAACTGTCTATCTTCGTCGGCTGGATAGTCGTATGTGTCCTCGATGAGTACGCCTTGCTGATCTCCAATCTTGCTTCTACATCTCAACACCTGCTAACGTTTCCATTGCAGATGTATCGCCCTCTCCCTCGGCGAACTCGCCTCCCGCTATCCGACCTCCGCCGGCCCCTACTACTGGACCTTCCAACTCTCCTCTCCCAAATCCCGCAAGATCCTCTCCTTCATCAACGCCTGGACATGGCTCATCGGGAACTGGACAATCACACTGTCTGTCAACTTCGGCTTTGCTTCCCTTATCGCAGGAGCAGTGGGGATGTATCACCCAGACTACGCAATGACGAACTGGGAACTTCTCTTGATCTTCTACGCCTTGGTCATCGCCACTCTATTCATCTGCGCATTGGGAAATAAATTCTTGCCCATGGTTGATACGATTTGTGCTGCTTTTACTGCCATCTCCATCATCATCATCTTGATTGCGTTGGCCAGCAAAGCAGATGCTGGACGCCATTCTGCAGCTTATGCGCTGTCTCACTACGATAAATCTTTCTCTGGATATGGTAACTTTACCTTCTTCATTGGATTACTGCCAGCTGCGTATTGTTTTTCAGCTTTGGGTATGATTGCCTCGATGGCTGAGGAATGCGACAATCCTTCTGTCAAAGTGCCTAGAGCAATCGCTTTGTGTGTTCCCGTCGGTGGCATTGCTGGCTTGTTCTTCGTCATTCCGATTTGTGTGTTGCTCCCCAATCTGGCTGATATCGTGGAAGCACCTGCTGCTCAAGCTTTACCCTTCATCTTCCACAAAGTCATGGGGTCACCTGGAGGTGGATTGGGACTGACATTCTTGGTGCTGATCATCACGCTGTTTTGCAGTATCAGCATCACGACTGCAGCGAGTAGGTGTACCTGGGCTGCAGCGCGTGATCACGCGATACCCTTCTCCAACATTTTTGCTACTGTGAACACCAAGTTGGGTGTTCCTCTCAATGCCCTACTACTCGTTACCCTCATACAACTCCTCCTCGGTCTTATCAACTTGGGCTCCACATCAGCCTTCACGGCCTTTGTATCCGTCGGCGTCATCGCCCTCGCTGTCTCCTACGCTATCCCCATCGCTCTGTCTCTACTCAACCGCCGCAAACAAATCGCCACCGCAAACTGGAAGATGAGTAATGCGATTGGGTATGTTGTTAATATTGTAGCGGTGGCTTGGATTGGTTTTGAACTGATTTTGTTTTCCATGCCTGGCGCGTTGCCGGTGACGGAGGTGTCGATGAATTATGCTAGTGTGGTGCTTGCGGGCTTTTTGGGTATGGCGGGCATTTTCTACGCTTGTTGGGCTAGGAAGGTGTATAAGGGGCCTCCGGAGAGCGATGCTATTGAGTAAAAGGGGGAACTAGTTGTCAGCTCTAGTATACTGGATATACCAACATAATCACTAAAACAATTTGTCAAGTACGACTGAAAACATTCACAACAAGGCAATCGCGTGAAATCAAAAGTTTCGAAAGGAGATTTGAAATTAACAACACTCTAGTTATATTTTAATAACATTACGAATAAAAGAGGTACAAGATTCTAAAGCTCCCAACAAACGAGAAGAAGAACATGCGAAAGCTCGATCAACAAGCTTAGTAGATCATATCGGTGAGAGCACCAGGAGGCAGATCATCGAGCTTCATGACAGGTGCCTTGGTCTGGAGAGGGGCAAGCTCGGCTCTTCTGACCTTTCTTCTGCGTCTTCTGCAAGCGCGGACTGCAGAAGATGCTGTCGAGGTGGCTGCTGCTGAAGAAGTAGACGATGCTGAAGAAGAGCTTGCAGCTGCTGAGGAGGTCGAGGAAGAGGACGAAACTGTTGACGAAGAAGGGGAGGCCGACGATGAAGTGGAGGAAGAGGTGGAGCTTGGCTTGGTGGAGCTGCTGCTCGATGCTGCCGAAGAGGACGACTTGGACGCAGATGAAGAGGTGGTGGGCTTGGCCGAAGTGGAGCTTGTAGTGGGCTTCACGGAAGTCGAACTAGTGGTAGGCTTGACCGAAGTCGAACTGGTGGTAGGCTTGACAGAGGAGGAAGTGCTGTCGGAAGGTGTGAGTGTGCTGGTTGAGGAGATTGAGGAGGATGAAGCGGCAGCAGAAGACGAAGAGCTTTGAGCAGAGCTCGTAGATACAGATGGAGATTGCGAGGATGACGATACGAAAGTGTACGAGGAAGATGATGAGGATAGGGAAGTGGATGACAAAGATGTAGAAGATGCAGCGGCGCTCGAGGAAGCGAAGGATGATGAAGAGATTACGAAAGATGAGGAAGAGGAGGGAAGGGTAAGGGATAGGGAAGACGATAAGATGGTGGAAGATGGGAAAGAGGATGACGACGAGATTATCGACGCGGCAGCAGAGCTAGCGTTCGACGATGCCGAAGTAGCAGCAGCAGCCAGGCTGACACTGAACGTGCTTGAGGTCGAGACACTCGAACCATCACTGCTACTGCTACTAACGCTGGTGCTCAATGCAGATGAGCTGTTGCTCGCCGGTGCCGAACTGCTGACCATCGTCGAGCTACTGGCTGCCGCAGAGCTAGTGGCAACTGGCAAGCTGCTGCTCGACTGAGCAGAGGTAGCAGCGGCAGACGCACCATCGCTGGAACTCGACAGGGAGCTCGATGAGGGTAGATTGATAGATAAAGGCAGTGCAACTTGCGAGGAAGTTTGTGCCGCGGGGATGGATATGCTAAGAGGGCTAGAGGACGAAAGGGCTACTGACGAGATAGTGGAAGATGGCTTCACTGACGAGGCAGTCGAGGATGTCTTCACTGAAGAGGCAGTAGACGATGGCTTCACAGACGTGGATGTAGCCTTTGATGAAGTGCTGCTAATCTTCGAGGAAGACGAAGTTGAGGCAGGCTTCTGTTGGTTTTGTTAGGACGAACTTATCTCATGACTTGGTCGATATTACTTACCGTTGAGCTCGAACTGGAAGAAATGATCTTGCTACTGCTAGAAACAGCTTTGCTTGTCGATGAGACCTTGGTGCTGCTAGAAGTAGCTTTGCTTGAGGTCGTCGAGGTAGACACGGGCTTGGCAATAGTGTTGGGCTTGAGAGATGACGAGGATGAGGTTTTCTTCGAGCTGGAGGAGACTGGCTTGCTTGTCGACTTGGCTGTGGTCTTTGCAGATGAGGTCGAGGTGGGCTTCTTGGATGAGGACGTGACTGTTGATTTCTGCGTGGTCACCAGCTTGACCTGGGTCTTCAGAGTTGTCTTGGCCGTAGTCTTCTTTGTGGAGGACGACTTTTTAGTCGAGGACGACTTCTTGGTCGATGATGATTTCTTCGTTGAAGACGATTTCTTGGTCGAGGTCGTCTTGTGCGTAGAGCTCGAATACTTTGTGCTGGTGCTGGTCACGGCTCTGTCCACGAGCTCGACATTGCAGTATCCAGATTCCGGGTCGCACTTGGCAGCGCGATCAATTCCAGTGGTATCAGCGGGTGATACATTACTAGCCACTGCTGAAACCAGCAGCAGGGCCAAGGCAGAGATGGAAGAGATGTTGCGCATCTTGAACGAAGGTTTGAACAAACGTAGAAAAGATTGATAGCAAGCACTGAGCAGAAACAAGATGGAGAGAATGGTCGAATATCTACTTCAGCATCCCTGTACGCCCCCATACAAGCCTCTATAATGTCGACGTTGGAGAAACGGTTTGAATCGATAGACCGGCTAGACAACGAGTCGGTCTGGCCGAAGACCATCTCAAGACCTACCAATGACATTTCTCATCTATACCGCAGAAGCGTATATTTAGATACACCATCTAGATTCTTAAAAGGCGCCATCGTAATAAATGTGGTGCATGGTATCATCGAGCACAGCATCAGTAGAGAAGAGGGATATCGCGTAAAATCGCATGCTTGCGTCGGTAGGCGGAAACCGTTGAGCTGGGAGTTAGGGGTGATGCAGAGGCGTCGCGGTACATTTTCAACCGAAGATTCCCCATCGCGTGGTCTGTCTGAGGCAACATAACGGTTCTCTATCTTCTAACGATTATTGACGACGAATGTGTCTTGCCTCATGGCACAGAATGTTCCAAAACACATGTCTAGATCAAGAAGACCGCCGTGTTCGCTCATTCTGACCTTCTGGCTTGCGGACGCGGCACGGCAGAGCAGCATTGATATAACGATTCTGCGAGATCTCGACGTCGCAACTGCCATATCTGCGTCGTCAAAATTGCATCGTCATGACACACACGTGTGTTAAGGTTGGATGGCCGCTGAGTGTCAGCTTAATGTCAACAATATTTTTCAGCCATGGAAAACTCTCGTCTTTGACATTTGGAAAGTTATGCTTTTTGGATAGGTGTCTTTAGCGAGAATCGATCAGAACAATATTGCTTGTCGACCCCAGATCCGGATAGATGGGCGACATCTCGGTACTCGTGCAAGACATTTGCAGTGCTTGTTGCGTTGTTGAATTCATCGATGATTGGTGACAGCCGCTGTGACTATGCGAGTCTTGCTTTTCAAGCTTGTAGATTCAGCATCCACAGGCCGAAGTGAGTCTGGATTGACTGGATATATGCAGACGAGGCATTCTCACTGAAGGCAGTGCCACGACTGACAAAGATAGCACATAGGCTAGGCAGAGCCACAGTGACCTGCACTGCAGCTCGAGAACCAAATCATGCACTATTGCAAGAGCCTGATCGTTAGAGCGTGCAATAGTTGAATTGTATTGACAGTCTGCTTGAGGCTTGAAGCACCCTGTGTCGACATGACTTCCCAGTCAACGTTGATCTTGAGTGAATGATACGCCGAGATCCCTTAACAACCGTGAAGAGAACGCCTTGTGCATTGAAGATGTTCCAATCATGCCCGCAAGGGCATTCTGCTGTCCACGGACGTTGGTTGGTTACGACGGCTTGTCTTCGAACAATTATTGGCAATGCAACTCTTCTAGGCAACAGTAAAACGTACAATGCAGCGTCACTCAACTCTTGCGCTGGAGCTCGGCTAGCAGCTGGTCGAAGGGAGCGCTTCTGCCAGGCACAGCACGTTTTGCACTCATACCATGGCGCGTGCAAGTGAGACTGCGGGCGCATTGATTGCCGCTGGCAAGAGCAACGCTACATTGCTTTTCGATATCGACCGGAGCCTTCGGTCGACGAACATTCGACCGTTTGGAGTCGGTTTCGAGATTGTTAATTGTCTCAGAGCGATTCATTCTGCCTTGTGGAGAGTCATTCGATAAAGATGAGAGTGGTAAAGATCAAATGGTATGCTTGGGTGCGAGTAGTGCCAAGACTGGCGTTCCCAAGATCTAGACGTCCTGTCGTAACACTAATCCATCGCCATCACCCAGTGTGATCCAGTATCATTGCAATACAGAACAGAAAGCATCAGGTAGGGGATTGAACGTCTCTGTCTATGCTAAATTAAGGCCTAGTCGTAGCAACTTATGCATCATCATACGAAAAAAGATCGGATATCGCATTTGGCAACATTGTCTTTCTTTCGATATGGGCAGCAGATCTCTGTCTACAAAACATTTCCTTTATGCTACTTTATGCTTCATTAGCCGCGTGCTCAATCCATGCCTTGAGGATTTTCTTGACATTCTCTTCTCTCGAACAAACGACGGTTTTTCGCTATACCTCCGTATCTTTACGCCTGCTCATCCCTATACTCTATTACAAGCAGCCCCATGCTCTCAATCACCTAGAGGACATGCTTCCGTCTTGCTAGGGCCAGCTAGGCTTCGGCTGCGTCAAAATGAGGCATCTTCGATCGGATTTGCCCAAGCTTCACCACACACTCCCTGCTTGAGCAACACCTTGACCCGTGAAGATGTTGTAGGTCCTTAGCAGCTGGTGGAGCTCATCTGTGGTTGCGTGTGGTCCGCATTTGCAGACCATTGCACAGCTATATATACTCATCTAGTTTTGCTTTTCTTCAACAATTGGTTGGCTGGCGTAGTGGTCGTAAGTTACTCAACATCTTCAACCACCTTGAACTAGTACTAATCAGGCAATCTTTAGATCGCGTCTCCTTTACATTCTGCATGTTCTACGGAGAAGGTCGTGGGTTCGACCCCCACGCCGATCATCTTTTGTCAATGTGGACTTCACCACATCACTTTTGCTCTGCAACGCAGCTCAAATCTTTTGCAGAATGTGAAGGAGACGCGATCTAAAGATTGCCTGATTAGTACTAGTTCAAGGTGGTTGAAGATGTTGAGTAACAGCGTGGGGTTCCCCCACGCTGACTACCTTTTTGTGCTAGGTATAGGCACTTCAAAGGTAGAGAGTAGTCGGTGATGCTTTATTGCTGCAATTAGGTAAGAGCACTCGCATGTATGGAACCCCTTTGCTTACAAGTAACGTTGCATTAAGCTCCTACAGCAGACCCATGGTTCCGTTCACGTCAAAGTTGTAGTGAAACCTCCGCATATTCGGTTTCTTTGGCTTCTAGGGTCGGCATCAGTGCACAAGATCGTTTGTGCCCCTCTACTCTACCCGGAGTATCCCTACTTCCATCACATACAACAAGGCCTCTCTTTCTTCTTTTGTCTTTGAAGGACCTCGTAGAGTCGTCATGGACCACAGGTTTTGTCTTTCCCAATTCTTGTGCACTTACTGCCTTCCGAATGCCCATTAATCTTAGAAGTCAAGGCTAGTACACACCTGTGGGCACACTCTCAATCCTTCAAGGCTTCCATGAGACTTCTATCACCTCTGTCTCCTTGTATACTGGCCATGCTTCTCCAAATCAACCCAGCTCATGTCCTCTTGTCGAAGTCTAAGCACCTTTCACCACATATGAGTCAGAGAGGTTTGATCTCCACGTCTTGCTGGAAGAAAGCTAACTTTCGCTCGTCATCTCACAGCCAGACTTCGCAAAGACAGGTGTTCCATCTGCTTGCTGTAGCAGATTGAGGCCTAAGCCTTGCCGTCTGGGCGATCTGACACTGGTCGAACCACAAGTCTTAATTCATGCTATACCTGCATAACGATCCTGCACGAACATCTGCATCAAACTCATGGGTTTGTGCACGATGGGTAGCGTAAAGCATACAAACACTGGCTTTCTGCCTCTGGAGCAAAGTCTGATTTTCCATTCGAGAATCAGTTGGAAGCACCATCAACAGACTCTGTCTGGTATTTGCTTTGTCTGCCTCTGCTTATCGCGGTGGTACTATGTTCTGCCTGTCTTGATTCCTTGGTCTTGACATGTTCAGCAAGTCTCAGTCCTAGTGACCCGCGAAATCACTGATCAGTTTTTGGCTGCTGTCAAGTTTACAACGCTGGCGTCCGAGACGGCACATTGTATCAAGAGCTCGAATATGGAGCAGCGTCTGAGCTATGCCAGGTCTGGCGAGCAACAGTCCTTGTAACTCATCAGGCAAGCACTCGATGTTATGAAATTCTGTGTGTTCACGCATATCCTCCAGCAACTCACATCACGTAATATCTCTACCTATGGGATTGACCAGCGATGCCTAAACTGGCGTCTTCCACGCTTGATCGACCATAGACTTGTCTCCTGTGTAGCTACGTGGACTCTTACTCATACATGGAAACAATTATTCGTACATTCGTATATAGATGTGCGCATCATACGAACCCAAGCCTCGACATCGGATCCGGGTCATACTCTTCAATCTCCATACTCTTCTTCAACCACTCCATCATCGGTGCCATAACTTCATCATACGATTCAGCATCCATTCCAACATCCTTACTCGGCACCCTAATCAGCGTCGCAGTTTGCTTAGTTCCTTGATAAGTCCAGTTCCACCAAGTCTTTTCTGCTCGACATTCTTTCCGACCAAATCTCTCCACCCTATCCAACCTCATCATCGCCCCCACGAATCTGTTGAACCAAGTATGGAAATGTGGCTTTACTCTTGCATGGTTCCTTACGAAGCAAATCTTCCTGACACCGCTAAAGTCTCTCAGCATCTGCGTCATCATAACATTGAAGTCGAAAAGGTAGTGCCAGTATGAGGAACGGTGTAGAATGATTGTCATGTCCTCAAGCTGAAGAGCAGGTATCCCAAAAGCATGCGTCTTCCAATGGTGCATCTGACGGAAATGGCGTGCTTCGGAGATGATGGCTATACTGCGAAGAGAGGAGATTTGGTCAGGACGAAGCGTGGAGTTGATTCGACCTGCGATATCGAGCACGGTATACGGATTTCGGATCACGAACGTCGTCCGCGAGAAAGCGAGGAGATGGGCATCTTGGTAGAATTGACGGCAGGTGAGTAGGGGTTGGAGGTATATTGATGCCCAGTAGTCTTCTTGAAGAGCTGAGGGTGCATCATCGGTGCATCTTGGGCATGAGAAGACATCTTTGTAGCTTTGTTCTGGGTTGAAGACGAGGCACCAGATTTGCGTGCGTATCTCGGCTGGAAGGGTGAGGAATGAGGCCTTCTCGTATCTATCGTCTAGTTCAATGCCCGAGTCCTTGCGGTGGTAAGGAGAAGCTGGTTTCGCCATTTCTGTCACGATTGAACCGACAATGGATGTGAATGGGAGGAATTGAGTGGAAGGAAAGCAGTGCGAACAAGGTGCTTTGAAGTGCAGCGAGATCAACGGTACCTAAATGCCCCTCTTCAATACATCAATCTACCCCGCCCTCTCTAGTGTCGAAGTATGTCACATGCCGATCCAAGAAGTGACATGATTAGACCTCGCCTTGGTCTTTGGTCGGCGATAAACATCCCTAGCTAAGTCCCCACCTGGGCCTGAGTAGCCAGACACCTTCACTGATAGCTGGATTCTAGCCATTGTACAGCTGCGTGAACTATGGGATGCGATTGATGTGACAAACTTCAAGCCGCCCAGGATACCATCCGATGTCGGTCCTATCGGAGATTTGATCGTCTGATAAGATGTGCTGATCTCGGCGTAGCTTAATCTCGAGTCTCTCCGCCCTTCGCGACTGCGACTTGTTTACTTTTGCTCCTTCCACTTTCTTCGTCCTCGAGCGAAACTTGAATTAGTTAACGTTGTCATCACGGCTATGAAAACAAACTCCCTGTCTGGTTAACACGTCCAAGTGCAAGCAATCGCCGCTGAACTTATTTAACTTCGCGGTTTTGGACGTGCCGAGGAAAACACACACCACAATGCCATATGATCTACCAGCCGTGCCTGGGCCTGCTCCGTTCTCAGAGCGCACAGGATCGGGGTGCTCATACTTTTTCTCATGGCGATCTGATCAATTTGGATATTACCATGCGTGGCGACGATGTAGCCGGTATCATTGTTCATAGGAGTATACTACCGCTTGTCAGGTCGATCCACAGAAATTATTCTGGAAAGACGAAATCGACAAATTTCTGGAGCCAACGTCGGATGGACTTGTGATGGAGCAATCACGACAGTGATATTCTGGAGATCTATTTTGAGGGTCTTCAATTCTATTCGATTGTTTCCTTTCCTTGAATCAAGTCGAAGGTCGCCACACGAGCAGTTTCAAAGCTGCCCTTACCGTCAAACCGATGTTGGTCTTTTTTCTTCTGGACATATGACATAGCTGCATTGCGAACAGCTTCCCACTCAACTGCACTCGTACCTATGACGTTCTTCGACATCTGGAGTTCTTCGAGCGCTTCTTTGATCCAAGCAATACAATTCCATCCCTGCTGCCCTTGTCTGATGGGGATTTGTCGCAGCAGCTGAGCAAGCGTCTCTCGATTCTCAATCTTGGCTATCAAGATTCGAACCATGATCATTCGCGATGGTAACATGGTGGTAGGTGCTTCTTCGAACTCCCACTCGGAGGTTCCGTCTTGCTTCATACGTTCTCGAGCGTGGTATCGGACGCCTTCGTCTTCTATCTTGTCGCTCTTGGGCCCCACCAAAAGTTCCCAATGATAGCTGTAAGTTGGTGAGTAATTACTACCCAAATAGGCCTGTATGCGTACGTGTCTTCCTTTCCTGCCATTTTAGCAGCCCCTGCTCGAGCGTATAGTGCGAGGTAGAGTCGGCCTTTGTTCGACGGCATGATTGGCTTAAAGTGTTTGTAGAAAGACGATGCAGGGGCCTAGGAGAGTATCGCAGACTCGATCAGTAAGATTGTAAGTGGTCGAGATTGTCGCATCGATCTGGGAGGACAACCTGACTAGTTGGTATATATCTTTACAATAGATTGAATACTGCGTCTCACAGAAGTCAACTGTGGTGATCGTTCGAAGTTGTCTGATAGTTTGAACATAAGCGCTTGCCGTGGTTTGACATCCAATGGGTTTGACGTGATACCAGTGTCGCAGCGTTTACTCGTCCAATCCGACCATTCATAGAACAACCTCACGATATTGGCTTACTGAAAGAGACTCAGCGCTTGTTCTACCAGACAAACTGTATTCGTTCGTGAAGGATGCTTTACGTATCGGCGTTAAGAGGATCACTGCAGTCTCCGTACCTTTTGAGCCGGACGAGTCGGCTTTATCGGGCGAGTCGGTCTCTCAGGAATGGCCGGATAACCTACGACCAAAGGATAAACAGTATAAAGACGTCCTTAAAAGGACCGCATCGCTCTGGCGAAGATGTGTACTGTAGCAAACAACCCTTCCTTCCCACTGACGAATTGCTAAAATCTAATTCTCAAATACCATGGCTCAGACTGATATTGTTCTGATCACTGGCGCCAACACTGGCCTCGGCTATCAAATTGTTCGAGCTCTCGCTTCGTCAGAAAATCCGCACGAAACCATCGTTGCTGGACGTTCACTCGACAAAGTCCAAGCGGCTATCGACTTGGCAAAGGCCGAGTGTACATCTACCCCGAGCAAGCTCCACCCACTCCAAGTCGACCTTGAATCCGATGAATCTATCAATGCGGCCTTCGAGAAAGTCCAGACGCAGTTTGGTCGAGTCGATGTCTTGATCAACAATGGAGGTGAGCTTCCGCATTTGGCGCTCGAAGCCATCCGTGCTTATATGTATCTTTGAAACAGGCGGTCAGTTCGATGCTCTGGTACCTGCCGGAATGATGACTTCACGCGAAAACTGGATGAAGAGTTGGAACGTGAATACAGCAGGAACTCAGATCATGACCGAAACTTTCGCTCCATTACTCCTCCAAGCTTCCAATCCACGCCTTCTCTTCATGGCCTCCGGAACCTCCACACTCGGAGGCACGGAGAACTCAACAGCTCGCTTCGACGAGTTTGCGGCCAAGGGCTGGCCCAAGCAGGGCATGAACATTGCTGCCTACAGGAGCAGCAAGACGGGTATGAATATGATGATGCGCGAATGGTACAGATTGCTTCATGAAGACGGCGTCAAAGTTTGGTGCATCTCGCCGGGCTTCCTCGCTACAGGTCTGGGGGGTGCTGGAGAAGAGACACTTAAGAAGATGGGTGCTGGTGACCCCGAGACAGTCGGACCTTTCATCATGAGTATCTTGCAGGGTGCTAGAGATGCCGATGTTGGCAAAGTGATCACCAAGGACGGTGTCCAGAAATGGTAATGCCAGATCAAAGTAGAAAGCAAGCGAGGAAACGAGGAAAGGGTGACGCATTTTCTTGGCGCCTGTCACTCTCGTCAGATCACGTAAGCTCCAACACAACTTCGTCTTCCCATTCTCCAACATCAATATCAAATCATTCTGCGATTGTCAGACGCAACACAGTATCACACATAGTAGAGCAAGGGCAAAAACTTAGAACGTGACAGCATCGGAACATCAGCAATTTCTTTACTCATCAATCATGCCTACCCGACCTCTATCATCAGACTACCCATGGGTATCCACACCAACAATAATCTCAGCCCCCATGAGCGGATTCGCTGGTCCTGCTCTAGCCCATGCAGTCTACAAAGCAGGAGGTATAGGCTTCCTAGGCGGTCTTCCCGACACAAAGGCCCTCCGCACAGCTCTCCAAGACGTCACAGAACTAGTCACTGGATCCCGGACTCCGGTGCCCAGTGCGACTCTACCAATAGGACTGGGAGCTTTGCTGTTTGCGCAAAAGCTTGAAGATTTTGTCGAGCTGGTGGCAGAGTTTCGTCCAGTTGCAGTGTGGTTGTTTGCCGCGCATGAGAATGTGGACTTTGGGCACTGGTCGAGAGAGATAAGGAAAGTGAGTAGCACGACAAGGATATGGATTCAGATTGGGAGTGTCACAAGAGCTATTCAACTGGCCCAATCTTGTAAGCCGGATGTACTCGTACTGCAAGGTGCAGATGCGGGTGGCCATGGCGGCGAGAAAGGCGCAGGCATCATTTCTCTGATTCCTGAGACTTTACAAGCACTGCAGAAGATGGACATGAACGACATATCTATTGTCGCGGCAGGCGGTATAGCAGATGGCTCTGCAATTGCCGCAGCCCTAACTCTAGGCGCAGATGGCATAGTCATGGGCACCAGATTCCTTGCCGCTGAAGAAACAACAGTACATCCAGCCTACCAAACCGCGATTCTGGAAACCGAAGATGGAGGACAGACGACTGTGCGAGCAAAACTGTTTGATGAGCTAGCTGGCCCGAACATCTGGCCCAGAGATTTCGATGGCAGAGCTCTGATCGCGCAAAGCTATAAAG
>Ga0058697_10000427_pt1 | contig 18671 bp, 13 predicted proteins | sample AgamicAsMae_FD_66619 | JGI IMG/M metagenome (GOLD analysis project Ga0058697, IMG submission 66619) | Agave microbial communities from Guanajuato, Mexico - As.Ma.e | ecosystem: Host-associated > Plants > Phyllosphere > Phylloplane/Leaf | place: Guanajuato, Mexico | collected 2012-06-04
GATTTGCAAGGGTGTTGCTTCCGTTATGAGAGCACATCGATCATACAGATACAACAGGTGCACATGCAACTTCCAGAACTGGCGGAAACCCGGAGAGCCAGGTGGATGCCATGTGAGATGGTATGATTTGAACGCTCGGATGTTTAGACATCTCGTGAATGCCTGTATGGGTTATCACGATCAACTGTGCTCATGTGGATGCTTCGATATTCAGACAAGCGAAGTCTTGCCCACTCCTGGTCGATGCTTGACAGACTGATCCGGATGTTTTGGCATTCCAAAGGTTCCTTTACTGCGAGCCAAGATATGTAACGGATGTAGCTATATCAATGCACAGTACCATCGAGAGAAAGGACAGTATCCATCGAGAAGCAATGCGTGCTAGAATCTCTTGGAGATACAAATTTATCCTGGAAACTTCGTGCCTTCCCATCGTGAGGTCCTCACTTCAAGCGCCGCAGAGAGAAGACACAACTTTCATTTGGCCATGAACGTACTCAAGGCCCTGAGTAACGCGGAAGTCGCGACAGTGAGGTGATCCTCGCCTTCGAATTCGACAATGGACAAATCCTCCAGCTTCTTACTTTGCTGCAACATCTTCTCCATTACCACAGCATTCTCGCCCATCTTGCGCTCCGTGCTTTGCTTCACCCTCTCCTCGAACTCGCTTTCCGACTCCGAGTGATGCTGCGTTGGCTTATCTTCCAGGGATCCATACGACAGCTGCAAGAAACACTCTACCATTTCTTCCTCTTTGCGGCTGCAGAAGTCCTCGGCCTCTCTAACGATCTTCGAGTCCCACCATATCGAAGGACTGGCTGCAAAATAAGCGTCAAGAATACCTCCCTGTCTGCTGAACAGCGCATGCAAGACACACAATCCACCGAAGGAGTGTCCGAAAATAGCCTCTTTACCAATACTCACATCCGCGAATTGCTTCCTCACCAATGGCCTCACTTCCTCGCCAATGAAGTTTAGGAAAGCATCGGCACCACCTAGTCCAGCATGTACCTCGTGCTCACTCAACGTCAGGTCTGTGTTCCTCTGACTACTATACAGACTTCCGGTCTCAGTAGGGATATCTTGATATCCGATCCCTACTACTATGCCACCGCCTTGGTAAAATGTGTTGCTTGAGCTCCGCCAGAGGATTTCTGTTGCGGTGAGAAATAGAGTGTTGCCGTCTAGGATATAGATGACTGGGATCTTCGAGTCGCGGAGTTGTTTTGTGCGGTCCCAATTCAAAGGCCAAGAGATTTGGATGCGGTAATTCAGGCCGGTTTGAGGGTGTGTGAGATCATGTTGTGTTGCGTTTGGCAGCGTCAGAGGTGTTCCGGTGGGGTTGTTCGACATATTCGTGAGTGAGATTCAGAATGGAGTGTTTTTGTGTTTGGAAGTGGTATAGGAAATTGATATGTTGCTTCAAGGTGTTACTCCGAGGTCGGCAGGATGGGCGCCAAGGCGGTGATGATGAGACCATTCTCTGGGCAGGAGCATGCAACAACATTCAGCTATGGAAATGCACAGTAGCGTCGAGAGATATGAGATATCCACTGAGAGCGGTGATATCAGCGGCTCTCCATGAACGTCCCTACTGTCTGGAAATGACTGTGCGTTTCGATAGCTTTATTCTCACCCTGTATATAGTTGGGGGAGGAACTCGGATATACATGCTATTGCTAACACCATGTCGATGTCACATCATTAGTGCTTGCCATTATTGTTAGCTGTAAAATGAATTTATGATACTGTATAAGAAGTTGCAAAAGAAAGAGGTAGAGAAGGGAAGACTACATTTCAATCAAAAGTGGCCAAAAGTCGCCGTCTGTTGACAACACGAATCTGTTCTCCACGTCCATCAACCCTTCTCGATGCACCAAGAGACATCTCTGAACACCAAAAGCCACCAAATCAGGTCCTATCACAAGCAATGAAAACTCAACACTCATCAACAAGTCAGCCTTGCTTTCACCTCACCCTAAACGTCCGGTTGAGCTGTTGTTAGAGGCCGAAAATGTCCCATCGTAACTGCTTACGGGACGCCTGAAGGCCTAGCCTTCCACAACCTGTAGAACACACCTCAGATACAAGCAAATTGAACAAAGGGTCAAGCTTCAGCTGTCATCTGGGTATAAGCTATGGACTTATCGCTTGACCTTGCGTGAGTCAGATAAGCCTCTGGATGAGGACCAGGCCAATACCGAATCAGCATCGCAGATGAGTGTTTGATACAGCGCAGGATCAATATGTGCATACACGGTAGGTACAATCCAACCACGTGAAATCTGATGCATTCGTAAGCCTCAGCTCAGCTGGTCATCAACACCGACAGGACTAGAAAATGGATGAGATTATAACTGTAGGTGAAGTCAGAGTATCGAGAGCAATCTACTTCGCAATCTTCCATCAGTCGCGCGCATATATATTTCTATCCCCTTCTCATTGCCCACAAAGACATTCTTCCATCCCATTACTTCCTCAAAGATATCCAACGAACCCATCACCACAATCCCCCCCTTCCAACCATGAAATTCATCTACCTTCTACCCGCCCTCATGGCATCTCTGGGAGCCCTTGCCGCACCCCTACCTGCAGACACCGCCAATCCAGATGGCCTCTGCACCATTGGGTCATCTGCACTTGGTTGCACCAGACCTGTCAGTGAGTAAACTCCAGCCATCTACACAAGACCATATAACTGACAACAAACTTCTCTGTCTAGCCAAGAGATCTGATGTTGATACCGATGGTCTCTGCACCGTCGGAACCTCCGCTGATGGCTGCACCAGACCTGTCAGTACGTAGACTCCAACTGCCTGCGAAGAGATCCCAAGCATTGCGCTGACAGCTTGACCATAGCCAAGAGAACGTCCGGCCTCTCATGGCCTTATGGTCAGGTAGATGTTGACAGTACCGAAGTCGCTGCGACCAAAAGATCTGGAGTCGACCCTGATGATCTCTGCACCATTGGGTCATCTGCTTTGGGATGCACCAGACCAGTCAGTGAGTTGCATTCCAGACAGTCACCAGCTTTGATGAGCAAATTCTTGGAAGGTGATTAGTCGACTGATTATCGTTCTGCAACTACAGCCAAGTGAACTCGGAATCGATCCAATGGTCTAGAGGGAGAGATGTCAAGAATTGTGAGAGGGCGGAGTCTGCCAGAGGAGGAGGAAGAAAGAGAACGATTTCAGTTGATAGTGTCTCGCGAGTAGGATGACAGATAGAGGTGCAGAGGAGGGCTTGACTGTACAAACGCAATATTTGTTCTAAACATTTGTGTTCCGTAGAACGGCTATAGTGTGAGTGCAACCCTTGACAGTCACCGCAAAAGCCAGAAAGTTGGGCGTGCCATCTGCAGTAAGCTTATATGATTCGCTTGGGTAAACCATTGAGCCTTACGAGTAAACGGAAAGCACTGTATGTCAATGAATGTTCGTTCACATGCATACACTGTAGAGTCTGAGCAGAATGTGTTGGCAAAAAAGGAATGAAATTCGTAATTACATGCAGATATTAGATATCGGGGTCACCCCCCTAAACAGACATAAATCTCCGAGGCTTCAAGAGGCTTCAAAGTCTACAAAGTGTATCTGAAACCGTGAAGGCCCTCGATGACCTTGCCACCAGCAGCTGCTCTCTTGTTTGCGCGGTAGAATTTGAGGTCCAACAGCAGGGAGATGACGATGATCAGACCACTGGCGATGAGACAGGCGTAGATACCAGGGCGGTAGCCAGGTTGATCTTGTTTGCGGAACACGGTTGAACCAATAATGCCACCGATGCCACCAGCGCCGACGAGGGTAGCAGAGGTGAGTGCGCGCTTCCACTGTCCACGGATGTTGTTGGCTTGCCAGGTGAGAACAGCAGGGACGTTGGCGTTGCAGCCAGCGGTGGCAAGGAAAACACCAAAGTAGCGAGCGCCAACAGCCTTTGTGAAGCCAAGGCAGCCAAGACCGATCAACATAAGGCAGGCGTTGGCGATGATGAATGGAGAGCGAATGCGGTGCTTGTCGGCGAAATAGGCGAACAAGAATGTTACGATCGCCGCGAGCACGTAAGGAGGTGCAATCAAGCACTGCGCATCTCTCTTGTTGAAACCCATGCCCACCTCAAGAATGATTGGCAAGAAGTACGCGATGGCGTAAGAAACGGTCGTAGAGAGGCCGAACAGGGCTGCAAAGGCCCATACCTTGAGGTCAGCGGCCGACTTGAGATATTGGCCAATCTTGAACTCCTCGAGAGTGGCATCATGACGATCCTTTTCGATGGTTGCGACGACGAAGTCAACCTCCTTCTGATTCAGGAACTTGGGGCCGAAGCTGACATGTGCTGCCTTCTCAGGGAAGTTGACAATGGTGAAGTATGCGCCGATGGCAAGGATACAGGTGATGAGACCTCTGAAGCCTTGTTAGTCACGATAGTAACGGTTGCAAACGAGGCGACGGTACTTACTGCATGATGAAGATCCAGCGCCAACCTGCGAGACCAGGAGCGATACCCTTTGGTGCGGTAGGGTTGGCCTTGGTAGGTCCGTAGTGAGCACCAAGTCCATCGCCAACGCCCAGTCCGGCCATCTGGCTGAAGCCGTAGGCGAGGATACCAGAGAAGGCAGATGAAAGAGAGCCAATCAAGTAGAAGACGGCGTTACGCTTTTGGAGCATGTATCTGGGGTACCATGTTGACAAAAGGTATGCGCAGCCAGGGAAGAAACCAGCCTCGAAGATACCCAGAAGGATTCTCATAGGAATCAACTGCGTCCAGGTCTTGACGAAAGCCATGCCAATCATGACGATGCCCCAAAGCAGAGTAATTGTGGGCAAGAAAGCGCGAGGACCGACCTTACGAAGAATGACGGTTGCCGGAGGTTGGAAGAAGATGTAAGGAATGAAGAAGACGAGGACAATGATTGAGTATCGGTCCTTGATGAGAAGAAGGTCGACACCCATGCCTGCTACGACGGCGATACCAGTATTGGTTCGGTCCATCAAACTGACACAGTAAAGGAAACCGAGAGTCAAGACCAGGCGACGGTCAATTCTCCGGATGATCTTCCTTTGCTCCTCTGGTGTGAATGCGGCGATTCGTGCATCGTTAATCTTGTCAGATTCTGCATCTGCAGCAGTGTCTGTTTGTTCCAGGTAGTTGATTTCGAGTTCCTTCTCGTCAGTGCGGTTTGCCATGATGGGCTGATATGATGACCCAAGTGTGTATAAGGTACTGATAAGAAGATGCGAGGTTAATTACTGGAGAATGAACCAGTGCTTATATATGCCCCTGGCCAAGCCTGGTATCGTTTTACCCCGCAAGAAGGCGGCCTGCAGGTAAACTTTCATGCCCAAGATGGTCCGGGAGAGCGACGAGCGCCACGTGTGGTCTGTCGCCCACTCCGACGTTAGTCCAAGAGATTAGACTGTCCTAGACCATCCTTTCGGAGAGTACATCGACGACGCCTCGACCTGCCAAACACACTACTGCCAGCCCCCAAAACAACGATCATTGACCAATCTGCATCTCGAAGATCGAGCATTTTCTCTCTTTCCGCGGTGCTCCGAGTCCAGTGGCACAAAACGCATGATCAAGCGTTAAGGATGTGGGTGGAAAGAGTCCGCCCAGGATGCACAGTCCTCTCAGAACAGCTGGGGGCTGTGGAGAAGCGGGGTAGTCCGGTGTGGAGAGGATCTTGGCTACACCGTTTGGCTGAGAAAGACACGGCTGGAGTTGTCTTTTTGCTTTGTGACCCGTCAAACCATTGATACCAAGAGCCTTGGCCTTGGAAGGTGTACCTTGGCGACTCGTTTGTGTACGAAGGCGAAGATAGTTGCCTCGGTCGCGGTTTGTTGACTTTTTGATATCGAGATTGAGAATTCAGGAGTGAACCTAGATGTTCGATGAGAGGCTGTGCAATTGTCCTTCAGACGCTCTGACTTGAACAAGAATTTTGTCTAAACTGGCAAAACTCCCTATGAATCATGAAATCAGCCATATCAGCCCACTACAGCTGCTGGCTGTAGCACTTTCGGAAACACTCTTCCGAGTTATATTGCCTTCTGCCCTACGACAGTAGAAACCCCGATGAGACGTCTTGCGAGACGCGTCAAAAGCCGTGACTTGGCGTGCTCTCGATCCAGCTCTTCGTATACTTGATATTAGCGTCTCTTGCTCTCTCAAATTCCTACCGAGGCTTCTTGACACAAATGTTTGGTTTTTCGTTCAGGAACAGTTGCACAGTCGCGTGATGCAGGGATGGTGATGAAGACATGTCCGAAAAAAGCCACGGTTTGGCGCCGCCCAGCAACGAGGCAAGCTTCAGGTGCAGATGGGACGGACGCCTCTCGAACTCAGCTAGCCAGCCTCGGTATGTTACTCGAATTTGTGGTGTTTGTACTGATGTATGCACTCGCAACACCGAGGTTGAGATGGAGGACGGAGATGGGCGGATTGTCTTTGACAATTGCTAAGTCGCCAAGGGGTGCGGTGACATGTTAGGTTTCAGACGAGCCCAGCCAAGGGGATCGACAGTACGGACTTCCCAGGGACGGTCTCGACAGAAAGTCCAGTCGATCAACGAATGGCAGTGCTGGTTTCGCGAGAACGAGATCCTGCGACGCGGACTTCCTACCGCGGCGAAGACGTGGGGGGTCAGCAACTGTTACAAGCTAGATGCCTCTTTTCGTAAGGCTTTCTCCTTGAGAGCCTCTCTCTTTGACACCTCGCTTGAGTTTGTACCTTACAGCGAGTTTATGCAAGATCTGGTGGGGAATAGGTGTTCTTGTGGCGTGAGACGTCAAATAATACTCTGAGAACCCAGTGTGTGTTTGGTTATAATCGAGCACAATTCATTAGACGCCTGATTTTTGCACCGACAGCGGTTTCGGATCCGGAGTTTCGGTTGTCCGGTGATCGTTTCTTGCAAAGACATGAGCTTTTGCTGCCGATGACTGGTGGTGACCAGAGGCAAGCAAGCACGAACAAGAGGGAAGCACCTTCGGACTCCCGCCAGGACCTGGAAAGTGCACAGGTCTCGGCGCCAAGCCGTCGTGCACAATGAATGGAGGCTCCACCTGCACAAATCTCCAAGATGCAAAGGGTTTCCGTCTCCTGAACGATCACTGCCACAAGTGTTTAGAAAAGATGTTACTTTTTGACAGAATAGGACGTGCTCGAGTTATACTCTGTCAACTGCGTTCAACGGGCTTGGAGTATCCTGTCATGTAGGTAGGCGATATCTTTGATGCACTACTCCTCCATACAGACAACGACGAAGCATTATAACATGGAGAAGATCAATCCTACTAAGCTCGTGCCTGTACAATCCAACCAAGCCTTGTTCATCTCCAACAATCCGTTGAGCCTAGAAGATAGCAGTACCATTGACATGTGTGCTTACGCCACCTAAAGATTAAATATTAGCGAAGGATCAAGCGATGCATTATGCATAGTGTATTATCTTACCTTGGACATTCGCCGGTGCAGCAGTGAAGAAGAAGGCCCATCTGTTCTTCTCGCGACACGTTTGTGATAGCTTTTCTAGATCCAGCATCTCACCCAACGGCATACCCCAGAGAGCGAGAATGTACTCGTGAAGGTGGTATTCTGCCGTGCTTGTTAGAATCATGTTCGTGGTCAGACAGGATTGAAATGCAAAATTTACCTTCATGTGTTGGCCACGCTTCGAACGCAGGAGCGTCACCAGCAACGGCAGAGAAGTAAGAGTCGTGCAGCCAGTCCAGCATACGCTCTTCTTGACTCAATCCCGCAAAACGTTGACCGTCGTCCTTGCCCAGCGCGTGTGGTCTCACAGCTAGCTCATTACGTTCGGCTGGAGATTTACTGTGATAAGCTTCCACCCATCCGGTTCTGACAAACAGAATGTCGCCGATCTTGATATCACCGCCCTGAGCCGCCGGACGAATATCGATGCCCTGGTCTGCGGCACAGTGCTTGAGCTCTTCGAAAGAGATGGGGTAATATTCGTATGGGTCGTAGTTGATGCCCTTTTTGTGGGCATAACCGCGGTAGTCCAGGAGTATACCACGACCAGCGATACCATGTACAGCCCAATGATGGATTGAGCATTTGTGGTTTGCATTTGGTCCTACGATATCCGAGCCCTTCGTGTTGTTGTAGAAAGTGCCAGAAGGTATGTGTGCAAAGTGACGGAAGCCATCGAATTGAGTGCCTGATTGTGTGTTTAGATGGTAGACATCATCGTAGGCGACGTCTTCTGCAAGAGTTTTGATTTCGTGCTTGAAGACCTCGCGGTTGAAAGCAGGGACCTCAGGGGTATTGAGAGGGAGATTGACAGGTACAATTTCTCCGCTTCTAATCTCTTTTCCAGCAGCAGCGACTCGAGTTGGAGTCAAGAGGTTGAGGCGGCCGATGTTGTCGTTGTCGCCCCACACCCATGCAGCGCCTTCTGGCGCACCTGGGATACTAGGCAGTTCTTTACGGGTGGGAAAGATGGTCGAGTCGGGATCAAAAGGCATGGACAAAGCGGCAGTCTTGTTCATGGTCAGGAAGTCCTTGATCTGAGTCAAGCGAGTGCTTGTTGTGCTTTTGGGAGCGGCCATGATGATGTGATACGGTTTAAACAACAAGAGATGGACCCACCTTTTAGGAGCAGACACGGCATGATTTATACTCTAGCAGTCGAGCTGGACAGCAGGCTGACCCATGTTCCTCGGTCTCTGCCCCTCTTCGTTCGCATGTGGATGGTTTCCCCGCATCGGACGTCATTGATATACTCGGAATGCACAAGCGTTGCGTATAGCAGCGGCAGTCGGATGAGGCTCTTATGGTCAAGATCCTGTTTATTGAGCGCTGCTCATGTTGACCTGTCAGGACTTGAGGTGATGATAGACGGGCACGCCAGCAGCTACAGAAGAGCTCATGGTATGCTGTTCTCTGGTAGTGGTGGCAGGCCAATGCATGTTTCGAAAAGTTTTTAGACTAGAGAAACGAACAGACGGTGAGCTGTCAGAGTTGATGATCATATCTGATGGTTATTTTGACGCGATGGAATGATGGGAGAGTTGATGCAGATAAGGGCGGAGCTGGGTCGCAACGCGTCGAGGCTTATCGATAAGCCATGTGGTCATGACGAAAGCTCAAAGCAAACGAACGAGGGAATGTCTCTCGTCCAACCCAAAGACATAGACAAACATGTTCAAGAAGAAGCCGACAGTCAAGCCTTTGGCTCCCCTGCGGTCATCGGACCGTCGCAAGACAGCCGACAGCATCATCGCCGAGTATGGCATCCAACCTAAAGCACAGGACGACAGCAACATCGACGACAAAGCAGCCGCCACCGCAGAAACAACCGCCCTGAGAAACGCCCTGCTACCTGACGGTGTGCAGACTGCGAGATTCACAACCACCCACGGGCCCGACCTGAAACAAGTCTCTGGCACAGTCTATGTTGGAGCATACCCTGGAGATGACGCTCGAGTCCTGTGGTTCAAGATTGAGGATCGCATGTATCCCACAGTATACACCCTCTGGAGACAGCCCGGCATTGTGCCTCTGCTACACACTCCTGGCTTCGTCGTCCAGAAGCTGCAAGGTGGTGCAGATCTCATGACTCCAGGCCTGGCTAACGGTCCTCCCTTCCACCCCAAAGCAACCAAAGGTGCTGTTGTCGCCATCGCAAGCCTCGAACAGCCTTCGGTACCTGTCGCCGTTGGTGCCTGTCTGATCGATGTCAGCTCGCTTGGTGCCGTTCAAGGCTCTCGTGGACATGCTGTCCAGACCATGCACTGGGCCGGTGACGAGATCTGGTCCTACAGCAATGCCAACAAGCCTGGTATCAGTCCCCCAGAGTCTCTACAAGGCTGGCTTTCGAGCAAAGATGATGAGGAAAAGCTGGTCGAGCAGGCTGCTGATCTGGACATTGAGGATGATGAGGAAGAGCAAGGAGGTGTCAACTTGGACAAGCCCCCCTCTGCTCAACCTGACCCATCAGAAGGTCTGGGAGAGGATCCGCCGGAAGACGAAGGGCTTGTTGAGAAGGTTGATATTAAAGAGATGACTACCAAAGGTATGTCTGTTTTCCAGACTTCTGATCCAACACACGCTGACAACAAGCAGAGATCGACGACGCCTTCCGCAAAGCCTTCCTCTACGGCGTCTACCACCACAAGGAGACCAACGCCAACCAACCGAACTTCGGTCTCGAGTACCCTTTGACTCAATCATTTGTCATGTCGAATCTCGTCCAACCCTTCCTTCCCGCCTACACACCACAACAAGCAAACTCGCTACAGATCAAAAAGTCGAGCTACAAGAACATCAAAAAGTTCATCAAGTCGCTGGACAAGGCAAAGATTGTCAAGACAAAAGAGAGGGACCAACACGAGACTGTCATTCTTGACATTGACTTCAATGACGCTTCCATTGTCGACTTCACCCCCTACCGTCTGCCTAAGAAAGAGACTGCAAACGGCACAAGTCTTGGTCGCGGCGCCAAAGCAACCACCGAAAGCGACACAACCGACAGCTCGATTGGTCAAAAACTCGAAAAGCAACAATACTACAAGCTAAAAGACAGACTACTGCCACTCTTCGAATCTGCAGACGCATCCTCTCAATCCCTCTTCACTGCCGCAGAAATCAAACCCATCATCACCGCCTACATCGAATCCGAGAACCTCGTCAACCCAAAGAACAAACGCCTCATCACTCTCAACCCGACACTTGCAAATGCTGTATTTGATGGCTCAACGCCGCTGGACAAGGAAGTTTTGGCCAAGGGCTCTGTTCCCAGGGATGCACTCACCGACCGCATTCTCCAAGCCTGCACAACCCACTACGCTATCCTTCGCAATGGTACTCCAGTCTCTTCCTCGAAACCAAAATCTGGCGCCGCTCCAAAGATCAAGGTCACACTCGAGACACGCTCGGGTAACAAAACAGTCACCAAAGTCTCGGGTGTGGAAGCCTACTTTATCCCTCCTCAGCCACTGGCAGACGAGCTGAGGAAGATGTGCGCTGGAAGCTCGAGTGTCGAGCAGCTACATGGAAGTAGTCCCAAGGCGCCCGTCATGGAGATTATGATCCAGGGGCCGCAGAAGGATGCTGTCTTGAAGGCTTTGGACAAGAGGGGTGTAAGGCCTGCGTGGGTCGAGTTTCTGGACAAGACCAAGGGCAAGAAGAAGTAGAAAGAAACTGCCATACTTGCTCTATCCGCATCCATAGAATAATGACAGGAATGGGCTAGACGGGTAACTGCCACCTAGTCCCATGTGCCACTTATTCTCGACGAAATCACGATAATCAATCACAATGTACTCTGAGTATCCGTGAACCATCCACGAGTGCCAGAACAACCCTCTCTATACTTAAAGAGAAGACACGTGTCCCCAATCAAGCTTTCCGGCCGACTCTGTCGTCTTGAGATATCTTCTTGTCGCTGTGACATACATATCAAGATATAGCCAGGGTCGTACTATCAGCTTACAGAATCTTGGCATGTTTGTCTTGTCTTTGCGCGTTTCAACACGTTCGATTCCACTCAACAACAACAACTGACACTAACAAATCACCAACACGATAGCAACATTTCCATACCATCCTTCTGAAGTCACATTGTCTCCATTCTGACTTCGAGATCACTTGCTCTTTGGATCATTCGTCTCGAGCCAACCTAAGAAGTTCGCTGCACTATATCCTGGACGCGTCTCGCTTGCGCGGAACACAGTGCTAGATCTACCAGCTGACTCGGCAATTCACAAGGAATACCAGATTTGATACTTCCTGGTGATCTTTTGATAGCTACTTGCTTTGAGGATCGGTCTGACAAGCGAGGATTTGCGAGAGAGCTCAACTCACACAAAGGAGACGCCTCGACGACAATAATCTCCAACGAGGATCAAAATATTCTTCTTTTCCAACTCCTTCCACTCCCCATCCTACTTCGGTAGCCAACTCACAGGTTTTGACGTAACTCGCAAAGGACAAATTCAAAAACCAAAACGCAACAATGCCTCCCATACCCTCCCTAGTCTCTTCCCAATACACCCCCATCCCGCAAACCGGCACCACACCCATGGTAATCTGCACCCACTGCCAAACCTTCAAACTACCCCGAAACTCTCTCGCCAGAAAGGAAGAGCATCTCCGCAATTGCGCTGCTTTTGCTCTCTCTCCTCTAGCCACCCAACGCGACGTCAATGGCAGAACAATGCTAGAAGACAGTATAGCTAAAAGGGCTGGACGCACCAAACCAGGCAACTCGAACAAGAGCGAGGAAGAAAGGGAAATGCTGAGATTGAGGAGATTGGGCGCTGTGCTGGCTTATGGTAATGTGGGACCAGAACTTCAAGAGGGCATTCAAGATCGTGTCGAGCGGATTCTCAGAGGGGAGAGTTCGATGATGAGTGCGAGAAGTGTTTCTGGTGCTGAGAGAGTGTACCAACCTATCGATGATGGCACTGATGGCAATGGATTAGACGACTTTGGTTCGCCGCCTGGACTTGATACCCCTAGCGCCACCAATGCGGGAGCCAGCAATCAAAGTATGGCTGCTCTTCTCGAGTCGGCGACAAGAGCTACTCCCGCTACCTTGGACAATTCGCGCAAGAGACCACTGCCAAGCGACTTTCAAGATACCGCTCCGGACCGCTATTCCATGCCTCCACCCAGCAGAAGCAGCAACACTCATATCAAACATTACAAACATGCAGAGCTGTACCTGGATGAGGACGACTTGGCTTTCATGACTTCTGCTCAGACAGCTAGAGAGGAAAGATTTGCGGCATTGGTGGAGAGGTTGGCCAGGCTGGTTCGTTTAAGAGATATGCGATGAGAATGATGCATGACTTTGATATCCCGTTCAGGAGGGGTACATTGGGGAGAGGGAAGGAGAAGTTGACTGTATTTGCCAGACGTCAAAGAAAGGATCGCTTGTACAGGGGTAGAAGAATCATAACAGTATAAGAACCAGCATTCTCACTCGTCTTCACACTCACCGTCAGATCATCGTTGTGTTCTCTCTCGCTGGACGAGGAGAGCTAGCACATCCACCCAGACCGATTATTCAGTCTGACCTATTTTACGTCACTCCTCCAGGTCCATGACAGGATAGCAGGAGATAGAGAACAAGGTCAATAACCTCCAGCCTTCCCGTTATCTCCAAATTCAGAAGTCAAATGCATAAGCTAAGCGTGAGAAACTCAAACATCATATGAAAGATCACAGACCTGCTTATCTATGTCCTTCTACCTCCCTTAGTGTGTGTGTGTGTGTGATTTTGGATTGAAAACAGCTAGCTATTCATCATGACAGTCTTTGCCCTTCCAGTGAGAAGTGATATGTGGGTCGTCTCTGTAGTGCGACAAGGATAAACAATCTTCTGGATCTTCTTGCTCCTCTCATCAATTGTCGACATTACCCTAGATTAGAGTGACCGAAATCGAGACTTGAGACGATGCATCTAACTCCGTCACCGACTCTCAAATTGAGAGGAATGATCGCTCGTGAGATTTCATAGAGATCGTCGTCGAAGCTAGCCCTTATTGATGGTGAAGACTTGGACTTAACACTTAGTTCTCGTCTTTCGCAAATCACTTTCTGGAGATACCTCATTTTGACTTTGAGGGCAAAGGCTACTGCCTAGAGACGGAAGTAGACTAATTGGTTATATAATGTAATTTATGTAAGTTCATAAAGCGCGTGGTTCTATAGTTCGAACTAGAAATGGTCACATCTATCAAAAAACAACAGTGCAGAATATGGAAGGTAGGTACTCTCTGCAGCCATCATCACCGCAGCCTTTACACCTTACAGTTTCGGAATCGCATCCAAGATCGTTCCAAACCACACTTCGGCTGCCCTTCTCAAGATGATAAAATACAAAAAAGAATCATAACCAAGACTATGTCTGACCTTTTCGGCAACATGAGTCTCTACGACAAATGGCACAGGGTCACAGATGCTACCTTCATGATGAAAGACGATCCTAGATCCAGGAGTCTGCAAGAGGGAAACGCCCAAGAAGATGAATCAGGTCAATGACTCTTCGAGCTTCATCTTCTATCTTCCCTCCCTTCCTCCCTCCTACTTCCCTCCTACTTCTGGCGTCAACGTTACGCGATAGCTCGCCTTTTCTCAGTGTCCAGGAGATTGACGATACCAACAATGCTTCATGGGCCTGATAGACTCCCTAACTCTCCCTCACAGTCTCATTATCAGACTCATTCGCGTGCCGAGGCTCCTCGACCTCGCCTTCCACCAGAGGGGTCGGACGAGTAGTTCGGCAGATCGTCAGAGTTGTCTGGATCGATTGATGTTTCATGGTTAGTAGATCGGCAGAATTCAATACTCAGATTTAGTGAGCCAATGACCAAAGTGATTGCTTTTCACTTGAAGAGTACAATTCCCACGAAGTGAACAGTCACAAATCAAAATTTCAAAGGTCAAGGTTGGAGTAAAAAGAGTAATAGGTAAAGGCTAATCATCTGAAGCCATAGTAGTAAAAACACAAGGTCACGACGGACCCGGACTAGGAAGAACGAAGAGGAAATAAAAAGAAACGCCGCCCCAAAGGTCATTCCTTTGATCCCCAAGTTTTCCCCTTGAACCCTCCTGTTTTGGTCAATGCCCTTGCACGCTCTGTGTAGACCCTCCTTGTACTAGTAAGAAGAAGATAGGAAAAAGAAAAGTGTCATGGCTTCATCCACTCTTTCCATTATGATCATGCCATGTCATCCTTCACACCCCTCGCCAATACTATTGCTGAGAAGGTGGTGGATGAGGGGCTGCAGCAAATGGACCTCCCTGTGTCATGGACTGCAGCGACGGCAAAGTGTTGTTTGGACCCGACATGCCGTTTTGCGAAGAGGGATACTGTGGTGGACCGCCCCATCCCGGACCGCGGTAGTTTGTGCCAGGACTAGGCGCGCGGGGTGTCTGGGTATCACTCAGCGGACTAGCTGTGGGCGCCTTTGGACTAGGATATGTCGCGGGGATGGAGAATCCATTCGGCGCACCGCCAGCTGTTGTCGTCGACATGCCATAAGGGTTCGATGGATGCGGCAATGTTGATTGTGCGCTGGCAGCATCTCTCAACATGCGATCATATGCTCCATAGCGGTTTGAGATACTTGGCTGACGGGCTTGAATGCCAATCTGCTGCTGGAACTCTTGTGGGGTCTGGTATGTTGGCTGTGGACGATATGAGTTGTGAGGAGGGAATTGTGAATGCGCGCGATCATATGCATGGTAGATTTGTGAAGGCGGAGTCCATTGTCCGTTGGCAAGGCGGGCGCCAGGTGTTGTTGGTGACTGAGCTGCAGGTCTACCAACAGAATCTCGCCTGTTGTTAACCGAAGGCTGCGCTGCAGGTCCGTTCTTGGTCAGCAAGTCATTAGTCGGGCTACCGTAATGTGGTAAGATAGCACGACTCGTAGCCTGCGGCTGAACATATCCGGCGCCTGTCTGGGGACTACCCGCACTTGGCTGAGTGATGTGTGAAGTAGTTCCGTAAGGCTGTGGTGTCTGGTAAGGTTGAGTTGTCAATGGACCGCCTGATGTACGGCGCACCTGTTGATGGAACTGCGAGTATTCACCAGGAATAGCAGCGGGCAAAGTTCTTGACGAGTAGTAGCCTTCCGAGAAGGGACGAAGTGGAGCTGCGGATGAGCCCGTTGGCTCACTGTGCTGCTGACGAAGCGAAGGAGTGGGCTGAGTAGAGTAGAGCCCAGTTGCGTACGAGGCTCTTCTGGGATCAGCTTGTTGGATGAATTGCTGCTGAGAGGCCAGCGCTCGTGCATCCAGATTGTAGCTCCCTGCAGGATAAGCGGGAGTTTTAGGCTTGTACATATATGGCCGCTCACTGTTCTGCACTTGCACAGGTCGCGAAACTTGCGGCATGATGTAACCACCAGTGTATCCGCCAGTGTATGATGGCGCAACAGGTCTGAAAGGCTTAGCAGGCTTGACGCGCTCCATGAAGTCGCCCATGAAGACGTGATTTTGACCCTTAGGGTCGTCAGTGAACCTGCCTTTGGCTTCTGTCGACTTCTTTGGCAGGTAGTAATACAGTTGATCAGGCTTCTTCAAGTCGATCTTGACCTGATCGGGGTTCTTGATAACGGCTGTGCTATAGCCTTGAGGAGGGTTCTGTACGTTACGGAAATCGGCCCACTTCCAGGCTGCGTCTTCGTGGAAGGGAGTATCCATCATGGGGACACCATCCTGGCGGTTCTCGATCGACACAGACTGTTTGCTCATACCCTCCGGCATAGGAATAGCAGTTGGTGATGGCTTGGGGCGCTCAGAATCAATAGGGTCCAGGACCAGGATCCACTTCCATTCGACCTCGACTTGATCGCCAGAAGGAAGCATGTTGATGAGGACCGATGCTTCACCTGTGCGGTTTTCTTCAACAACGCCTGCGAAAATGTCGCCGCCTGGGTACTGAGCCTGGATAGCATCGCCTTGCTTGAGGGATCTAGCAAACGTGTTGATGAGCTTGCTGTTTTCCAAAGAATCGATATCCACATTCTTTGCACGCTTGGGACGATGGAAGCGGCATCTCAAGTCAATGCCCTCTTCAAAGTACTCAGTTCCGTCCTCGCCAAAGGTTGGTACAGGGCCGACATCGATTTGTACACCAGCAGCAAGCGCGCAAGTTGCGTGATATGCTCTAGTACACTTCTTTGCTTGACACTGGAAGCAAGCACCGCGCTTAGAGCGACAGAAATTGCACTTGAGATCGAGGCGTGCTTTGTTGATACCAGCAACACCAATGACCTTCTCAACTCCATCCTCGCTATTAATCCAGGTTTCGGGAGTGTAGAGAGCACAGCGGCGATGCGCTTGCTGGCCGTTGTCTGTAGGCAATAGAGGCTCGTTGGGAGGATCGTTCGGACAGAGGACACAAGGTTCGCGGTGAGGACCCTTGATGAGGATTCTGATACGCTTCTTCTTTTTGCCTGCGTCCTTGTCCTTGGCGTCCCGCTTGCGCTTGCGAGCTTGCGACTGCGGCTTGCCTGCAACACTCGCAGGAGGACTGGGAAGATCAGTCGCAATATCCAGATCCATTTCATCTTCGTCGTCATCGTCGGTTTCTTCGTAATACTCAGGAGTAGGTTCACCTCTGAGTTTACGCTCTATTTCACCGACATCAACCCAGACACTGTCAGCCTCGCACTCGCACTTTTTAGCAATACGTCCATAGTCGAGCCAGGATTCAGTCGCAAAGTTGACGGATTCGGCACAGTTGTAGCCAATGTTGTATCCAGAGTGATATCCGTAGGGGTATGTGATGACGAATTCACCTTCGTAATGGACGAGCTTGTTGACCTTGATGCCGAATTGCTTCTGCAAGATTTCCGGAGAGATGAGATATGTCTTGTGGCGCAAGAACTGATCGCAAGCTTTTGAATCGTTAGGCCAAATGCTTCGCATCGCTTTCTCAAACTTTCTGGCATCCTCTTGCGAGATGCTGTACCACTGCTTGGGTGCTCCGAAATGAATGTAGTTGATGCTATAAAGATCAACATCTTCTAGATGCCAGGCGAAAGTAGCTTTCCACATTCCCATGTACAAATAAGCAGTGTTGACACCGGGGACCTTGGTTCCAAGCACATCAAGCAAGTTGGGCAGTTTTGCGACATTCCAGACATCACACTCGTCCTTGAATAACGAACCAGGCATATCGGCAGCATACATGGGTTGGGCGAATGTCAAACTCTTCCAGTATGCAGTCTCTAACTCAGCACATCGCTCGGCAGTGAACTCGTCCAGATCGTCCATGTGGTAGTCGAAATCTTTGAAGGCAGCTTCGTCGTAATCATCGTTGGTCTCAGTAGTGTTGTTCATTCTGCGAGATGAGACAGACTTCTGTTGGCCTGCCTTGGGTTGACGTCCTCTTGGTTTGGGCTTTGCCTTGCTGGGGGTTGTATGTTCAGAAGGCTCAGTGGACTTGAGTACGGGAGAAGTGGGCGTTGGCGGAACTTGGCTAGTTCTTGACGAGTTTTGCTCCTCGTCGTCATCAACCTCGCTTTTCAAAGGGTTCTTGCGAGGTCTACCAGGCTTCCTCTTGGTAGTAGCATCTTTGGGAGCCGATGTTCTGACCGAAGTGCGGGTCTTGGCTGCAGCACCTCTAGCGACTTGTCCTTGGTTTCTGCGACGCTCTCCTCTTCTGGCAGGAGGCTGGTACTGAGTTTCTTCAGTAAGCGCCTTCCATTCGGGCAGGTTGTAGGAGCGTTGCTTCTCGATGTTGGCCTGGGTGTAGATTCCGTGTGTGCCCATGAACTCTTGCGAGATAGGGTTCTTGATCTTGATGGTCTTGACGAGTTCGTCAAGGGCGGGTTGGTCGTCTCTCCATTCCTGGGGTGGGATGACCTTTACGATACCAGATTTCATGCCGTACTTGTCGATCTTGTCAATGTACTTTTTGAAGTCGCGGAATTGTGCCATTGTCTGTCGCAAATGAATTAGAAATACAAGTAGCTTGAGATGGTGAGCAGGTGACGTACTGGTTTGAAGACGGGGACTTTGCCATCACCCCAGTAGTGGTCTGGCTCGACCTCTTCCTCGTCGTCCAAGTCGAGGTCCAGTTCGGAGAGGTCAGAAGAAGCGTCATCGTCGACTCTGACGTTGTTGTCCTCGGAAGTGGGTGGAGTTAAGGCATGTGCGGGTTCGGGGTGCTTGGACAAGTTGGAAGC
>Ga0058697_10000428_pt1 | contig 18671 bp, 21 predicted proteins | sample AgamicAsMae_FD_66619 | JGI IMG/M metagenome (GOLD analysis project Ga0058697, IMG submission 66619) | Agave microbial communities from Guanajuato, Mexico - As.Ma.e | ecosystem: Host-associated > Plants > Phyllosphere > Phylloplane/Leaf | place: Guanajuato, Mexico | collected 2012-06-04
AGATTACGAACGGCTTAACGCTCCTAGTCTATATTCTATAGACTATCTAAACAATTACTATAGTAGCTTAAGAATGTTATACGACTTTAGATGCTAACTTATAGGGTGTAACTCTAAAACTAATTTAGCTTATATAAGGATGGGTTATGCTTAGTTGCACGTTTACATTAAAAGTAGCTTCTATTGCGATCTACGAGGAGTTCTGCAGATTTTGGTGGCGAAGAGCTCGGCCTCGGTATCTATGTATCTATATAGCTTGTCGTCACCTTGGCGTATTGGGTCTGGTCGACCACCTTACCGACGTAGTCACTTTTGTGTTGCAAAAATCTCAGACGTTTTGATCCTGCTTCCGTGAGTTTCCCACCGAGCCTCAAGATGTTTTTCAGTGACACAAACGAACTTTGGCTCTATGGTGCGTCCCAACGACCTCCAAATACGACATTGCTCTCACACGCCAACCTAAAGGAGATGTCCAAGGTTCACCTATCGATCCGCGGTCATGGAGAACCCCAAGATCAGAACACGTGAGAACTTTCATCATTGATAGCTGCAAACGGACTTGAGGGTAAGGGGTAAGGTATCTTGATCGTCAATTATAATGTTTCGGTTAGGTGTGCATGGGCTGGTCTGACATATACTTCCACATCAAATCAGTGAAGCTCCCATCTTTGTTCATCAGCTGTGCTTCAGGAGAGACAAAGGTATCAGCCGTCTGTCTCATACACCCGAAGAGCGCATATTCGGCGATCCAAGGTGTGTTGTCCATCCAGTTCGCGAGCTGCACTGTCAAGCCCAGAATATCGGGATAGCTTCGGGAAGTTGATGCCCATTCTGAGACAATGATGGGTTGATGTGGATGTTCTTTGTGCATGGTCTCGAGATACTTGATCATCTCGTCGCCTTTGGTGCCATACCAGTGCAGTCCAAGGTAGTCTGGAGGGTTCTTGGCAACCAGATTCATCCACTTCTTGATCCAAGCGATACCGGCTGGGTCAGAAGCACATGAGGGACTGACCAGTCGTTTGTGATGCGAAGTACGAAGAGGAAGAACCTGGTCGTTCCATATCTTGGCTGCCTCTTCTGGCGAGATGCCTGCGCGCTCGGGCTCGTTGAAAAAGTGAATCACTTCTTCATTGGTCTTCAAGATGTTGTCCCACTCCTTGCCGGTCAGGTTATTCTTTCCGTGAATCATCGGGCGGAATGGTAGACGATGTTTCAATTCATTAGGGTACCAAGTGTTCCAATTGCTGCATGAGTGAATTGGGCCTTTGAAGTTTATCTTGTCCATAGCCCAGCTGACATCACGAGTATTGGTGTAGTCCCAGAGGAGAACGCGTTTCTTGACCATCTTGGTCTACTGAAACTTCTCTTTGGCTGCAGGTAACAAAAGATATGATACTGAAGAGCAGAGAGTCGACAAGAGATATGACACTGAAGAGCAGAGAGTCGGAAGTGTCGGCTGTAGGTCATAAAAAATAAGGATGTTGATTTTCCTGTGCATGGTGAGGGTTAAATGCACAACTTATCTGTTTTTCTTTTTGCTCTTTCCTAATCTATTCCGTCACGACTAGACGATGCGAAAGCGAAACCGAGGAAGTGCACCAGGTGTGACCTTGCTTCTACATGTGGCTTTGCAAAAGGCTGGACAATGTCATAAGCTGGCTGCCTGATTCGTAATGTCTGGGCTGAGCACCTCGCCTACTGATATTCCCGAGACCACTTCACAGCGAAAAGCTTGACAGTGCTATTTAAACTTTGCCCAGATCGAGGGAATGGTTGTGACCAGTGCGTTGGCCTTGTTGCCTTGTCATTATAGCGGGAAGGTGGGGTACGAGGCTGTGGCTTATGATCCTCAGCCTTCTGCCTTCCACCAACACCCAACACTCACAAGGCTGCCTTCATCATCATCCAATATAGACTCGAACCCTGATGGTTCCCATTCCTCGTGCTGACAATGGTAAGCCACAGGCAGAAGTTCCAACAAAATACTCAAGTATACTTGATGGCAGAAGATCGCTCAAGGCTGTTCAGAAGGCACCCAGAAAAAGTCACGATCTTCATGACGCTCTATGCAGCATCGAACATTGACATCATCTTCCTGCAACCCAGTGGTGGCATCTCAGCCTTGCTGATCGATCATTGAAGACCTGCGAGATACAAAAGTAGTTCCTCATCCCGGGAACACCATCAATGTATTCATCCATTCCACCTCAATCAAATCAACACAGCAATCATGTCGCACACTCTTACAATCCATAACAAGTCTCCTCATAACCAAGAGTTTGAGGTCCACGGCTGGAACAACAACCACAACATCGTTGTCAAGAGCAACGAACGAGCAAAGATCAACGCCCCTGATGGATCTTCCGGAGCCATCATCGCAGTCTACAACGGCCATGAGGGCGAACAAGCCGAGATTACCAAGAAAGGGTTCGGTGGCAACGACTTCTTCGATGTCAGCAACATCACTGGTGCAGGTGGCAACATGACCATCATGCAAATCGGCAACCCAAAGACGATCAAAGGTCATCCTACATTCATGCAAGCTCTCAACAAAGCATGGCACTCTGCCGACCAGATTACGAAGAACGAAATCAAGCAGTCGCTCCATTTCGATGGTGCTGGAAACATAGTGAGAATGGACGCGACCAAGAGTAATCCTCACCTTGAAGCATTCGTGCACAAGTTTGATGACCTGTCCTATGTTGGAATAGGTGCTTGGAAGGGGAAAAAGGGAGACCCTCGAGACAATGCTCAGGTACGAGATCTGCATTGATACATGCTCGGAACCCTGTTATAGGAAATCAATGACTGACTATGTGTACAGAGCAGCGCAGCCGAAGGAAGCAAAGATATCCTGATCACTTATAGCAATGGAGATGCCAGACCAGGTTAGACTTCCGGCAAATTGGCGTCATATGCCTTCATGTAGTCAGCGTATCTTACTCTTTCCCAGACGAAGATGAGCCTATTCCAATTCATGCACATGTCCTCGTAGCGAAGCAAACTGCAGCACCTCCCAAGAGTGTGGACAAGAAGCCTGGCGTCTTGCTAACCAACAAATCACAACATGACGAAACATACTTCTTCTACGACAACTACTGGAATGGAAACGGCACAGCCGGAGCCAACTTCGATCATCCACTCAAGTCAGTACATGTTCCTGCAGGTCATACCGTCACAGTCGACCTTCCACCATCCTTCAAAGGTCGCGTCCAGCGCGGCGACAAGATCCCCGCAACTTGGGTCGAGTTCCAACTCGAAGCATCCAACGACCACAAGGCGCATGGAGACGTCAGTGTCGAGCAAGGAAACGACGGCCCAGCCACAATCCGATCCACTGATGGCACGAACAGGACAGGTGGATTTACCACTCCGATACACGCTCCAGGGTCTGCTTATCAGACCAGAGCAGATGGAAAACATGTCATTGCCAGTACTATGGGCAATTGGCTGGGAGGGGCGAACAAGGCTGCTATTGAGGCTCAACAGGGCATCAAAGGCAAAGTGTATGTCACTGGAGGGTCTGGTGTTCCTGATATTGCTTCTGCAGACCACCGGTCTGCCGTGAACTTCTACTAGTACTGATAATTATTTGTTGGATGACCACCGGATGTTGAAGCGAAAGTCTTGCAAATCCTTGTCTGCTTTCGATTCTGGACAAACGATCTTTACCACTGGGGATGGTATTTAACGGGGTTTGCTGAAGGATCAGAAGTCCAGGGCCTTGATACAAACGATCAGTGGGACGTGGAAAGATTTAGCCGTCTCGGCTGCTTATCAGTAGATGCAGCTGCCTTGTGCGTCATCGCGTTGGAAGGAGCGAAGCGCGCGACGCATGTACCTATCTAACCTGTGTATTCCAATTCCCATCACGACGACAAGTTTTTCTGAACAACTATTCATCGTCGAGGCGTTAGAAGATGCACGATGGACGATGCTCGAATCGCAGTGTACGATAGATGATGCATGTTTTAACCTGTTGCCTAACGTAGATCAGCGCCGACCAATGGACAAAGTCCCGCGCGCTGAGCGTCGCAAAGACTTCCTATTCCGTCAATATCTGCCCCTCTCGATGGCATACTGAACGTGTTGCCTAGAATGACTTTTGCGCAGATAGGAGGTAGGCACTATACATATGCTCCCATGCTGCTGTGCTCTGCAGCAGAACATCTTGCGCCTTCCATCCACACACGGCATCCTCCATCGAGCTCGCTATGAATTACAGCACGGCGAACATCGACGACAGTTTCGGCCCAGTCTACGCGCAATACCTCGATTTCACACGCCTTTTTGAGGACGCCATCTTCGCCATTCTGCCCTCTGCACTTTTCCTGTGTATACTTCCATGGAGGGTCTCGTGGCTATTACAAGAGCCTCGCAAGGTGTCCGGCTCGGCTTTGCATGCTGGCAAAATTGTATGCTTTCCTAATCTCTTCCACGATCAGTCGCACAATGACAACGATAGAAGTCGTGGAAGAGAAACAAGATTGAGGACTACGCTAATCTATCCCAACAGGTGATTTTGAGTGTTTTCGCAGCTTTGCAGGCTGTGTGCTTGGCTCTCTGGCTCGCACCAACTGCGCGAAGCTCGAGGGCCTCAACTGCGGCGGCAGCTCTTTCTCTTGTCAGTGCCTTGGCACTTTGTTGTCTTTCGCATTTGGAGCATCTTCGATCCATTAGGCCATCACCAGTCATTAATACGTTCTTGCTCCTTTCTCTACCCATGGACATTGCAAGAGTACGTACAGCTTGGATTCGAGGTGGCTCTCTGCCGTTGGCTATCGCATACACTGTCGCTGTGGCCATGAAGCTGGTCTCGTTGCTGGCTGAAGCGATAGAGAAGCGAGCGATTCTACTGCCTCGCTTCAAATGCATCTCACCCGAGTCCACCAGTGGGGTATACAGTCGAGGTCTCTTCTACTGGCTCAACTCTCTACTTTGGAAGGGGTTCGGCAGTATTCTGGCCGTGGATGACTTGTATCCTGTGGATGCTGGTCTCAGGACTGACGATCTCCAACGCCAACTTGCGCGAGACTGGGCACGAAAGAAGGACAAGAGCCCGAAGAACGCATTCTTCTGGTCGACCATGTGGATACTCAGACGACCCCTTGCGAAAGCAGTCTTTCCACGCCTGTGCGTGACATTCTTTCAGTACATGCAGCCATTCTTGATAAGTGCTGTTATCGAGTTTCTTCAAGGTCCTGTCAGTCCGCAGTCCACTGCTATCGGATGGGCACTGACAGCTGCCTACGGACTCGACTTTCTCGGACTGGCTGTTGCCAACGGCGCATTCATGCACCAGACTTACAGGTTGGTGACGGTCTCTCGTGGTACTGTGATCTCCATGATCTACTCGCAGACTGTGGATATCAACCTGGCTTCCGTCGACGAATCGGCTGCTGTAACGTTGATGTCGGCCGATGTGGAGAGGATCTGCTCGGCGATTCAGTACATTCATGGAACATGGGCCAGCCCTCTGGACGCAGGAATTGGCGTATATCTATTGCACCGACACATCGGAATGGCAGCTATTGGTCCTGCAGTTCTCTCATTGACGTTTGGACTCATCGTGCTCTTTGTCGCGACTCGGTATGCACCGATAGCACAACGGCTTTGGGTGAACTGTATCCAGACGAGGATTGACGCTACCTCCAAGATTCTGGGCGGGATGAAGGCGGTCAAAATGTTAGGGCTGACGTCATTGATGGAAGGCACGATCCAAGGACTGAGGGAGCAGGAAGTCTCCACGGCGTTGCGGTTCCGCCGCATCAGTGTGATGAGACTATCCCTTGGTAAAGGATCAGAGATTCTAGCACCAGGAATCGCATTCGCCGTATACCTCGCTGTGTGCAGTGCTACTGGCCAGACACTGGATGTCCCAAAGGCATATGCGTCGTTGAACATTGTCAGCTTGATGACTACGCAGCTAGGAGAGACTATCCAGAACCTACCAACCATCATGTCGGCGATCAGTTGCTTTGACCGTATTCAGAACTTCTTGAATCTGCCCTCGCAGCGAGACCATCGCTTGAAGTCTGATGTGGAATCCCGGAAGTCGCTGGAGACATCCCAGAAACCTCTAGCGAACGACGATGTCAAGATGGACAAGCTGTCGGAAACTCTGCCCTCTCAGTCGCGCCCTGTGATCCAGGCTGTCAATGCCGAGATGTGCTGGGTTGAGTCTAAACAGGTCATTCAAGACGTGAGCTTCAACATCTCCTGGAACAGTTGCACTTTTATTGTCGGTCCTGTGGGGTGCGGTAAGTCGACTTTGCTCAAGGGCTTAGTCGGAGAAGTCCCTTCAACTAGAGGGTTTGTCTACACCAGCTCGCCCACGGCCGGGTTCGTTGACCAGACGCGCTGGATCCAAAATGGAACGCTTCGGAAAAATATCCTGGGCCTTTCCGCATATGACAAAGACTGGTACAATGTAGTTGTCCATGGGTGTTGCTTGTACGACGATATTGCTATACTGCCGAAAGGCGATAGCACTGAGGTTGGCTCCGCCGGGATCAGTCTATCTGGCGGACAAAAGCAGCGGCTGGTGAGTACAGGACATTTCTTCACTAGTGGCAATTCTGACGGTATATCTAGGCCTTGGCAAGAGCCGTGTACTCTAAGGAGAAGCTCTTACTTCTGGACGATTGTTTCAGTGGCCTCGATACGATTACCGAAGACCGCATATTCAATCGTCTGTTTGGGCGCACTGGTATTTTTCGTAAGCATAGCGTTACTGTAGTACTCGCCACTCACGCTACTCACCGCTTGGCATTTGCGGACAAAATCATCGTTCTAGACAAACGGGGTCATCTCATTGAGGACTCACATCATGGCAGGTATCTGCCGAGCGTTGTGGCCAAAGTTTCTTCGAAGAACGACGGACCAGAGTCGAGCGAGCCTGCAATCGAGGCTACTATCTGGGAGACGTTCGACAGTGAGCGTGAAGAAGTGGTACCTGATACAGACAGTATGCGTTCGGCAGGTGATTGGACGACTTACGTGCACTACTTTCAGTCCTGCGGCTGGCTGAACACAATCTGCTTCGCTTGCGGTCTCTGTGACTTGGCCGTCTTCATGAGGATGCCAGGTATCATCTCAACCGGGTGCGACTTCGCTTGATGTATGCGCATTAGCTAGCGTGTAGTCCAGATGTGTGGATCACTTACTGGACAGCGGCTGTGCGAGACAAAGGCAACATCGTCAACAACTTCTACCTTGGTATATTCATCCTTTTCGAGATTCTTTCGGCACTGTCTCTTTTTTGTACTGGATGTCTAGTTTTCTTGAGGATGACACCCTCATCTTCGCGACAGCAGCACATGATCATCCTCCGCACCGTCATGACAGCTCCGTTGTCTTTCTTCGCCAGCACGGACACCGGAACGACCCTCAACCGATTCAGCCAGGACATGAATCTGGTAGACATCGAAATGCCTCCTGGGGTTCTGGAGGTGGGAGCTCAGATAGTCATTGTGACTGTTCAAGCTGTCCTGATGTGCTTATCTGCTCGATATCTTGCCGTCTGTATGCCGTTTGTGTTGTTCATCATGTATGTCCTGCAAAAGTTTTACCCAAGGACTTCGCGCCAGCTTCGTCTGCTCGACCTCGAGGCCAAAGCTCCACTCTACTCACATTTTGTTGAGACACTGGATGGTTTGGTGACTATCAGGGTATGTGGGTGGTCTAGGGCCTTCGAACAGCTAAACGCAGGTTTGCTGGAAGCGTCACAAAAGCCAATCTATCTTCTGTACTGTTTACAGCGGTGGCTGGCCTTGGTTCTGGACCTGACCGTGGCTGGTCTTATGGTTGTCCTCATGATCTTATTCGTGAAGCTGCGTGGTACAATTGATCCTGGCTTCGCTGGAATCGCCCTCGTCAACATGAGTGGCTTCAGCACGTCACTCACTCTCTTGATCAAGGCATGGACAATGCTTGAGACGTCCATGGGCGCCATCTCTCGCATCAGAGCTTTCGCCGCACAAACCCCTTCGGAGAATAGATCTGGCGAAGACCAGATGCTACCACTAGCATGGCCGCAGCATGGCAGCATCGAATTCACTGGGCTGTCCGCAGGCTATATTCCCGAAGTGCCCGTACTCAAAGACCTCACGCTTCGCGTACTCCCTGGACAGAAAATCGGCATCTGTGGACCGAGCGGAAGTGGTAAGAGTTCAATCATCGCAACTCTCTTCCGCATGTTGGAGATCAGCTCCGGCAAGATCTCGATCGATGGTCTCGATATCTCGCATGTTGACCGTGATAACTTACGCATGCACATCAATGCTATTCCACAGGACGCATTTTTCTTTAAAGGCAATATACGAGAGAATCTCGACCCTTTTGCCCGATTTCATGATGGAGAAAGAAAGCGTGCGCTGCAAAAAGTCCAACTATGGTCCGTCTTGGAGGCCAGAGAAGGCCTTGACACTCCAGCTGATGCGGACATTTTCTCACACGGCCAGCGCCAACTATTCTGCTTAGCAAGAGCAATACTTCACCCAAGCAAAGTTGTTGTCTTGGATGAGTGCACGTCGAGCGTCGATCTTGTCACGGAGGAATTGATGCAGAGGATTATCCGGGAGGAGTTTGAACACTGCACTATCATTGCTGTTGCGCATCGTCTGGATACTATCATGGATTTTGACATGATTGCGACACTCAGGGCTGGGCGGCTGGTGGAGTTTGATACGCCAGTTGCATTGATGGCACGAAATTCGGCTTTTAAGAAGTTGTATAAGTCTCGTTGAGACTCGGGCTTGGGTCAGGTCATAGTCACTATATTTCTCAGACAATTTACAAATCTTGGTAATGTTGAAATCAAGCTTCGTATACGACCAAAAAGTGACCATTCTGCCCATCAATGAGCATTCTCTGATCTGCAAAGCTACCAAACGAAGAAAGACGAACGTTGCTCGAACAGAAACTCGATGCATCGAATGACAAGACGATTCTGACCAGCTCGAACACAAAAACCTCGTACCCTGCTCATGAATGAGCCGTATGATGAGAAACCCTCACTGAGGAAAGTAAGCATACACCATCCCACTGGCAGGCGCGTGGGAGAAGTTAGGGGTCGAGTCCCTGTAAACGTTGCACTGGCGCGTAGCCAGATCATAAGTGAAACTGGTCGAAGGAGAAATACTGTCTGCCAACGAAATGCACTGGTCCCAATCACCCACAGTCGTGGAAGAGAGTAGAGACACGCCGGTGCTACTCTGAGTGGCCTCGCAGATAATGGTGATACGGAATCCGTCAGCTCCGGTAACGGTCTGGCTACAAGGGATTTGGTCTTGATAGACGCCCCCCGCAGTTGCGGTGGCGGTTGCAACAGTCTGTTCAGTCGTAGTGGATGGGGCCGCTGTGACAGTGATTGTGGTTGTTGGGGTTGCGACAGTGGTGTAGCTGGCTGTGACTCCAGCACAAGAGCATGCACTGCTGTAACGGGCAGTGCCGGAGCAAGCTGAAGCATAGGCTGGCACAGCAGTTGGCGATACGGTGACCGCACCGATGGTGCCTCGTTTCTTGTTATTGTTGTAGACCTCAACGTCTGTCGTGGAGGTAGTGATGCTCAGAGTGGTAGTGGATGTCGTGAACGACGTCGAGAAGACAGTGACAGGAGATGGGGTGACTGTGACGGTAGACGTGACCGTGGCCGGAGTCACAGTAAAAGCAAAGAATGATGAGCAGTCTTGCAGACGTTGCTTGCTGGTGGCTGCGCCTCTGAAGGTACCCGTCACAGCACGGGCACAGTTGTCAGCGCTGCAGGCTGCTCGGCGAAGGACATCCGCAGGCGCGCCAACGACGTGTCGCCCAGAGTCATCTCTGGCGTCCAAGGACGATCCTACGACATGGCGATCTCCGGCAACTAGCACGATCGAGCAGGTCAAGGAGATAAGGGTTGGAATAAATTCCATTCTGTAGGATAGATGATGTGGAAGAGAGTCAGTTGGATGTTGTCAGGATGTGCGAATGAGGTGGTGCCTTCTTATACCTCACAAAGGCGATAAGATAGTTGTCCGCATCTCGCGGTGTTCGATTCAGCTCTGGTTACAGCGTAGAGGTAGCTCAGCTCGAATCTCCAGAAGGCTCGACATACTAGACCAGACTTCAGCTGCAATATTTGATGATGGCGCTTGTATCGGTCGCATTGTCTGCACACTGGTACATGAAGGCGAGCGACCATTGAAGGCGGCCGAACTTTGATGCAGACGAATCGGTGGTTGTTTGGCATTTGAAAAGCGTGATCAGAGTCAAGGAACCGGACTTGGAAAGCTGAAGTCGAAGAGCCGAGTCGGGGAGCTGAAAGGCAGGTACCTCCCAGATTGGCAAGTCAAACAAGCCTTACACTCGACTGAGCGACCAATCGCGGGGCTAGATGCCCTTGAATACGCTAGACAAGCTCGTGTCAGCAAGGCTTACAGCGGAAGCTTCATTTATCCAAGCCAAATGGTGTCGACAAGCTTTCGAAAGACCACGGAGCCTAAGGAGTCTCTCGCTGTCTTTTTATGCATGGTTCTTATGTTGATGTTATTGGACCATCACACGTGCGACATGAATGATCTCGAACGCGTTATCTGGTCAGTGAATTGATGACCAAGATTGTTCTGAAGCGAGTGAGGTCAGGAGGCCATCATGCAGGGTAAGGAACAGGTTCCGAGGAAGGCGCGGGGGAAAATGCGGAGAGGGGAGCAAAGTTCTGAGCTGACCTTAATAAATGCTCCGAGAGCAGACATCATTGAAAGTATAACGCAGACATCAGAGGATGCAATCCTTCTCAGGTCCCGCTTTAGTCATGAAAAACCACTACACATATAAGATGAAAGGCACTGAGAACGTATGTGGACCACCCTCTTCAGCATTACACACATTGTCGATGACAATTGGATTTTGTAAAACGTCATATTCGATCATAATTGTACTAGCCGGCGCTCATCCTGGTCGTTGTATGTGCAAACGCTAACAGTCGCGCCTCAAAAGTAGCCTCGTCGCTCCAGACTCCACCGCAATACCAACATCAGAATAACCACAAGTCCAATCCCCGATGCCAATCAGCCACCCTTTTGGAGGCAAGATGATACCACAGGTACCCTCTGGAACATCGACAGAAACAAATCCACGATCTTCAGCATCAGTCTTGAAAATCCATCGGATCTGCAGCAAGCCAGCTGGCGTTTTGACTACAGCTTCAACTTCATCAAGTCCCGCATAGACAGGCGAAGCTTCCCACTCTTTCCAACCAGGCTTCGTTGGCTTGACACCCGCGAGGTACATTGGCAGGAGATATACTGGACTGGACGACCAGGCGTGCATCAGAGAAGTATCCTTGTGTATGGGTTCACCTTCTGCATTCATGGCTTCCCACAAGCCGCCTGAGTAGTTGGGATGTGTTTCATCTGTCATAGGACCCCAGACGCGATCGAGTAGACTGAGTGCTCCACGACCGTCGTTTTGTTTGAAACTGGCCTCGACGGCGAAGGCGGCACTGTATGGACTGCAAAGTCCTGCTGAATCAAATCGTGGTTCTAGGCCGGAGAATGCTAGCGGAAGTGAGTTGCTTGGCTGTACTAGACTTTCGGTGTCTTTCGGATGAGGTGGCTTAATCCCTAAAGAAAGCCCATACGCGTTGACGTGTGCACATAGTCCAGTGGGTGGAGAAGTATCGCTCATGCGTAGAATACCAGTTTCTTCGCTCCACAGATGCTGAGTGATGGCTTTTCTGAGGGTGTTAGCTTTTGTTTCCAGTTCCTGTGTTTCTTTTCCGGAGGGTGACATTGCCATCATGGCTTTGAGAGCGTCGTAAAATGCGAGATTGATCTCGGTGGAGACTCCGAAGATTGGTCCGCTCAGGGGGAAGAATGTTACTGGCTTAAATATTAGCATTGAATGGAGAAGTCCAGGGAGGAGAACATACATGAGAGCGGTGGAGGCGCTGCAACAAGCATTTTGTCATTTTGGAAACGTTCAGCAAATGCAATGAGGTTCTTGGCTTTCTGCCAGATCTCCTCCACGATTGTCTCGTCTCCAGAGAACATCCAATAGTCTTTGATAGCGACCACAAGCAGCAAAGCATAGGTCAAAGAGTAGAAAGCATATGTCGGTGGCTCACCGTCAGCACTGTGCTTTGGTGCCTGGATCGGACAAAGGTTACCAAGGTAACCATCTTTGGTCTGGTGTGAGGTCAGTAGCTCGATGCTTCCTCTGACTGCTTCGAGGTTGGCGCTTGAGAAGGCAGCCGCCCTGCCTGAGATGTGTAGGTCGCCACCAAACACCGCTCTGTCTCGTTTTGCACCATCGATCATACATGGCAGAGGGTTCGTACCGACAGCGAAATCGGCAAATGTTCTTTCCTTGTCCACAGGCAGGAAGCTGTTCGAGTAGAGCATGGTCGTGTCGAGGTCCGTCACGGTCAAAATCCGGTAGGTCGAGGTCCAGCCTGAAGGCCCGCCGAAAGCGACAGAACCAGAGTTGTTCGCTGAACCACCAAGAATTGGGTGGAGGTTCAAGCCAGAAATAGTCGCAACTTCAACGTCATTGACGGAAATCGAGACGCGGTCATCTTTAGCCACTGTCTTGATGGAAAGCCACTCAGACTCGAGAAGCTTGGTGTCTATCGCCCAGCTACCCCTGGCCATCGATGGAAAGACAGAGGACTCATGCGAAAGACCTTCGTGTGCGGTAAGAGTCTGCCTCTCTTTGTCTAGACAAATCACAAGGCCATTGGCGACCATGTGAACACCCCAGCTCGCTCCTATGCGGTCGATTCTGACTTCGAAACGCACACATATATCCGTCCAGCGAGTTCCCTGACGACAAGGAGCCCAGTGTTGACCATGTATCGTTGTTCCGTCGACAGTGACGTCCCACGCCGGAACTGTCTCGTTCTTTTGTACAGTGCACATCTCGACAGTACGTACACCTTGTTGCCATATCGTGTTGAGCTTCGGATCCGAACAGCGAAACAAGGACGAGGAAGCTTGGTCCGACTTTTCGAACCGGAAGCCGACCGAAGAAAAGGTGATGGTTGTGTTTGGCGTCAGAAGCTTGATTCGCTGATAGCGTTGAGAGCATTGTTCATGTCTCGCGACAACAGTCTGTGGGGTCGTCGACGGTTGAATTTTGTGAGAGACGTTTCGGTACGTATCCATTGCATTTGAGAAGAGAAAGTAGGGACCATCTCCGCCTTCGTCGCTGATGGCATTGAATTGTTCGCTGTAGACAACCTCGAACAAGATGTTCTCCGTGGTCGAGTCTGCGCTCGCAACTACAAAGACAGGTCGTCCTTTCTCTGCTCGTCCATAATCCAAGATGATCTCTGGCTTGCTGGTGTCGTTGCTTGTAAGGGTGAAAGGCAAAGCATCGCACTCTGCAGGAGCAGTCTGTCCATCTTGATTTGTGACGATGCATCGTGGGTATACAATGGTCATTGGCATGATTGCTGGAGTCCTCAATCGTGGCAAAAAAAAATGGGGGTGGACGATGTGAGCACGATTTCGAACCTTGATGGATAAGTCGGGGCTCTCTCTGCACTTGAGGCTTCAGTGTGGATCGCGGACCACTGTTGTCCACCGTGAATGTCCACCGACGTGATCCACATCGAAATGCGGAGAAGTGGGGGCTCGGTGTAGTCTCGCGCGAGGCTAGCGGTGGTCGAAGTGGACACAAAGTGGACATTCTCAGGTCGTGTGAGGCGTTGCAACCCCACGGGGATCACCCCCACAGGCTTGATTTAATAATCGAGCCTGACCACGTCTCGTAACACATCCATTCGTTCTCTCAATCGTCCATCTCTACCCAAGCATATCACTACGATGGACACTTCCACGGACAAGCACGACGCCAAGGCCGAGCATATCGAAATGATGGCCAACAATGGCACGACCAACATAGACGCACTTCATGACGAACAAGAACACCTCACACTCTGGCAAGCGGCAAAGACATTCCCTCGAATCGTCATATTCTCTCTCGCAGCAGGTGTGGCAGGAATGACCTTTGGCTACGATGTTGTCATCAACGGCGCCGCAATCGCCATGCCTAGCTTTCTCATTACCTTCGGCGCCGTAACACCAGCTCATACGCTTTACTTGCCTAGTATCTGGGCATCGCTGTTCAGCGCCATGTCCGCACTTGGACAAGCTGTCGGTGGAATTGTTGTCGCTCCTCTTTCCGACAAGTATGGCAGAAAGGTCGCCATTATCGTGTCGTGTCTCATCTCTGTCATCGGAGTCGGGCTTCAGTATGGTGCAACCACTCGCGGCATGATCCTGGCAGGCAAGATGGTGAACGGATTTGCCATCGGCGGTATCCTGAGTTCAGCGACTGCGTGGGCTTCGGAGATATCGCCGGCGTGCTTGCGAGGGCCGATACAGTCTGGCATCGTCCTCTTCCAAGTACTCATGCAGGCCATGGCTTTGGTAGTTGTCCGTCAGCACATCGCTATCATCGCGCCGAGTGCTTTCCGCACTGTCTTTGCCATACAATGGGCTTTCTGTGGCCTCACGTGTATCTTGTTCTTCCTGGTACCGGAAAGTCCCACTTGGTTGATTATCAAGGGACGCCAGGATCAAGCTAAAAAGGCCGTCGCTCGGTTGTATGGAAGCAAAAACAATCCCGAAGCCTGGTACGAGTCGATCGCGAGCAGGGTCCGCCAGGAAGCTGCTCAAGAGCACGCCTCGGGTATCGGCGGTTTCCTTGAACTGTACCGCGGCAGCAACTTCAAGAGGACCATGACAGTGCATCTCTTGTTCTTTGGCATTGGTCTTGCTGGCTCTTCTTTCTTGGCTCAAAGCATTTACTTCCTCCTCACTGCAGGACTACCGGCCATTCACACTTTCGACGTTTCCATCGGTGGCTTTGCCCTTGCCTTCTTTGCCATCATCGCGTCATGGTTCTACCTTGAGAAAGTCGGTCGTCGATCGTTGTGGTTGATCGGCTGTACTGTGAACACAGCTGTCATGGCAGTTATCGGTGGCCTGTACTGGGCACCAGGAAAGGGAGCTCTTTGGGCAATTGCGATATTGATGTAAGAATAAAGCCGCGACATTTCTCGGCGCAAGAACCAGCTGACACAAGATCCAGGAATATTCTAGTATGCTGGCAAAGCACAACCCTCACCTCCGTCGCCTTCGTCATCGCTGGAGAAATTTCTCCATATCGCTTGCGCTCGAAGAATCAAGCCATCGCTATCCTCTCGAACGCACTTACCACCTGGCTCTTCAACTTTGTCGTACCTTACATGTACAACATCGACAGTGGAGATCTCGGCGCAAGGACCGCGTTGGTTTTCGCTGCAGCATCGTTGGTGCTTCTTCTCGTCTCATATCCACTCATTCCTGACTTGCGAGGGTTGACAACTGCGGAAATTGACTGGTTGTATGAGAACAAGATTGCGCCAAGAAAGTTCCAGCAGTACACGGATGGAAGAGCTGCAGAAGGAGTTGTGGCGACGGCTGCTGAAGGAAAAGCTTCCACAGTGTGAATGCTGGGTGTGTCGTGTGGAGCTACGTAGCCATGAATTTAATCAGACTTGTACATACTGCATAAAACTGTCGTCAGGATCAATCGCTTGACCGCAGTGATGGGAGTGGACGGATTTGGACTGGACAGGCCTCTGTCCAGATCCATTTGGACACCCTCGCTGTCCATATCCAAAAGTCCAAGTCCATTTGGACTATCCATGGACAGATCCATGGATTTTTTCTGACAGGGTCGTCAGAGCAGCGAGCATAATTCTGACATACTCCACGCATAAAACCATGCGTTATACCCTTTTGAGGTATGCTTGGCAATAATTCATGGATATCCATGGACAGGTCGGATGTCCATGGACAACAGCCTTTGTCCAAATCCATCGAAGATCCATGGACAGCGACCTCTGTCCATATCCATGGACTTAAAATGGGTTGTCCATGGACTGTCCAAATCCAGATCGGTCCACTCCCACCACTGCTTGACCGGTCCGTTGCCGAATAAACAGCAACGTATGGGGCGAAGGCAGAAACATAATTCCGCTGGGTCACTGGATCTGTAGGGCAGACTTTGACATGCCAGCTTCTCAGTTGATCCTAGACCTCCAGTGTAGTAACAATGCCAAGTTCGTTGAGCAGCCCCAGTTCTCGAAAAGGCCCAATGTCTGCGCTGCCTCTCGCAGAATCTCCTTCCCGGCTGTGTCGTTATCGCTGCCACACAGACTAGCCAGAATAGACTGATCACCCGAATTGAGGACGTCCCGAGCCAACTCTGCCGACAACGAATTGTATAGCTGCTCTTTCTGGTGCAACGTCATTGCAGTAGCGCAAGCGCAAAGGAAGACATAAGTCAGGAATATGTAGATCGGTCCGTATGGCGATAATGTAGATGGCGTCCAGGAATAGATTTCGTCTACAGAGACTGGCCGCCGGTTGATCTCGAGCAGCTCGCAGCGATACTCTTCGATTGCTTCGATAGAGACGCTGACGAGGTCCCGAGTGGCCTGCGGATGATTCGCGAACCACATTGTGAATCTGGATCTTGCCTCCACGAACCCGGGTCGGCCGGATTTCCCTATGATCTCCTGTAGATCTGAGATCGATGTTTGCATCTGAAGCCGAAAGAAGTTCATCATGACTTGGCCAGCTGCTTGGAAAAAGGACCCACCGCGTGGATCATCTTGCACCGTACCGCCATAAGTCAGTTTCCAGAGCTCGAGCGATCCTATGAGACTCAATAAACACTCGTGCCCTGAGCATCGTGCTCGTGATGATACATACTGGCCAATTGTTCCCGGTCTTTGGTGTCAGGAGTAGGTAGATTCTCTGAGCTAGATTCATGCTCCCCGCTGTCAAACGCCAGGTGTGCGAGCTTCATAAGCATGTTTTGTTCTTCCTTGTAACGAAATACTCTCATGTTGATGGACAAAAGGACTAGAAAGGCGCCGAAGTCGTTTAGTTGTTTGAGTGGTCGAAGGTTTGGAGTGTCCAAAAGGAAGGGACCTAAGGCTGCAGCGAATGACTTCGAAGGAGGCACGACCGCACTGCCAAGTAAGAGCTTGCATTGTCGGGCGGTCGGCGCCGCCCAGTACTCGTCATCACACGGACAGTCCCAGTCAAAGACTTCGCTGACACTCATGTTTGGGGGCGTGTTAGTAAGGAGAGATATCTGGAAGTCGAACATGAACACTGTCCATTTTAGTCTCTTCAACGATTCGTTGTGGATCCAGTTGAGCCAAACGTCTTGATCGCCAGTCCGAATGCTTACAGTCGTAGTCGTAGGCGTGTGACTCGGTAATCTGCGGGCCCATGCGACAACGCTCAGGGCTTCTGCAAGTTCGAATGCGCGTTTGTTGCCACACCAGATACCGGCGTAGCGGATCAGAGCTGAACTGTACACAGTGTCCAGATCCTTCAGCAGAACATCGTTCGCGGTAACAGCCATGAGAAGATGACATCTCGCAAGATCCTGCAACACGATAGCAAATCGGCGAACGTTTCTTCGCTTGCAATAAACAGCACCAATTGCAATCATGATCATGAGAAGGTGATTTGGACACGCGGCATTTATCTCGAACGTTGGGTAGTGCAACACCGGGGCTTGAGGCAGGAAATAGCGGACGAACTGGGAGAGAAAAACGTTCAGAACTTCCATGGACGGTATACTGGGCATTCCTCCAACAGTTTTTCTATCGTTAGTGACGATATCCTGTCTCAGAACCGCCTTGAGATGCAAGTATCGTTCTTGTGTGAGCGCAAATCGTGGGTCAACATTCAGAAGTAAGGGATCATCAGGGCCGAACACCACTTCCCCGATGTGAGATATTCTTCTGGAAGCCGGATCCCAAGCGAACGGTGTTTGGTCTTCGCATGATGCCTCGTTCGGGGGCGAGGGGGCATTCCTGGGTTGAGAAGTTTCCCCTACAACATCGTGTGTAATTACAGCCTCGCTGACTGGCGGAGTGTCGTTGACGTCCCAGTCAGTCAAGCCGTACGTGCTGTCACTGTGCAGAAAGGATTGCCAAGAGGCTGCGTCCTGGAGAATATCTTCTGGGATTTGGTCGCAGGATAGCAAGTCCGCGTGATCCCACAATGGCCACTCTGTCAGCGATCCGGCCGGCGCGTGGTTGCTCGACGGATGCACGGCTGTTGATATGGACTGTCGCATCGTCGAAGCCAGGGTATTCGATTGACGGTCCTCTTGCTGCATTGTAGTTGGGGCTAGTTCCGATACATGCAACCGCACGTGGCGCCTGAGTAGATCACTACGAGTAAACTGCTTTGAACAGACGGAGCATGTGTGCTTGCGTTCCATGTTGTCTAGCCGCGGTTAACCCACGGGAAGATGTTTTGCACGATTGCATACTCACGTGTCTTGCCATGACGACTCAAATTCTGTTTCGAGCCGAATGATTTGTTGCAGACCGAACATCGGTACCTGCTGGCTTCAGGCATGCTTTGGATGGACATCTGTCAGAGCGATAGAGGACAAGAAAGGTGGACACATCTGTGGGGGAAGGTGCCCTGCCGCTGGTTGCCACTCAGCCTTGGCAGTCCTTTCCCCACCCCGATCCAGCGATCCACTTCTCCGCTTCCCGATCCACTTTGTGCTCGGAAGTCTATCCGAGCTCCGGTGGCTGTGTCCACTTGGAATACGTTCAACCCAGAATTTGATCAGTCGCTTAGCCTGTGAAGTGAGAA
>Ga0058697_10000430_pt1 | contig 18581 bp, 4 predicted proteins | sample AgamicAsMae_FD_66619 | JGI IMG/M metagenome (GOLD analysis project Ga0058697, IMG submission 66619) | Agave microbial communities from Guanajuato, Mexico - As.Ma.e | ecosystem: Host-associated > Plants > Phyllosphere > Phylloplane/Leaf | place: Guanajuato, Mexico | collected 2012-06-04
TCTATATTCCGCAATGCACTTCCTTATACATATCGCAATTGGCCATCCTCAAATCAGGAGCAGCGTTTTGTCCCTTGAATCTCGATGTGCCAGAAGAGCGACTCAAGTTCATTCTGAAGGACACTTCAGCGAGTATCCTCCTGACAACTGGCGCTATGCGGCAGAAAATCCCAGAGCTGGAAGGCATTACTGTTATCGTAGTGGATGATGAGCAGTCGGAGTCCGAGTCCGAGTCCGAGAGAGACTTCTTTGACGAAAAGACGATATGTCCGAACACATCCTCTCTTGCATATATCATGTATACCTCGGGGAGTACTGGACTACCAAAGGCGGTCTGTCTGTCACATCGAGCAGTGACACAGTCGCTCCTGGCACATGATCGGTTTATCCCAAGTTTTTCCAGATTTCTACAATTCGCAAGCCCGACGTTTGATGTCAGTGTCTTCGAAATCTTCTTCCCTTGGTATCGTGGAGCCACACTCGTTTCTGTCGAGCGCAACCGTCTGCTTGGCGATCTTCCCGGAACTATCACTTCGCTCAACATAGATGCCGCCGAGCTCACGCCCTCCGTCGCTGCGAGTCTGGTACGCACAAGGGAAAACGTTCCTAGTCTGCGTGCACTCCTTACGATCGGCGAGATGCTCAACACTCAGGTCATCCAGCAGTTTGGAGGCTCGGTCGATAAGCCGGGTATTCTGTATGGCATGTATGGTCCTACGGAAGCTGCCATCCACTGTACCTTACAACCAGACTTTGATGTTGATTTACCAGCTGGTACTATCGGTATTCCCCTGGACACAGTTTCTTGTTTCATCGTCAAACCAGCCGAGTCTGCTAAGCATGCTAGCGAAATCGAAATCTTGCCCATTGGTGAAATAGGCGAGCTCGTTGTTGGTGGGCACCAACTAGCAGATGGCTACCTCAACAGAGAAGAGCAAACTCAGGCGGCTTTTGTGACTCATCCTAAATTTGGCAGTCTCTACCGTACAGGCGATAAGGCCCGCCTTCATCGTGACGGGACTCTGGAGTGTTATGGACGTATCTCGAGTGGCCAGGTCAAGCTTAGGGGTCAACGTGTTGAACTAGGAGAAATTGAGCATGCTGCATCAAAGGCTGACGGATGCCATGCGGTGGTCGCAAGCGTCATCTCTGGTCTTTTGGTCCTCTTCTGCATCAGTGACTCGAACAAAGCCACTTCTAAAGACATCAAATCCGCTTGTCAGAAGTGGCTCCCTGCTTACATGCTACCAAGCGACATTGTCCTGCTTGATGACTTCCCCTACCTTCCATCAGGCAAAGCCGACAAGAAGAAGTTGGAGTCTGGTTACAGTTTGAACACCACCCAAATTGGATCGGGGTCTTCTGATGCATCCGAGAGTGCTTGTGGACTAGCCCGTATAATTCAAAGCGTACTGGGCATCTCGATTAATCACACCACCGACCTCAGTGTTGCTGGACTGGACTCGTTGAGAGCAATCCAACTCGCTTCCGAGCTTCGCAGACAGGGTCGTGCTGATGTTGGAGCACTTGAGCTGCTTTCAGCGACTAATGTCCTGGCTCTTGACGAACTCATTCGAGTCAAGGCCAACAAAAACGACGTTCACGATAACCATACTAAAGAGTGGAAAGGAATCATTCACGAACTCAGATCAAGCGTTGAGAAAGGGCTTGAGTCGAAAGCTGCTGTGGGTGACATAGAGGATGTCCTGCCAAGTACACCACTCCAGGATGCTATGCTAGTGGAAACAGCAAGACAGCCCCAAGCATACTGCAACGAGCTTCGCCTCACAGTGTCTCCTGACATCTCCTTCGAAAGGGTGCGTCAAGCCTTGGTCGCTTTAGCCGAGAGGCATACTGCCTTGCGATCTGGCTTTAGCACATCTGGAGTATCACACTGCGCCTACGCCCAGGTCGTGTGGAAGACACTGGCCGATTCTCAATTCGCGCATGTTGAGTCGTTTACGACCGGTTGGTCGGTCACAAGCCAAGATGCGCTTCTGCGACCGCTTTATTTTCAATACAAGGGCTCAGGGGCAGGGGCAGAACTTCTGGTGCACATACACCATGCTTTGTACGACCAATGGTCTATGGAAATCATTCTTGAAGATCTAGAGACCCTGCTGCAAAACGAGGAAGTACCGGAAAGGCCCTCATTTGTAGCGGTGAACAAGTTTTTCAGCCTCAGGAGAAGTGAAGACCAGACTTCACACCTCGACTTCTGGGGAGAATACCTCTCTGACGCGACACCCGGCCGCTTACCCAACTTGTCGCCGAAAATGATGACTCCACAATCTCTCCAAAACATACAGCACACTATCGATATGGATATGAACACATTGCGCCAAGCAGCCCACTCATATTCCTGCAGCACGCATGTATTCTTCCAAGCTGCATATGCCGTTCTCCTTAGTTCCTACATGGGTACAGAAGACGCTGTTTTCGGTACAGTCTTCTCTGGCAGAACACTGCCAATCGCGGATATCGAAAGTATGGTCGGACCTCTCTTGTCCACTCTGCCTACACGTATCGACACCATGGAGAGCAGGAGATTCAGTGACGTGCTACGTCGCCTTCAAGAAGATAATCGAGAGATTATGCAACACAGCATGACATCTCTAGCAGATGTCAAGAAGGCCTGTGGGGCAACTCCCGGCGAACCTCTTTTCGATAGTATATTTGTATGGCAAGAGACAGCCCGACCAAATGTACGAGCTTCAACGCTACTGAACCTGGTAGAAGCTCGTGATTATCTGGAATTCAACCTGACTCTGGAACTTGAGCCCATCCAGCAGGGCGTCAAAATCAAGGCGACATATCAACCTAGTGTTATGCCGTCGCAACATGTCAAGATTCTATTACAGCAGCTAGACGCCTTGGTCAAGGTTGCAGTGGCACGACCAGAAACTCTCATGAGTGAGCTCAGTAGTCAGCTCCCCACCTCTGTCCTGTCAATAGCCAACGCAGAGCCTCGATCCTTTGTGTATAAGAATGGACTTGGTTCCGTTGTTGAGAGTCATGCTTTAAACAGCTCGAGTGACCTAGCTTTGGTCTTCGCTCATGAAATTCAGGAAGGGAGTTCGAGGCTGGAGAGTCTGACGTATGGCGAACTCAACACTCGAGCGAACCAGCTAGCCAACTATCTCATCTCGCAAGGCGTCAAGCGCGACGAACTTATCTGTGTCTGCATGGATAAATCCGTCACTCTCTACGTTTCAATCCTTGCTGCTGTCAAAGCAGGTTGTGGCTACTTGCCTTTGGTACCGGAGACACCTGCCGCTCGAATCCGTCAGATCCTGGCCGAAGCCGACGTGAAGTTCTGCTTGACTGACTCTTCTACGGTCTCTATCGTCGCTAATGTGAGCGGTCGCCCCATTATTGACGTCAATGCCACCGACTGTTCGAATCAGTCATGCTCAAACCCTGAACTCAATTTTGAGCCCACAGATATCGCATATGCAGTTTTCACAAGCGGTACCACAGGCAAGCCCAAGGGAGTCTTGGTAACTCAGGAAAATATCCTCAGCAACCTTGAGGTTCTTAGCAGAATCTATCCTGTCCCTCAAGGATCAAGATTGCTTCAAGCCTGTAATCAAGCTTTTGATGTCAGTGTTTTCGAGATATTCTTTACCTGGTATAGCGGCATGTGCTTGTGCTCAGCCTCAAAGGATGTCATGTTCCGTGATTTCGAGCAAGCGATTAACGAACTTGAGATCACACATCTCTCTTTGACACCGACTGTAGCAGCATTGACAAACCCAGCTCATATCCCAAGGGTAAAGTTCCTTGTCACTGCTGGCGAAGCCGTAACTCATTATGTGCATAGCGCATGGGCTGGCAAAGGACTCTACCAAGGTTATGGCCCGTCAGAGACCACCAACATTTGTACAGTGAATCCAGCAGTAGAGTCAGACCATGTCATCAACAACATTGGCCCGCCTTTCGAGAACACATCTGCGTTCGTGTTGGCACAAGGGTATGACTTTCAACTCGTTCCTCTTGGTGGTCTGGGCGAACTTTGCTTCGGTGGACAGCAGGTCTTCCGTGGCTATCAGAATATGCCTGAGCTCACGCAAAGCAAAATCATCAACCATCCAAGTTATGGTCGCATCTATCGCAGTGGCGATCTCGGTCGCTTGCTGCCCGACGGTACTATCTTGATCCAAGGTCGTACTGATGACCAAAGAAAGATTCGCGGCCAGAGAATTGAACTTGGTGAAATCTCTGGTTGTCTACTCCAAGTCTCTAGTGTGCAAGACTGCGCAATCGAGGTCGTCAAGACGGCAGACAAAGAGCGTTTGATGGCCTTCTGGATCCCAAGCGGGTACTCCAAGGACTCGTACTCAATTCTTCAGCCAGACAACAACTTGGAACAGATCATGGAAACGATATATGCGCACCTCGCTGACCATCTACCTGTTTACATGGTTCCTGACGCACTGGTGTCGGTTTCAGCCATTCCTCAAACCTCGCAAGGCAAGATCGACAAGAGGCGTCTAGCTAGCGATGGCTCAGCTCTTAGTGTAGAGGAGTTGAACGCTTACTCACGAGGTTCCGACGACGACGACAAGATCAGTGAGCTCTCTGCGGCAGAACAACAGTTGGTCTCGGCACTTACAGACACGTTGCAGATGCCGGAAACTTCAATTGGCCGTTCGACCTCTTTCTTTGCATTAGGACTTGATTCTGTATCTGCAATCCGTCTTGCTACAAAGCTGAGAATTGAGCACGGCTATAGCATCGACGTATCCCAGATTCTCAAGAGGCCCACTCTCGCCAGACTGGCTGCAAAACTAGAAGGTGGAAGCTCGAAGCAGACCAATGAACATATTTCCGCAGGTTGTGAAGCAGCCATTGGCTCAGATATACATGAAAGTGTGGTATCACAGCTCCACGAGCCCGGTCAGACTGTGTCATACGTCCTTCCATGCACCCCATTACAGGCGGCGATGCTCTCTGCTCTGGACACCTCGGGCTCCTCAGCCTACAGAAATCAAACATTGTTCAGCCTGCATGGGTCTGTCGACAAGCTGAAAGCTTGTTGGGAAGTCATGTTGCAGAGGCATGATATTCTAAGAACAATCTTCCTCCAAACGGAAAACTCGAAGTTTCCCTTTGTGCAAGCTGTACTATCAAGTTGGACCTTGCCATGGCAGGAATGCGACGATATCCCTGATCAGCCTTTGACTCTGCTTGATTCAGTTCAGACTGGTGATGATCCACTTCTCGACCATTCGCCGCCATGGAAACTTCAAATTTATAGGTCTGAGTCCATTGCCTACTTGTTACTTGACATGCATCACGCTCTCTACGACGCCAATGCAATGTCTAATCTCCTGTACGAAGTCGAGCAGCTGTACAAAGATCAATCACTTCCTGCACCAGTCTCATTCAAGCCTTTCCTCGATTTCATGGTTTCGGCGAGTGCTGAAGAAGCTGATGCACTGTTCCGTGATCAACTTCAAGGATTTGTACCAAAGCCATTCAAGAGGACAAACTCCAGTCTGTCGACAAGCAGTTTTGGTACAATCACAGGCCGCCTCGATCACTCGCATAGGGTAGTGGAGAGCTTCCTGTCAAAGTACTCAACCACCATGCTGAGTCTGGCTCAGGCCATGTGGCTAAAGACCTTGTCTGCTTCTCAATGCTACTCCGACGTCTGCTGCGGCAACGTGGTCAGTGGGCGTAGCGTGCCTGTCGACGGTATAGAGGTTCTGGTCGCACCATGCTTCAATACCATCCCTGTCCGTGTTGACTTGTCGAAGCACCGAAGTAATCTGAGTCTCATCAGAGCTCTACAAAGAGTTAACATCGATAGTCTGCCGTATCAGCTGACACCGCTGCGTCGTATCCAGGCACAAGCTGGTACAAACGGAAAACGTCTGTTCGACTCTCTGGTCCTTCTGCAGCAGGATGCAGCAGACCTCGACCCAGCAATCTGGAGCCTAGATGGGGAATCAGGAGTTATGGATGTGAGTATTGCCCACTAGAGATCAACATCGGGCCGTCGCTGACTTGACACAGTTCCCTTGCATCATTGAGCTTGTACCCACCAACGAATCATATACCCTTTCTTTGCATTTCAATCGGTAAGTTTTGCAAATATCTTATTTTGCTACTACCCAAAGCCTATTGCTGACATGAAGTAGGAGTTATCTTGACGATGAAGTTGTTTCCAACCTTCATCAAGCGTGTTTGTCTGCATTTACGTCTTGCATAAGATACCCATCTAGCGATGTTTCTGATTTTATTGAATTTGATAAAGACCTGGTGGCCGGCATCCTGAAACCGGACATAAAGCACATGGAACCTGTCGAGACCGCAAAAACAAAGCGATCTGGAAATCCTGGATCTTCTGGTGACGAGTCCTGGTCGCCATTAGAATTGCAGATCCGTGCGGCCTACTCTGCAGTGTCTTCTGCACCTGAAGACCGAATTAGACGAGACACAACAATCTATAAGCTTGGACTAGACAGCATCAGCGCAATTCAGCTTGCTAACCGACTTCGAAAGGACGGGCTCTTGGTGCAAGCCAGCGATGTAATGGAAAGCCCATCGTGCTCCGAATTGGCATCAGCTGTCCAGAGTCGATCGCATACTCCTGTTCTGGACACACCCGGATTTGACTTCGAAGAGTTCGACAAGCACTGTCGTCATGCTGCTCTGCAAAGTCACCAGATTGCAACTGAGAAGGTAGCCTCGGTGCGGCCATGTACTCCGCTGCAATCTGGCATGTTAAGTGAATATACACGCTCTGATGGCCACCAATATTTCAACCACACTTTCTACGCCGTCGAGGCGGACATCAACTCTGGCAAGCTCCAATCCGCATGGTCGAAGGTCCTCGAGCAACACGAACTTTTGCGGACCGGATTCGTCGCCACTGATGATCATGAGCATCCTTTCGTGATGTTGACTTACATAGAGTTCGACGTGAATGATCTCGAGATCCAGGCTTCATCACAAGAGGGATTGATTTATGAGTATCGCGAACGAAAAGCTTCAGAGTCTGTCAAGGACAATCTTCACCTACCGCCATGGAGATGGAGCTTGGTCGAAGTCGATGGCACACCATGCCTGCAGTTCTCTGCACACCATGCCATATTCGATGCAGAGAGTCTGCGCTTGGTTATGGCCGATCTCCAGTCTGCTCTTTCCAATGGCTACATCTCCGCAAGACTAACAATCGACGGTGCTTTGAGTCACATTCTGTCGAACAGCCAAGCTGATGTACAATCACAACGCAGTTTCTGGTCACAGAAACTCAGCGGTGCCCCAGTCACCCGTTTCCCGAATATGACCCCAGTCAGAATCTCCGACACAGAGGCTGTCAACGTCGAGCTAGTCCTTGAGCTTCCGCGAAGCAAGCTAGAGGCCCGTTGTCAAGAGCTCGGTGTTTCAATGCAGTCAGTCGGCCAAGGAGCATGGGCTCGACTTCTGAGCGCCTATACTGGAGAGTCACAAGTAACCTTCGGAGTGGTTTTCTCTGGTCGCACGAGTCCTGCAACGGCAGATGCTGCTTTCCCATGTATCACAACCCTTCCTGTTTCGACCAATACCGCGGCAGACGACTCTCAACTCCTCATGGGTTTGATGTCTTATAATGCCAGCATTCAGAAGCATCAGTTCACACCCTTGACAAACATACAGAAGTACGCCGAGTTGCCAAGCGAGGCTTTGTTTGACTCCCTCTTTGTATACCAAAGGCCCCTGAACGACGACGTTGACAGCTCTTCATGGAGGATTATACGCGAAACAGCCTCGGTTGAACTTGCTGTGTCTGTCGAGATGGAAGCACTCAGTGGGGACCACCTTGGGCTCCGTTTGACGACCAATCCTACTCAGGTTCCTTATGAGCAAGGAAAGATCATGTTACAGCAGATGGAAGCTATGATTGCTGGTCTTCTGAAATTCGAAGACGCAATCGATCCATCGGTCTTGTCTATCATCCCTCCGAAGGACCCCATTATTCCGACAGACTTCCAATATTTGCATCAGATGACTGAAGCATCTGTCGAGCGCTACTCAGATCGAGTCGCAATAGAGTTTGTAGACGCTCTGGAGGACGGACAAATCTCTAGTCGATACTGGTCCTATCGTCAGCTGGACGAAGAAGCGAACAAGATCGCGCATCTCCTAGTCGACCGAGGCGCAAAGCCTGGGGACATTGTTGCAACTTCGTTCGACAAGTGTCCGGAAGCGTCATTTGCATTCTACGGTATCCTTAAGGCTGGCTGTGCTTTCTGCGCTATCGATCCCACAGCTCCGGCGGCCCGCAAAGCTTTCATCTTGGAAGATTCAAGCGCTCGAGTCCTACTGACATCTGAGTCGATTCGTGCGGAGCTGCAAGAGTTGACTCAATGTGATGTCGTCGACCTGATCAATTTGGAGAACAAGGCTAAGTTGTCAACTTCATCGGTCACAGTATCTGGCTTATCCCCGTCTTCTGTCAGCTACGTCTTGTACACCTCAGGAACCACGGGAACACCAAAGGGTTGTGAGATCACTCATGACAATGCTGTGCAACTAGTCATGTCCTTCAAACGCCTGTTCAAGGGAAGGTGGACAGATAGTTCTCGCTGGCTCCAGTTCGCCTCGTACCACTTCGATGTTTCGGTCCTGGAACAGTTCTGGACTTGGATCGTCGGCATGCGTCTAGTATGTGCTCCTCGTGATCTGATTCTGGAAGACATTGCGGGCTTCCTAGATACTATGCAGATTACTCACCTTGATCTTACACCCTCTCTTGGCAGACTTCTTGATCCTGCTTTGGTGCCCAGTTTGCACAAGGGTGTCTTCATCACCGGTGGAGAATCACTCAAGCAGGATCAGATCGATACATGGGGAGACGTGGGCTGTCTTTTCAACTTCTATGGACCCACCGAATGCACAATCGGTGTGACTGTCTTCCCCTGTGTCCCGAAGGAAGGAAAGCCTTCCAACATTGGCTGGCAGTTTGACAATGTTGGCTGCTATGTACTGGCGCCTGGTACTCAGACACCAGTACTACACGGAGCTATCGGTGAACTCTGTATATCCGGAAAGCTCGTAGGCAAGGGTTATCTGAACCGTCCTGAGCTCACTGCAGATTGCTTCCCATACCTGGACGCCTTTGGCGAGCGAGTCTACCGCACGGGCGATCTCGTTCGTCTTTTCCATGACGGATCAATCGACTTCTTAGGACGCAAAGACAATCAAGTCAAACTCAGAGGTCAAAGACTTGAGATTGATGAGATCGAAGCAGTGATCAAGCGCTGTCAAGACATCCAAGACACCGTATGCGTTGTTGCCAAACATCCCAAACAGCAGAAAGATCAGCTCATCGCCTTCATTGGTATCAATGAATCTAGAAAACAAGGCAAACCGGAGTTGTGTCCCGCCGACTCAACCAAACACCTCATCCAGACAGCACGTTCGGCATGCGAAGAACACTTGCCTGGGTACATGGTGCCTACGCACTTCCTACCGATTCAACGTATTCCCTTGTCTGTGAACAACAAAGTGGAGGAGAAACTTCTACGTCAGCTTTATGCTGACTTGCCTACGACTACCATCCAGAGTTATGCTACGCAGACAGACGATTATCAGTCTCTCAGCGATGGAGAGCGAACAATTGCTCGGATTCTCGCTGGGCTGCTCAAGATCGATGAGAACGACCTCACTCCTTTGTCCAACATTTTCAGTCTAGGTCTCAATTCTATCTCAGCCATTCAATTCTCTAGGAAGCTGAAGGCTAGTGGCTTCTCCAACGCGCAGGTTGCGACTGTTCTCAAGAATCCGACTATTAGCAAGTTGACGAAAGCACTTGCTACGTCAACAAATCGCTCAGACGGTGAGATTGCTGATGCCAAGCAAGTCATCTCTGCCTGTCGTCAAAGGCATATGGGCACAGTTACTCGTGTCCTGCGTTGTAAAGTGGACGATATTGAAGTTGTCGCACCATGTACACCTTTGCAGCAGGGTATCATATCCAGATCTCTTGCAAGCGAAACGTCACTTTACTTCAACAGCTTCAAGTACAATGCTCAAGGAGTGGACTTGCAAAAACTGGAGAATGCTTTCAACCAGGCACTGGAATGTACACAGATCCTACGTACATTTTTCATCGAGACTGATGATGGATATGTACAGGCTGTGAGAAAGACAGGCCATCTTCCATGGTGGACACTCGAAGTCTATGATCTTGCGTCTGTGGGGAGTGTATTTGCCAAACGCAAGCAGAAATGGCGCTCATACAACACTTCTCACTTGACCGTACCTTTTGAGATCGTGATCGTTCGCTCTGGCTCGGAGACTTTTGTATCTGTCGACTTGCATCACGCACTCTATGATGGCAACTCCTTCGACCTATTGATGGACAATGTCTGCAGGCTCTACAAGTCACAAGACGCTGACTTTGGAAAGCCGTTCGTTGACTGCTTACCTTTTGGTCCTTTACGCAATGTGCAAGGTGCAAAGCAATTCTGGCTAGATCATCTCCAGGATGTTGAACCTGCATCGATGCCTCCACTTGTTGGCGATCCAGCAAGCCAGGATGTTCTTTGTACAGCCACCCTAGACGTTCTGACACAAGCAGATGAGCTCCGTCGCTCTCTGGGAGTGACTATTCAGGCTTTGGTCCAAGCAACTTGGATAGCCACTCTACGGAAGCATTATCCAGGTGCTGTTGGCACGGTTGTTTCTGGTCGCTCCTTTGACTTTGAAGGTATTGAGAATGTGATCGGACCATTGTTCAACACCGTACCCTTTTATCTGAGGTGCGAGCCTGGAGACACATGGCAAACGCTTGTCCAGAGATGCCACGATTTCAACACAACAACTCTGCCATATCAACATACGTCCCTCCGCGATATCGTGAAGTGGTGTAACAAAGGACATTCTCAGCCGCTTTTCGATTCATTGTTTGTCTACCAAGGCACACTTGACACCTCTGACACAGATCAATCGATCTTGAAGCCTCTGGAGGATGACCTTTTCGAAGCTGATTATCCACTTTCATTTGAGGCCGAAGAAGCAGCTGAGGGTCACTTGAAGGTCACTGTTGCTGCGAAAGGTTCAATCTGCGACGAGGTCAGGGCTCGAGAGTTGATTGATGAGTTCCAACAAGCCTTCTTGGCAATGATCAAATCTCCCGAGAGCGATGTTGGTTCCAGTATTGGCCATACTTTCGAAAAGCTTGCCAGGACCCAAGATGCTAACAAGCGCGAATCCCAAGATAGGGACACGTCTGACTTCCATTGGGGTCCCGAGGCTTCCGTTATTCGCTCAGAGATCGCAGCCCTCGCTGGTGTGCAAGAAGCCGATATTGATGAGCGCACTTCCATCTTCGAAGTTGGGCTGGACAGTGTAGATGCTGTGAAGCTTTCGTCACGTCTCAAGAAGAAGAGTGTGGCTCTACCCGTCAGCACTATCATGAAGTCACAGACGATCGCGCAGATGCTTCCAGCATTGACAATTGACAAGACGAACAAATCAAAGGCCGAGCCAGAGGGTGCTTTCCAAGCTCTCGAAAACAAGCTTACTTCCTATGCACGAGGCCAGATCAAGGATGACAAGTCTCTCCAACGTGTCCTTCCGGCCAGTCCAATGCAGGAAGCTCTGGTCTCGGAAATGATTCGAACTTCATACAAAGCATACTTCAATCATGACATCCTGAAGCTCTCCAAGGATGTTGATCTCGAAAGGCTCGAGCAAGCATGGCGAAAAGTGATCGAAGCCTCTCCTATCCTCCGAACAGGTTTCCTTGAGGTTGATGATCCGGACTTGGATGCCACCTTTGCTCAGATCATCCAACGAGCTGGCTCCGAAGAATTCGATCACATCAAGCTGTCCAGTGAAGATGCTATCAACGAGCATTTGGCGCATATCAACTCAAGTGTATCATCGGCTGCTTTGTTCCAACCGCAATTGCGCTTGACATGGGCATCCACTCCCAAAGACAATTACCTTGTACTTTCAGTCGCTCATGCTCTCTATGACGGCCACAGTCTTTCGCTGCTTCATCAGGATGTTCAGAATGCCTACAACGAGACATTCCAGTCTCGTCCATTTTATGCGGATATTTTGAGGGACACTTTCCATGGTAGCAGCGAGGAGTCCGTCACATTCTGGCGCAGCTTCTTGACTGACGCCAAAAAGACACAGCTTCCACAAATCAAAGACAGCGAGAACTCAGGAACGACTACGCATCGCACAGAGAAAACAAGCCGCCTTGCAGCCAACGATCTCATATCGTTCTGCAAGCAGCAAGGAGTGACTCTGCAAGCTGTCTGCCAAACAGCATGGGCCTTTGTCCTCGCCCACACCGTGCAATCACTAGATGTCATGTTCGGAGTTGTTTTAGCTGGCCGTGATAGCGAACTTGCCGAGGAAGTCATGTTCCCCATGATGAACACAGTCATAATGCGTTCTGTCCTGCATGGATCGAGGAAGGATGTGCTGCAAAGCATACAAGCAACCATTTCTGACATTTCTAACCATCAACACTTCCCGCTACGTCAAATTCAAGCTGCATGCCAAGGACAAATTCAACCATCGGCCACATGCCAGAACGATGCGTTCTTCGACTCACTTTTCACTTTCCAAAGGCGACCAGATACTACCGAAAGCGAGACTCAGATGCTCTATGAATCTGTCAATGGCTCCTCTGAGGTCGAGTATCCTGTAGCAGTTGAGGCCGAGGTTGTTGATGGCTCTTTGATCTGGCGGATTGCTGGCAAGAGCAGCGCTTTTGGTGAAGAAGGCGTGAGCAACATTCTTGACACTCTCGACGGTGTCTTGCGAGCCATCGTAGATCAACCACTTGAGCCGACTTTGACATTTGAAAATAAAGAAGTCAGTGTCTGCGGCCTACCTGCTTTCGAGCAACAGATGGAGAACGACGCAAATCAGACAGCAGAGGCCGATGACGAGATAGTCGAGGACGAAGATGATTGGTCAGATACAGAATCTGCGGTTCGCGAAGCAATAGCAAAGGTCACCAAGACGCCAGAGGAGGAGATCTCGAAAACTGCGTCTATTCAGAACTTGGGTGTCGACTCGATCAATGCTATCAAGATTTCAGCCTTGCTGCGTCAGAAGGCCATAAGGATCACCGTCAGCGAGATCGTACGCGCTGGTTCTGCGTCAAAGATCGCATCAGTGGCACGAAACAAGCAGATGGACAAGAAAGCACAGGTTAAAGTTGACACTGCTGATAAGATCATATCCGATCTGGTGACACAGAAGGGCTTCACTCCTGGCAAATTTGGCTACGAGGACCAACAGATCGAGCAAACCTTGCCTGCGACTGCAGGTCAAGTATACATGCTGGGTGCATGGCAAGCCACTGAAGGGCAACTCTTCTTCGGAGAATTCGAATACGTTACCACTGTGCCAACCACTATGGACAGCATCAAGCGCGCATGGCAGAAGCTCGTGGCCAACAATTCAGTGTTGCGCACAGTCTTTGTTGCAACTCAAGACAACGAGGTGCCTATCTTGCAACTCGTGTTGCACAATGCCCCAGCTTCATTCGTGGACGTGGACAATGAAGAGAAGCCGCAGTCGACGATGGAACAGCCCTTCGTCCGTCTGACAGCGCAAAAAGCAGATGATACCTACAAGCTCTGTCTCAAGATCCATCACGCACTGTATGATGCCATAAGCTTGTCGTTGCTCAGTCAAGAGCTGGGTAACTACCTGCAAGACTCTGCCGCGACGCAACAATCTCCAGTCAAATTCGTCGATTTCGTTGCTCAGCCTCTGGGCACAGTCAAGAGAAACGCAAGAACCTTCTGGACCGAATACCTTCAAGGTGTGCAATACTCACAGCTAGAGTCCGACACGTCGTCACCAGCGCGCCACATCGAGGTCTACGACCCCCGTGCCGTGTCCGATATGCCCAGCTTCGAGAACAGCCTAAGAAAACAGGGACTAAGTCTCCAATCCGTCTTCTTCGCAGCTTACGCCAGAGCTTACAGCTACAACACTGATCCCACGGCCGAGGACGTGATCATAGGTATCTACCTAGCCAACCGCTCGCACCTGGAAGATCTATCAAGCTTGGCAGCACCAACATTGAATCTCGTCCCTCTTCGCGTGCGCGCTCCCACAAGAACATCTCTTGCTGAGCTTGCCAAACAAATTCAGAAGGATTTACAAGCTATCAGCACACCTGAGAATAGCAGTGTTGGGCTCTGGGAGATCGAGGCATGGACTGGAGTCACAGTAGACACCTTTGTCAATTTCGTCAAGGTGCCGGATAATGATGACGATACTGCCGCAAAGCAAGCAGTTGTAATGGATGAAGAAGCAGAAGAACATCGCACTGAGAAGCGAAGTCATATCTCCGATCTTGCTGGAGATGATTTTGTTGTGCCACAAGAGTTGCAGCATGAAGTTTCGAAGGATGCATACAAGGTAAGTGCTCATTCTGAATCAAGATCTATAGATATGCTTACTGACTTCTCACAGCGATCTCTTGATATTGAAGCCACAGTTGCCGATGGGGCACTTGGTATTGGTGTATTTGGTTGGGAAGATATGATGGATGTTGAACAAGCCGAGGGCTTGATTGAAGAGCTCAAAATCGAGATTCAAGGAGTGCTTGAATCGTAAGAAGAAACGTAGATGGGGGTGGAAGAAACAGATTGTAAAGAGAGAAAAGAAAGGCATAAGGATGGAGGGGCGTATTCGTTTTGTTTTTGTTTTGTCTAGCATTTAATCATCACGTGTATAGTTATAATATCATTGGTTTTGAAAATGAAATTGACAACTGTGATCACACAATGTTGAAGCTTGGAAAGACAGGCGCGACTTGCTGCTGCTTCCTTCCGCGAAAGACTCGCAGCAACGCAACCATCGCCACTTCCTCAACTTCAAATGCACGAAGCTTAATCGGACACCAACCTTCAATACTTTTCTCCTCCCGGTCTATCGTCACCACCACCATCAAAACATCCGCCATCATCAAACTAGCGAAGTCCACAGCGACGGTGCAGCCACGCGACACACCGCTTTGCTCTACTTTCCTCAAGAGGATCGAGAGACCCAAAAGACCTTCGCTTGAGCATCACGCAATCGTGCTCTGCTTCTGCGTCGTGAGTCGTGGGGTGCAAACGTGAAGAAGCGAGTTGCCCGGGCCTGTTGGATGGACAAGCGTTTGAGATGGCGGGTGTGCTGATGGTGATGAAGATGAGAGAAGTATATATGTCGAGGTTGGCGATAATGTACTGCCGACGTTGCGAGTCCAGGGCTACCTTTGTCACCTCTGATCCCGTTTGCCTCACATCTCATCAGTCTGGGCCACCTGTCTCCCGTTTTTGTGAACGTCTGAAAACCGAGGTGCTGCTTTAACGACATGTCCCGCTGGCACTTCCTCATGTCCTTCAACGGCCGACATTTGGCCTGTCTCTTGCTTCTCAATCACCGAACCGCCAAATTCCGCGAGACAATACATGACAGGTCTGGTCTCTGCACAAATCTCCAGTTTCTTTTCCCAGTAGTCCATCGCCTGCATACATCCAACTACCTGCATGAGAAACGGTGGTGCATCCTTATGAGCTCTATCATGATGCTTCCTCGCAGTTTCGGCACTCGTGTGCTGCATTTCCCAGCAAGCTTCCATCACCCGCAGACTGGCCTTCATTGATTTGTGAGCGATTGTGTCTGCAAAGTATTGACAATGAAAAGCGATTTCCGGGGCACAGATTTTGGACACGGGATCCTTTGGTGTGATTCTGTCGTCGCAGGGAGAGGTGCCGAGGAGAATTGCAAGCTCAGGCATACTACCCACAACATATGCTTCTAGAGCTGCTGGGAGGAAGTATGCTGATTCCAGGGGTAGGATGAAGCCGTATCTGCTGTCGAGGATGTCTTTCGCATCGTTGACGTATGAGCCCAGTGTTGACGTGATGGCGAAACTGATGGTTGAATTGATTGGTAGGTAGTGGCAACGGATGGAGATCCATGCGACCAGAGCCTGGAAGATCCAGAGTCGCGCATTCGTACGTAGGAAGAAGGTTGGAATTTGCATTGTGTCTGGCTTCCAGGTGTGTTGGTCTTTGTTGAATATCGAAGGAGTGCCAACGACCCTCTTTTTGCGAGTTGATGCGACTTTCGAAAAAAAAATGACGGAAAGGTTGAACAATGCTTCTTTGGTCAAAATGGGCTCAAGTGGCAGTTTATGTGGCTTTGGTTTTCAGGTTCCATTTGAGAATTAAGATGAGGCAGAGGCAGCGTTTCGAGACTGAGTCTCCTTGTGGCCTCTGCTGCCTGCGGGAAGGATTCACACATGACCAGAGTTCGGAAATCACGGCATACCTTCTGTTTGACCACAGTCTCGGTGTGCCTATCTAGAAGTCTGTCTTTGAGGTATTATGGCCATGTATGAAGGTATACAACGGGAGGTTGGCGGGTATGAAGGGAGGAAATAGATGACGAGAAACGGTGATGTCATTCTGCTTCACGGCCTTGGCTCGAGGTCATGGTATTATTGTGCTTCTGTGAGTTGTATCTCACAAGATAGATCAAGCGGATCTTTTCGAACCAGGTAGACATAGGAGCATCGTATGCATGCTTTTGACTGTCTTGTGGCTCGTTGTTCAAGTTCAGTGGTAGGAGTCAATCATTGTCTGGAGAGGTCAGTCGTCTTCCGTATGGAAACAACAGTGAATTCGTGAGAACACACCAAATTGTAACAAAGCCACCGATAACCATCTTGGAGCAACATGAGTACCACAAGAATTGAGATTAGACTCTATAAACACTCATACGGAGCTACAGATGGACTCAGTCCAGCGTGCGTTGGATATGGTCGCCTTGGAACATGGAGCAGGGTCGTACCCCATACGAGTACGACTTCGGCACACAGAGAATCCGCACCATGTCCCACGGGGCGTGTTTCAAGATGACCTGCGACATGAGCTCCGCACACGACAACTATCGCCTAGGCATTGACGGACTTGAGCAGGATCTTAGAATAACGAAGAGGAGTGCGAGGAGAGCAAAAAGTTTTATGTGTATCGTCAAGAAGGTGTTATGTTTATATACAAGTACAAAAGGTTTTCGTTCGGCTTCTTTTTTCTCGTCAAGATGCTGGTGAAGGGTGAGAAAAGGAGGGGGTCGTGTCTAGTAATACAAGGGTGGGGCCGTAAAGGGTAGCGTGGCTCGCGCCAGCAGAACCCACGATCTCTCAAAAGAGAAGAAAGTGGCTTTCAGATGAAAAGGGTCGTAAGAAGGAGTGGGAGTTGAAAATGCTTCCCAAAGCAAAAAAGGCCAACAAATCTTTTGGGTACGGTCCGGCAAACATAATTGCATAAACGCTTTTTTCGAGCTCAAACAAGATGGTGATGGAGAAGGTGGCAATGATACGAGATGGGCGGAGAGGAGGTGTGTGGGGTGTTTAGTAAGCGTCCAAGAGGCATTCAAGCTCGTCGAGGTCAATGTTCTCGGGGCTGCGGAAGTCGTTCCACATGTCCATTGCGTCGTCGTCTTGATCGTCCAGAGACATTGCGTCGATCGAGACTCTCTTTTCGGTGTTCCATTCCTGAGCCTGCTGCGTCTTGAGATCATAGAAACCTTGAGGTCTCAAGAGCGGGCTGCTCAGGTCGTAGAGAGTGCTCACGGATGAGGAGAGGTGGTCCTGACCATCGAAAAGATCATCGGTGGGTTGAACGGTGCTTTCGTCCGATTCAACCGACATGGCAATTGTCTCGGAAGCCTCAACCTTGATGGGCTTGGTGATGATTTCCTGGCTGGCGCGACGAAGCTCCTGCAAGGCGTTGGCGGTCTGCTTGAAATCGCGTTCCTCGCGCTCGAGAGGAGGGCTGTCGGCACGGCGATTGTGAGCCAGATTGGAGGTGGTGGGAGGGTGGTCGCGCGAGAGCGAATGACGAGGGTGGAAGGTGGAGCCAATGTCACCGTGAGGTGGCTCGTCGAGTTCGGGGCTGGAAAGATCGACTTCGGGAGAAAGCGAGGCGCGTGATCTGCTGTATTTCTCGTCTTCGTCGTCGGCGGCCGATGAAAGAGCAGGGGTGATGATGCGACGGGAGGCGGGGATGTCGTGGGATTGTGAAAGTTCAGGAATAGGTTGGTGGGGTTGAGTGGTCAAAAAATAGTACAATGGGCGGGGGTGGACTTGAGACTGGTACTTGGCCAGTGGACAAGGGCTGACAGCGGGCCAAGTGCGGTTGAGGTAGCTGGTGAGACGCGACGAAATCAGGTTGGCAGGGTTGGCGGACCTATAGCGAGAGTCAGCGAGTGAAAACAGAGTAGAAGGCTGCTTGTGCTTACTTCTCCACCGCACCTATGCAGTGACACAAGACTGCAGCCAATTCCTTGACCAGATGTGGCCTGTTTGCCGTCTTTTCCAGCTGCTTGATGGTTGCGACGACAACATCGTCACTGATGCCTTCGGTGTCAATTGTATGCACTGTCTGGGTTCCAGGAGATGGCGGAGGAGTGTGTTCGGCCAGTCGTGATGGTGGCTCGGTACGGATGGTCAGAGTCTTTGTCTTTGGTGGGCTCATCAAAGCCGGCGGAGGGGACAGCGACTCGTGCGACCTCTTGGGCTTCTTGGTGACAGGCTCGTCATCGATGACCGT
>Ga0058697_10000431_pt1 | contig 18524 bp, 18 predicted proteins | sample AgamicAsMae_FD_66619 | JGI IMG/M metagenome (GOLD analysis project Ga0058697, IMG submission 66619) | Agave microbial communities from Guanajuato, Mexico - As.Ma.e | ecosystem: Host-associated > Plants > Phyllosphere > Phylloplane/Leaf | place: Guanajuato, Mexico | collected 2012-06-04
GCCTCAGGGTTAGCAGCAGCCTCGGGGCTTACATGAGCCGATTGTTGGCTCTCGGAAACGACGCCGGGCACACCACGGGCACCACGAGGCTCAAGAGGGACCTGGCCAGCAAGCTGGGCAGTAGTGCTCTGAGGAGCAGCGGAAGAGGTGAATGCGTTGTCGAAGTTGGGCAGGCGGTCGTCGCCGCCGTCACCCATAGGGAGACTGGACTCGGGGATCATGTTACCGCCGATCGAAGGCAGGTTGAACATGGAAGCACCGTTCGCCTCGGCCTCGCTTTGTGAATCAAGCACCGGAGGGAGAACGGGAGCACCAGTGTCACTAACACCGTACTGCGAGCCATCACGGACAGTCGACTGGACGGTGTTGGAGGTAATCTTGCTGTGGTGGGGAACAGGCTCGCCAGGAGCGAGCTTGATAGGGTTGCCGATACCAGAGGTGGCCGGGATGGGGTTGATACCGAAAGCCTTGGTGTCCTCCTTTTCTTCTTGAGCAGTAGACGGGGCGTAAGCGCCAGGAAGATCGTTCTCATTAAGCTCACGCTCGCGGGACTCGTTGGCACCATCGGTAGATGAGATTGAGGACTTCTTCAGCTCGGGGTCATCGCGCACAGTAGAGTGGATGGTGTTGGAGGTCAGAGTGCTCGGGTGAGGAACAGGCTCACCAGGGGCAAGCTTGACGGGGTTGGAAGGACCATCAGTAGCAGGAATGGGGTTGACCATGAACTGGTTGAGGTCAGCCATAGGTGTAACGGGGAATTGGCCGGGCAGGTCCTCGAAGCCGGGAGTCTCCTGGGGGAAGCTCGTTTCGTTGTCGGCATGCTGCTCGGAGTGGATGTTTCTTTCCTTTTCAAGCGGCACCTGGCCAGCGAGGGCAGCGGTGGTGGATTGGGGGTGCACCGAAGAGATGAAGGCCTGGGAAGGACGCTCTTCGGGCTCGGGGCTCAGTTCTCTGGCTTCGACGACATTGTTAACGTTGCCCGAGTGATCGGTCTCTTGCCTGGCGGTAGAGTCGGTTGTCCAGTTTCCGTCAACGACGAACTAGAATAGAGAGCGGTTAATTGTGTGCACTTGACGCCAAAGGCAATAATGCTCACCTTGTAGTGGATCCTGCTCTCCTCGCCGGGCAGAGTCACGGTCTTGTGGAAAGAGTCGCCATTCTTGTCGAGCTTGATTGACTTTGACCAGTTGTCGAAGTCACCCGTCACGTAGACTTCTTGAGCCGGGTGATTCCTACGGCATCATGTCAGCGATTGTGCTGTTGTAGCCAAGCATGGCGCGCATCTGTTGGGCACGCGCGAGGATTGAGAAGTTCGCACAGAAGGCCGAAATGGCTGGATGCGACGCGATCTCGTGGAGTGTTGGACTCACCAGGTGAATGTGTATTGACCCATGTCGGCTCGCAATCGGCTGTTTCGCTTGCTAAGATTGAGTGGCCTATATGGAAGCGGCCTGATGCAAAAGAGCTGACGGCGTGGGTTGGGAAGGATAGATACTGCGCTGCTGGTGACACAAGAGTTGCGCGCGCCTTGTCAAGCTTGCAGGAGAGAGCGACCACTTTGCACAGGCCTCTGTCGCGTTCGTGCGGTGGCTTTCTCTGTGGCTGATGACGATCCTTGGCTGACGGCTGACTGTTGACAGTTCGGTCTAGGTCGGTGGCAGGGATCTCGAGAGTCTCTTTTGTCTTGTGAGTGTTCGATGAGGATGGTGACTCTGCTCAGAAAGCGACACAGCTATAGTATACTTGTTCTACCACAGTCGTTTAGGCAGAACGGGTGACACCTCGGTTTTGTTTCCAAGAAAGACGTCATTGGCAGTTCGCGCCAAAACCCAAATCCTGGTGGGATTCTGTATGGGACGGCCGATCATTCTTCGGGAGCGCAACCCAGCTTTCTCTAGCTTGTACGGCCGAGAGGTAGGTATTTGGAAAGATGCGCATGGCTAATCACGACGGCAGCAATCATGGGACATCGAAAAAGCACAATCTCTCGCAGTGTATACCGTCAATGTGTAAGCGACGCTCCAAACTCTGCTACACCTCTTCCTGCCGTGGTAAGACAGATATGAGAAGATCAGGTGTTGCATAAGAAACCCTACCTGCTGTATAACAACTTCTCTTTGGATCGAGCTCCGTGCCTTTACCTATTCAGTGCCCACCGTCGACGGGAGCTTGTTCCATTTATCTCTGTACACAATATTGCAGATGTCTGTCAAAGATAGATTGGTAGAGCCGGACATACAGCTTGTGAACTACAGGCTTTCTACCTTATGTGCCATTCTGATCGCAGTGGGCCATACTTGTTTATTGTCTTGGCATGTCCGATTTGTATGCACGAAACAGGGACGGCATAGGTAGTAGCTATAGTCAGTCATACCTTGTCATTTAGCGATGCCTCGAGAGTCTTTGATGATGCCAACCAGCGCAAGTTATACCAGTCGTGCTCTTTGTAGCCTTGTTCGACCCGAGTGTTGGGGGTTGGACTTTTGCTGTGTAACCGTTGTCAATCTAGAGGAGTGCCGTTTGGGCTTCTCGAAGGAGCTTGGAGTAGCAAATAGCGTCACGAATAGTGGCAGTTGCAAGTAGTAGTAGCGAGGGGAACGAGACCAATTGGCCCCAAAACCACGAAGCTGCCAGCTCTCGCTCCTTCCTCTTCCTTCTCTTCATACATTTTGTCTGCCGTCGATTCAGAAAGTGAAGCTTGAAAGTTTGGCACGATATTATTGTCCTCTCCTCCAAATTGCTGCTGTCGTCACGCGCTCCGGCTTTCCCCCTCATTAGCTCATTGGCCATCGCGCGCAGTTTCCCCCTCAATACCCTGAACAAAGTCACTAGGCATCAGAGCACCCGATTACTGAGCATCGCATCGCAGCACCGCATCAGTTCCATCTCATCACCTGTCGATCAAAGGTGACAGCCGCATCGAATCAGACTAGCCTACCACGGTCGTGTAGCTCCACGTCTGCGGGCTCCTGCACAAACGTCACGACCCAAGCTCCACCCAAGCTCCCAAGTACCTCTACCCACTTCCAAACAATGGCTCTTCCCGCCGACTACAAGCACGAGATTGAGACCCTCGAACGCGAGGTCCTGCAGAACAAGCCCACCGACGTCCTGCAGTTCTGCGCAAACCACTTCCTTCGCCGCCTAGAGTCTCAGCGACACGAGTTCCTGCTGGGCGCACAGCATTCCAACAAGACCATGGCCGAGAACAAGTTCCCCGGCAGCAACCCTTTCCACCAAGTCCTGCAGCCTGGAATGCAGCGTCTCGAAGAAGAGGATGAAATGGACACGTTCGCTTCGCCCACTGCCGCTTCCTTCCCCAACAACGCCATGAACCGTGACGCTTCTCCTTTTGCTGCAAATGCGAACCCCTTTGGTGCCAACAACTCCAGCTCCAACTCCACTGGCAGTCCCCTTGCCCCTTCTCAACCTGACCCTTCAGCCCAGCACCAAGATGGCTCCTTTGGAGGCTTCAACTTTGGTTTCGGCGGCGCTCAGAATGCAGGTGCTCGTGATCAGAAGGCCGGCGCTGGCGGCAACAACCAACAGTTGGACGTACCGCAAAACTTCCCCAACAACTACAACATGGGCCGCCGTGTGTCCGTCTCTGCCGAAGTTCTGGCCCCTTCGGGCACCGACGACTCGGACTGGAAGCCTCCTACCCACCCCAAAACTCAGGAACAGCTCGGCCGTCTGCGCGCAGCTGTGTCGCGCAACTTCCTCTTCTCTCACCTAGACGACGATCAAACCGAACAGGTCTTGGGCGCTCTGCAAGAACGCAAGATCCCTTCAAAAGACATCAAGGTCATTGCCCAGGGAGACGTCGGTGACTACTTCTACGTCGTCGAGACTGGCAACTTTGACATTTACGTCTCGAGCACTGGCAAGATCGAGCCCGGTGTGAATGGCATGGGCAACAAGGTCGCAACGTGCGGCCCTGGTACCTCTTTCGGTGAACTTGCGCTGATGTACAACGCCCCCCGTGCCGCAACTGTCAACAGCACCGAGCCCAGTGTCATCTGGCAACTTGACCGCATCACCTTCCGTCGCATTCTGATGGACAGCGCATTCCAGCGTCGCCGCATGTACGAATCGTTCCTCGACAGCGTGCCTCTTCTTAACACCCTCACCCCGTACGAACGCAGCAAGATTGCCGATGCTCTCGAGACTCAGAAAATGCCTGCAGGAAGTACCATCATCCGCGAGGGTGACGTCGGTGACCACTTCTACATGCTCGAATCGGGTACCGCTGCCGTTTACAAGTCTGGAGTCGAGCAATCGCTCAAGACGTACAACAAGGGCGATTACTTCGGCGAGCTGGCCTTGCTGGACGACAAGCCTCGTGCCGCATCCGTAGTCGCCGAGACAGACATCAAGGTGGCCATGTTGGGCAAGAATGGCTTCCAGCGTCTTCTCGGTCCCGTCGAGAGCATTATGCGTCGCGATGATCCCAGACAGCGCGCAGCTGCGGCGCAGCCTTCTGTCTCGTCCTCTGCAGGACCATTCTCCGACAGTGTCAACCCCTTCTCATCGTCCTGAAAAGCCGGGGAGCATGGTGTACACTTGACTAAGCGACAACGATTAGGTTGATATCACCGGGCAAGAATCAAAGGCGCCATGGGTCCCGTTTACTTTTTCTCATTTCTAGAGCTAGCTGAGCGACAGATGCCTAGTCATCATCCTCATGTATTCCTTGTTTTATCTTAGCTTAGGTTTTTCAGTAACGAAATACTGCTTCGAACCACAGACCGTTTTGAAAATGCCACTTTTCGTCATGATCGAGAATCGCACAATCACGTCCCGCAACTCTATCACTATTCCTTGAAAATGCTTGTTGTCGGATAAGCATCTGCCCCAAACCGGCACACGGTTGAGGAAGCGGATGATGGCCAGTTGATCCATGCCCGTTGCGATGACGTGTGCTTCCGTTCCGTCTTCCCGTTTTGCTTGCTACAGTAGAACCTTAAGAAGCTTGTCTCTCCTGCTTGATATCCTCTACGCATCGACTTATTGTTCTCACGATTCACGAAGCACTTGTTTATTGATTGTCAAAAGGCATTGCCACTTCCTCGATACTTACAGCCAATTTCTGTCCTCTTCCCACCGCCAATTCCCTCACCCAGCTCTTTCTTCAACCACAATGGACTGCCTTCCTATTCCTTTCGTCTGCTTCCAGTGCGGTACTGGTATGTTGAACGTGCCAATCTCCCATTACTTCCATGTCTGACCGTGATCAGATCAAAATCCTTGCCACTGCAAAGTCGTTGGCCCTACAATTGGCTTCGCCAGCGCCATTGTCCTCGCAGTAAGCAACTTGTTTCGCGTCAAGATATTGTCAACGCTAACCCAAGTATCAGATCGTCTGCTGGCCTGCCTCGCTCTTCTGTGGCTGCTGTGCGACTGAAACCGGAAAGAAGTAATGAGAACCAGAATACCTGCTAAACACGAACAACTTTGCTGACGCGTATACCATAGGATGCTCGCAACTCCGGCCGATCTCAGTGGTTCAATTAGCAACGCTATACCGTTCTAGCGTACAATACGGTGTTTTCCTGTGGATAGTCTCCATGAGCTAGTAATGACGGCGTTCTTGACCTGGGTTTGTGGTATAGCTGTGCTGGGCATGGCTTGGGATGTTAATAAGTAGTTCGTCGGATTGGCGGCAGAGTATAAAGGTGTACATGCTGTCGTTACCAAACCTTACTCCTCAGGTCCAAGATTTCATGAAATTCGTCATGGTGTTGACCAGTGGTGACTGGTGCTTCAGAGACAGACAGAGAAAGCTCCGCCGGCTTCTTGACGCTAAAGCGATCCATCCAGGTCCATGAACAACAACTCACAACCCGCCTTCCACAAAAAACTTTTTAGATCCCATTGTACTGAGTTCAACATACCTAGCTCACTTCTCACCTAGCAACCAACCCAAAAGCACGTATCGCATTTCCCTCCTCAGGCTTTCTCAGGCTACATCCTCGATTCATCACTTCGCAACCACATCCGGAGAGTTGGACGACTTTTCTGCGGCCCACCTTCACTTCTTCAAACCTGATCATCAACACATGACAGCACACGCACAAATCGACGCGTCTGTCAATGCCACCCAAACGTGTTGGCCACCAAAATTTGCGCGCTGAACAGATCGCAACTCTGCAATCGTGATTTATCACCATTCAAACTATGCAGCATGGAGACACCGGTTACCTTCGCTCCCGGCGGTCAGCAATGCTTACAAAGTCCACTCTTTAGCAAGCTCGGAGACTATTTTGATCGACCTGAATGGTGGGAGGAAGGCACAGCAACCCTCAATGCCTTCTTCGACGACAGCGCTCCACTAGTCAACGAACCCGATCAGAGATTGGAAGACCTGTTGGATCTTTTTGAACCTCTGAAAGTGGTCGAAGAACCTCAAGGATCGAACAATGCCGTGGAGACCAACCTACAACAAGACGATCAAGTCGGAGTTGCACCTTCCGTCAGTGACAAACTCGAGGATCCTTTGCCCCTGCCAGACAATCGCGTCCATGTCAGACCATTCTCAGCTGTGGACGTTAACACGATCAACAAAACTATCAACACATCATCTCCCGTCTTTACTGGTACGGGAATCAGTACTGGACAGACAAGTCCTCTGCTCCAATCTAGCACTCGGGCATCATTCATCATACCAGGTCCTGGATCATCGCTAGAGGATGCAGCACTCGCACCTTCTCCATTCGAAGCACCCAAGCCTCGCTCTTCTCTCGACTTTGCCACAACCCACCACGAGGAGAGCTCAGCATCTACGTACACTGACAGAGACAACGATGTGACTTTGACCGATCCATTGGCTATGATTCATCATGGTTCTGTATCCGTCCCGTTCGCGCACGTTCAGGATCCAGTGACCAACGAGCACACCAGTACTACGGAAGAACTCGAGCCAGAATCAGGGGATGACCCTACAGGTCTCCAAGCCGTCAAAGACGAAATCTCTGATGACTACGGACTCCCTACGACGATTGACTCCAGCATACTCACGCAAGACACTGACATTACTGTCATCCATGACCCATTCTCAGCAGCTGTCTCATTCTTTCCACCGAACCCATACCCCGATATACCTCATGAATTCAATTTCGTTACTTCTGAGAACCTTCCAGCCGTTCTCGGTGCACAGGTTGACAACAATGTCCACGAGGACAACGAATATTTATCCGCTGATTCCACCTTGACTTCTTTGACTTCCAATACCGCACAGCTACCTGAAGATTACCTTGACCAACTCAACGACCTCGAGAGATGGCATTTCAAAACACCATCTCCACCACCTTCATCGCCGTTAAGCCCACCATCTCCAAGCTGGTTTGCCACCAGGCACGTCGATCAAGATACCACGGCTGGGGCTACTTCAGATGATGGTGGCGGTGCCAAACCATCGTCAATCCCGCCAACACCGAACAAGCTCACTGCAGAGCTTGGCACGGTCCCGTCTAGCACATCAAGAAACATCAAAGGCTTGAGAATCACCACTGAAGTCACGGAGGAGCTTGACGGAAACACAAGTACAGAGGACACAAAGATATCCGCAGCTCCCACAGCAATCTTTAACGGCAAGCGCAAGCAAAAGGAGCCTCATCCAGAAGAGCCGTCCCAAAAGAGACGACTGGGTCTAAGAACGAGAAGCGAGGAGCAATCGAAGGCCAATATCGAGCCGCGTCTCTCATCTGGAGTGGAGATACTCAGAGACGCATCGAAAAGAGTCCAGAAGGGCAAAAGCAAGACAGCTTCGACATCTACCCAGCGCGATTCACCTGATGAGTTGGCTCCAGTCTCACCAGACGAGCTTGCCAATCCTCCTGCATCTAACCCATTCGGCCTGAACAAAACTCCTCTGTCTTTGGCAAAACCCAAACCTAACAGATCGACAGCCACTCGTTCGCGTACGAAAAAGCCAGTCGACACATCTGCTCCTCTCAGAAAACTCGTAGGTATTGCAAGAGCTACTAGAGCAGCAGTTGGCAACAAGGAACTGGCTGGACTTCTTGGAGCTTCGCCACCTCGTAAAGCTGAAGAGAAGGCAGAAATCGATGTCGGCGGACGATTGCGTAGTCGGGCTCGTTCTCCCGTACCTGCCTCCGATCCCACTCCTACGCGCGAGCTGGCACCACGTACTATCTCTGAGCCTACTACAGAGAGTACAAAAGTTGTTTCAACTGAGACTCACAACACAGCTAACACGAATACACCAACTCCATCGAAGAGAAAAAGGCTTCCTGGTGCCAACCCACTAGGTGCTCTGGAACTCAAGGAGCTGGGTTCTCCTCCGATCCTCGAGACCAGAACCAGAGCAAGAACCGCGACAGTCGAACCCACGTCAGAACCGATTGCTGCTCAACCTACAGCAAAACCTGCACCAAAGCGCACACGGCCCAATCTCGAACTCGCGGATTCAGACCCTGCTGAGGCGGACGAAACTGGAATTCAAGACCCTGCAGTCGATCCTAATCCTGTGCCTCCGCTTCATGTCGCCTCTACTACTACACCCGTATCTGCCACACAAGATACAGACACTTTCACGGCCGAGATCACCGACACGAGTAACGCAGACACACTATCTCCAACAAAGAGAAAGAGGCTTACCGGTGCAAACCCGCTAGGTGCCCTAGAAATCAAGGAGCTGGGCTCATTCCCTGTTCTCGAAAACAGAACTAGGTCAAGGACATCAACAGTCGAACCTACTCCAGAGTCAGCCGCTGCCCAGTTGCCAGCCAAATCCGCACCAAAGCGTACAAGATCAAATCTCAAACATGCTGCTCCAGTTACTGCTGACGTGGGCGAACCTGACGCTACGAACGATGCCACTCTCGCTCCTAGACCTAAGCCTACCCCTGCCAAGCGCATCAGAAAGCCAGCTCCGAGACCTGTCGTCAAGCCCGCTGCATCCAGTCCCTTTGCTTTGGCTGCAAAGTCCAAGGGCGCACCAGCTGCATCAAGAAAGAAGATACCTGCGAAACAGAAGGCAGTCAATACTGACAAAGACAATGACACTCCCACTGGGCAGTCAACCGAGACGACAATCAAGAGAAAGCGTGGAAACGATGGTGAAGAGACAGAGAAGGGAGCTACAAGAGCCAGTAAAAGGATTGCCGGAGCAGAACCCGAGGTTGGACGATGAGCTTATGGAGGTGTAAGAACGATGCTTTCTTGCTTCTAAGGACGAGTTTCTGGCTTTTGTGCGAAGTGGCTGCTTACAAAGATTGATGACACTTTCGTGGTTGCACTGACTTGTCGCTCAAAGCTTCTGAGTTCCTACCATGCTTTAACTGGTGTTTAGCTCGCTCTAGGTATAGCTCACACAGAGTCCACCCTTTCCCCAAAATCACACACTCCCCATTATGCCATCCTTGAAGCCCCACCCTACTGCTCCGGCACCTTCCAATCCTCCTTATTATACTGTTTCGGCCAAACTCCATTCTTCCCCGGACTAATGATACCCTTAGGATCCAAAGCAGCCTTGATTTTATCATTCAACTTCATCTGCGCGTTATCGTTGAAACTGTATGTATCCGCAATCTGATCCATGACGCTGAGATGGGTTCTGTACTCGCCCCAACCGCGCTTTGCTGCATCGTCGATCAAGGTGCGGATGAGCCAGTGGGCGCGCCGGCGTGAGTCTGGGTCTTTGCGGTCGAAGACTATGCAGACTATGTGGTGCATTTCGCGCTGTGGAGTGGTGAGTTAGTGTGAGTAGTAAGGAGAGGAAGGGTGGCAGAGGTAGGGGGAGATGCTTACCATTCCCACGACAAAAGTGCCGATGAAATCGAAACTGGCTTCCTCGCATCGTTGGCGGGTGACTTGGTATTGAGCTACTCCATCGTCTCCAGATACTTTGGCAATAGGGCTGAAGAACAGGTGTGCGCCATTTGGTAGCCAATCAACCCATCTCAGCTCAGTTGTGCTTGGAATGCCTTGAAGTGTGTCGTTTCGTGTTTGAAGCACAATATTGTCGGGCATATCTTTGGGCTCGTAGTATTTTGCTCCAGGGATCTGGAGGAAGGATTGTTTGATTACTGAGAGTAAGACTTCGCGGACGGGAGGGGGCCCGTAGACTGCGCCGTAAAAGTTCCAGCGTCCGAGGTTGAGTTTTGCGGCAATGGCGTCGAGTTCTGGGTCGGTGAGGGGCTTGTCTGAGTCTGTGTAGGATTTTCGATTGCCCTATGGTGAGAGTTAGAGGGTGCGTGTTGATGGTGATCGAGTGCTGTTACTTGCCATGACGGCCGCGTCCAACAGGATGTGTCGCATGGTGGGTACGTTTTGCAGTACCATGCCCACTCTGAGAGGTCTGATGACCTCCAGAGCTTGATGCAGGTTTTCGTCCTTGGGGAGAGTGATAAGGTACTAGTTATGTTAGCCTTTTTGTTTTGAGGATGCAGAACACCACTCACGCTTTGGTATCCACCAGGATTGACCATGAGCCAGATGCCCATCTTGACGACAATACCTAGAGAAGACTGGGTAAAGATGCCATCATTGTAGGGACCGAAGCCATAGTTGAACAACCCCCACGTCTCGTTCGCAGCTTGTTCGTGTGGAGGTGCATTAGGGTCGGCGTTCGGGTTTGGTAAACCACCCATTCCCGAGCGCCATAAGGAACCGTCGGGCAGGACGACTTCCATGCCGCAGTGCATCATCCAATGGTCTCCATAGGGTGTGTATCCGACACCACGTTCGACAGTGTTTCCAATCACAGAACCGCCTCCAAGGTCAGGAACATCGATCCAAAGCTTCTCGCGTAGGTTGTTTTCGACGAGGTAATTGTGCAGATCACTGTAATGATCAGCAACAGCACTTTCAATCTAACCATGAAAGACTTACATGAAAGTCACTCCTGGCTCAACGAAAGCAAAAGCACCATCAACATTGACCTCCAAGATCTTTGCCATATTCTTGCCCATATCGAGACCTATGCTTCCCGGAACTCTTGGTGCTGCACCTCCGTATCCAACGTTTCGACCAATGCTGAAGGGCCACACGGGTATCTCGAATTCGTTGCACAGTCGCATGATGGCTTGGACATCGGGTACATTTCTAGGGGCGACAACAGCTGAGCTAACAAAGTATTCCTTCGGTGTGATATGATACATCTGGATAGCTCATTAGCAAGTTATTTTTCATGCTCCAAACGAATGGGTTGCATACATCGTAAGCCTTGCTAGGATCAAGGTAAGACTCATGCTTGAGCTCATTGTCACTAGAGATGACAGTAGCATTCTCAGAGCCAACAATATCAGCAATGCGTTGCATAAAGTCGTTGAACTTTTCCAAGCTTGTGTTTGGAGGCAGAGTCAATGGTCGTCTTTCTGCTTCTGGACGGCTGCCATCGGGAGCTCGATAGGCTCCTGGAGCAGTACCGACGCCGATGCCATCTTCGCCTGCGAGTTCGTTCTGCTTCATGTTGGGTAGGTGTAAGATGCGAGGTGTGTTGCTTGTTTGGAGGTAGGTACGAGAACAAAGTTATATCATCTTGCCCTGATGATCTTCCCATTTCGAAGTGGGGTTTGAGAGACAACTGCCGGTGGCGACCTTTCATGGAAGGCTATTTGGTATTTAGGTGAGGGGTCAAACAGTAAAGCCAAGCAGTAGCTGATGTCCAAGGGGTCTGTTAGGGTTTCTCGGTTCTAAGGATGACTGGAACACAGGATCTGGCGAACGTGCATTCATGACGAGCAAGACGTATGTCGCAATATAGAGACAAGCATCCCACACTGGCTGTCGTGGTCCTAGATATGCAAAATCAAGTCGAATAGGACAATGCATGACTGCTCACGAAGTTGTTTGGCAGCTGTGGTCCTCCGCAGCTTCCACCGGAGTAGAATCCGTCTGGTGGGGGTGAGTGCGGGGACGGCCAGGGGAGTCACCGGTTCGGTTATCCAACCATCCGAGTTCTTTATACAGATGTACAATTACAGCCTATAGTATAAACATCAAACTCATCCAGCCATATATACGCTAAGCCCAAGCTCCAATAACAGACATAAGCATAGCTCCCAAAAACACACAACCCATCATAAAAGCCAACCGCTTGTGACTCCTCTTCTGTGTCTCAAAGATAAAGTCTCTGGCCAACAATTCCACAAGTCCATTATAGACGAGTATACCAGCACTGATCGCATCGAAAACACCAGCAATGACTTTCTGTTGTTTCTAGGTTAGCAATCGAATCTATCTTGATCTTTTCTCGCATGTACTTACAGCTTCATAACTACCACTGTTATAAGTGTTCCTCACGCCTAACCCTATCGCCATACTGATGGGTGTAGTGATGCCATAACCTGCGATACACATCCAAGGCAACCACTGCTTATACTTTGGTGGGAATGGTATGGTGGATAGTCGAGCACCAATACCGAGGCCTTCAAAGGCTTGATGGAACATCAAAACGATGTACAAAGTCGACCATTCACTGCCCGCAACACCAAAGTTGAGGCCAATAAACACTGAATGCCAAATGATCCCCGCTTCAAGGATGGAAAAGGCAGCGAATTGTTGTGCAAAAGCTACTTCCTCGTATTTGTTGTGGTCGACTTGTTTCTCTTCGTCGGTTCTGGGTCTAAAGACCTGAGAAGTGGTAGTTGGGGATGGAATAGGGTTGCTGGTGACCAAGGATTCGACATTGGTAGCGTGCACATCCAAGCCATATTTGTCGGCAACGTATTTTTGGGCAGTGACATCAATAGCAAAAATGCTCATGCAGGAAGCGAGCATGATAGCTGGTGTCCAAGGATACATAGACCAGTTTCCCGTCATGCCCACACAGCTATTCGTGCCGATGTTCTGGTATGCTGGATCTAGTCTAATTTTGCGTCAGCTCTCTTCTACCATTCTCTGCCATTTGCTGTCTTACAGATGTATGAAAGCAGTAGATACAATGACTCCGCTGCCAAAGTATCGAGCAAACAGGTATACAGGAGTCGGGATGCGTAGTCTAGGCATCTGCTTGCCGATATAGGGAAAGGCTGTACCTAGTGTCGATACAACCAGCATGACAAAGACTGCCGATATGCGGGCCGGAAGATGGCCATTGTACTGATTTTCGCCGATCTGAAGGTAACAGATGATGTCCCTAGCACTGGCAGTGGTGAGGTCGACATTCGTAGGGTCAAATGCCATGATGACTGAGGAATACTCTGCGAGGAGAGTTCAAGGTCAGTCCCGAGAAACAATTGTTCGAGAGCTTTTTGGGGGATGTTTGTTTTCCTTGTGGTCGGTACAAATCCCAGCACCTTGATGGACGCATATTGGGCAACGCGGAAGTAATATAACACAGGCTCGGAACATATAGGAAGTGTTGACGGGTGCCAAATATTGCCAATTGCTTGTTTGCCAATGTCATGACATTGATGCGAGGTCTTGGTGAAAGCTTGGCTAAGTAAATCGACGGTTGGCCGCGTGGATTCTGATAATTTGTCATACAGCTTGGATGAGAAGCGAAACTCCTCTTCATGGATGGGCTGTCGTTGTAGACACCATAAATTGAATCAGCATTGCGATATCCTTAGTACCTACAATGACTCGCTTCTATCCTGTCATGCCTTCTCCTCCTCTTCTCCCGCAAACTCGACCAGAGCCGTACCAGCTTTACACAGATCTCCAGCCTTATGCACAACTTTGGCAATGACGCCGTCATGCGGTGCCCTGATGACCGTCTCCATCTTCATACTCTCGATCACAACAAGTGCTTGGTTTTTGGTGACCATCGCGCCCTCTTCCACCTCCACACGAAGGACCTTGCAAGGCATAGGCGCCAAGACACTGTTTGCCACATCTTTCATGCCCAAGGCCTTCTCAGCCCACTTTGGCACTGCTAGCTGTAGTCGATACTGACGCCCTTGTTGGAAGAGGATCAGCTTGTTTGTCTCCGGGTCTCTGATAATTCTTGTTTCGAGCCTGGTGTGGGGGTAGAATGATTGGAGGATGTTGGTGTTCTCATCGAGCTTGCTGGTGACTTGAAGGGCTTGTTGGCCTCCGACCGAGACGGAGAAAGTGTGTGGACCAACATGCTGGACGCTTGCAGTGATAGACGTTGCACTACTATTGTTGCCGTCTGCTGGAATCTCTACGAGGTCGAATGTCCTTGGGCCAGATAGTCCGGTGTTGAATCCAATGGTTTGAGAGGACAAGACAGAGTTGTTATCGCTCAGACCTTGTTCTGCGATATACAAACCAACGGCTGCCTGTGTCCAGGCTTCGTCAGGAATTTCGACCTTACGGAACAACTCATCTTTGTTCTTCTCGATGTAGCCAGTTTCCACTTCGCCCGCAACGAATCTGGGGCTGACACACATGCGCTTGACAAACTCAATATTGGTGATTGGCCCAGCAATCTCGTACTCTTCGAGAGCAGTCTTCATCTTTTGCAATGCTGCGTGTCTATCAGGGCCTTGTATGATAAGTTTCGCAATCATTGGATCGTAGTGTGATGTAACTTCGTCTCCAACAGCAAATCCTGCATCAATGCGAACGGTGTCGGTGATCTCGGGAGTTCTCAGATGCAACAATTTGCCTGAGTCTGGCACAAAGTTCCTGTTTCGGTCAGCAGCATTCGTGCTTGGATGACTCGCGAAAGCTCACATATCTGGGTTTTCGGCATAAATGCGTGCTTCGATCGCATGGCCGCGAGCCTTTATTCTTTCATGCACCTCTTCTTGAGTGAGAGGCAATTTCCCTCCCTCTGCAACAAGAATCTGCCAGTGTACCAAGTCCTCACCGGTCACCATCTCGGTAACAGGATGTTCCACCTGTAGACGAGTATTCATTTCCATGAAGAAAAACTCGCCCGAGTCGTTGTCGAAGATGAACTCAACCGTACCAGCGCCTTCGTAAGCTACGGCGAGAGCAGCAGATCTGGCCTTGTCCCAAAGGTCTTGCCGAAGGGCCTCATCCAGGTGAGGTGCTGGTGACTCCTCGAGGATCTTTTGATGTCTTCTCTGAATACTACAATCTCTCTCGCCCAACGCAACACAATTTCCGTGCTTGTCTGCAAAGACCTGGACCTCGATATGGCGAGGTGTAGTAATGTACTTCTCAACCAGCATGACATCGTCGCTAAACGAGCTTATAGCTTCAGATTTCGCGGAAGCCAGTTGATCCAAGAAGTCATCAGGAGATCTGGAGATACGCATGCCTTTACCACCTCCACCCTTGACAGCTTTAAGCAGGACAGGGTAGCCGATCTGTGCCGCTTGGTGTTTGAGAAAGCCGGGATCTTGATTCGAACCATGGTATCCGGGAATGCAGGGAACACCAGCCTCGGTCATGATATCTTTGGATCGACTTTTGTCGCCCATGGCCTCGATAGCTTTCCATGGAGGACCAATGAATTTCAGTCCAGCTTCGGTACACTTTTTGGCAAAGTCTGAGTTCTCGCTGAGGAAGCCGTAACCAGGATGAATGGCTTGACAACCGTGATCGCGGGCTGTTTGGATTATTCGGTCACCATTGAGGTACTGGCTGGGATCGCTAAGATTGATAGCAAAGGGGGAGCTCAATGCATGTTGACTGTGTGCGTCCGGATCAGTGTAGAGTGTTGTGGTTCTTATGCCGTACTGAGCAGCTGTCTTGCCGACTCGAAGAGCAATCTCTCCTCTGTTTGCAATCAGAATGGAATGAAGTGGTTGTCTTTCTGGTGCTTGGTTTGATGTTGTGGTGCTCTTTAGTCGTTTTGTCACTGCAGGAATAAGACCGCGATGGCCTCTGCTATGGCGGAACATGTTTGTTGATTGGCTCAGATCAGGGATTCAGGGACTTGTTCGAATGGTACTTAGCGAGAGCAAGAGTTGATGAAGTGCTGCACGGAAGCCGCGCCGAGGGTAATCGCAGGGCGCGTCGTGGGGGGCGCATGCGGGGTCACGGTACCTGCTCCTTGGAGAAACTCGGAGCATGTGACCATCTTACAGTCGGTTGCCATCATCAAACGTTACACCGAGCGATCACAACACTTGTTGAAGAGTCGGAGATGAACGACCAGCTCTGCAATGGTGTTGGAAGGTAAAGATGCCAGGTGGTTCTCACAGCAGGAAGAGGCCGAAGCAGCCGCACCCCAGCCACCGTCATCATCCCGCGATGTCCCCGTCTTATCACACGCAAAACAGCCTCGACCATTTTTGTCCAATATTTGGAGACCTTGAACTGCGACGATAGACATATACATCAAGCTCCTCAGCATCATCTCTTGGAAGAGCATGGTCCTCTAGGGCATCGTTCTATCATGTTCTTGGTTCTTGCTGAGCGCCTAGGCTTGGTCTCTTGGTTCGGGACAGTTTTCTTCTTGAGCGAGACACTGCTGCAACACTGCCACACGATTATATCGTATACTTGTTGATACCACAGTAGGCTATACCAAATGCCTTCAACATCGAAATTTTCTACCAAGAAGTCCGCAGGAGGTGATGCAAGAAACAAAGTTGTCATTAATAGAAAAGCCCTCAGGTCCCAGAAAACTCCATCATCCCTCATTTAATCAACACGAATAGGTCCCGGTCGTTGATGCCCATCCTCAGCATCCTCAAGCGCATTCTCCTGTGCCATGATCTCCTCAACCAACAAAGCCTCCGGCAGCAACTCATCAGGCAATATCCAATCCTCATCCAGCAACCCTTCCTGCACTTCCCCCTCAACCATCGCCTCCTCCTCAGCTTCCCTCTCAAACCTCCTCTCCTTGGCCGCATAACACTCCCTATACGCCTCACTAGTCTCCTTTTGCCAATCGCCTTTCGTCCTTAAATGCCAAGCATCCGCTGTAAGCAAAACCGGATACCTGACAAGCAAATCCACAGGCGCATATCTGCCTTCCTTTTCGCCCGTGCCCTATACGTGAGCGCGACCGGTGTGCAGTGTCATTTTATCCATGCGGGTGAAGTGCAACACCAAGTCCCAGATGAAGGTTATGAACCACAAGAGCATGTTGGCGAGGTCCACCCATACCGCATTCTTCATACGAATTTGACCGCTTTGGTGTGGTGTTGGGTGGGCGTTGATGTAAATTTTTCCGAAGATGCCGAAGACGACTGCCCAGAGGATGCTGTTTGTCTCGTCAATACATGATCCCTCGTTTTGAACACCAGCCGTGGAAGATAAGGTAGGGAGAGGAGAACTTACAGCATAACTCCGTCCCAGAAGAACCTCAAAGAGTACTTGAACAAGAAGAAGAATACGCTGATGGCAGACAAAGCGCCCACCACAACCGCATACGTCCACTTAGGATCTGCGGCAACGTGCTTCCTCCTCGCCTTATCGAGATCGTAGCCATAGAGTCCGATGACAGTAATCGCAAGCACGAATTGGAAGACGCGGAGCACAAAGCGTATGTATCCGCCAAAGGAAGAGCGGTCCTTGAGTGATTGGAACATGTTGTCTTGTAGTGATGTGCCAGAATAGTGATATCGAGTTGTTGTCCAAAAGATATATTTGTCCCGCTGAGGGTGGATGGGTGGTGAGATTTTACTCAGTTCGCGATATTCAATCCTGTGGTAGAGAAGCAGAAAAGGAAAGAGCAAAGCAAGGAGCAAGAGTGAAGTAAGTAAGGCAGTGACTGGATTTGGCACGTGTGATCACAAAGGAATGCCACCCAAACAACTGTACAACGCAAACTTGCTCAAAATCCTCGGTGCTTCCAGATCTCAATAAATAGAATCCAAGCAAGTCACAAATGTTGAGCGCAACAGCAAAAAGTGTGTTTTTTCAGCTGTCGATGTGTCGATGCACAAGACTGTCAAGGATCGAATGTGGAAATAAGTCCCACATCCGTCGACAAGGCATTTATCTATCGGTGTGTCTGCATGCATATACAAGGTCAACATTAGGCGAGACCGTTGTTCGTCAGAGGCTTGAGAGGACCCTGCTTTGGTTCGCTTTGTTTACAGGCAAAACTTGGCAAATCCCACCGTTGATTGGTTGATCTGCTGCACACCATGATGGCACACATGTGAGAGATCATCTTCTGACAGCGTTACAAGAAACAAGAATCGAAAACAAGTGCCTGACTCTAAACTCCGAAATGGTGCCTCTTGTGCTGAAACCTGGTGATGCATGGTATGGACTGCCTGAGACTCCACAGCTGACTCAAACAATGAACATGAAGAATAACTCGGAAACAACAAACTCCTTCTACTTTCTGGCCCGGCCGCTTCTTGTAGTTTTAGTGTCAGGTGCCTTTGTGTCTGCAGTTTTGCTCTGACTACTTGCAGTTGGTGCAGCAAAATTGCGCAACTGTCGCTTGGGCTTTTCTTCCGGCACCTGCTCGTCTGCAGCTTTGCGCTTCCGCGTGATCGGCTTTGCGATAGAGTCGGTGGCAGGTGTGTTATCTTTTGCTTGACCTGCTGTCGGTTTCGGTTTGGTCGCTATCGTTGCCTCGGTCTTGGGTTTGGCAGGCACATCGGTCTTTTGCTTCACACTGGGCTTGGTGTCTGCAATCTTGACTTTTGACTGTGATGTCGCTGGTTTGCGTGCTGGTGGTTTGGATTTGGCAGATCCATTCGAAGGCTTCG
>Ga0058697_10000432_pt1 | contig 18518 bp, 18 predicted proteins | sample AgamicAsMae_FD_66619 | JGI IMG/M metagenome (GOLD analysis project Ga0058697, IMG submission 66619) | Agave microbial communities from Guanajuato, Mexico - As.Ma.e | ecosystem: Host-associated > Plants > Phyllosphere > Phylloplane/Leaf | place: Guanajuato, Mexico | collected 2012-06-04
GCTGTGCAGGTCGTATAGGCTGTCACTGGGCAGCGGAATGTCGGACATGTCGAAGGCCTTGGGACTGCCCTTCTTGCCGCGTCCAGCTTCAATGGACAAGGATTGCTCGGGCGAGGGCGATGGCGACTTCTCGGTAAAGTCAGGGAAGCTGTCACGCACGAAAGACGAGTCAATGTGCATGGCGGGCTGAGGCGGGTTGTAGTAGCTGAAGCGCTGTGCACTGGATCTGAGATTGGGCAGTTGCAGCGACTGCGTGGCCGTGTCGAACTGCTGTGTTGACTCGAACTCGGGCTGGAAGCTCGACATGGTCGACGTGTTTCCAGGCGACTGGCGGGGCGAAGGCATGCTAACAAGCAAACACGCCTGGATATGCAATGCTGAGGAAGGATGCTTGAAACTTGACACGGCACTGTCCACCTCAAGTCAAGTCGCATCAGGTCGCGTCAACATCAAAACACTGCAAGTAAACATCAAAACGCCAAGACGCTCAAAACAGCCTTCCCCGGTCACACCACCTCACCTCCAAGCCCTCTGTCGATTCCACACTCTTCTTGTCACAACTATCTCGACGCAAAACTATCACCAAGTCCGAGAAACAACGGAAGAGAGCTTGTCTGACAACGTCTTTCATTTTTGAACGCTATCATGTCTCCTGAAACTATCAATGTACAACTATATTCGATCCAGAAATGCGACCAGACAACTGAGGATCCTCCATGAACTCCCTCTCACTTACTTCATCACAAAAACTACGACTTGTTTCGAAATCAGAGCTTAGCTTAGAGAGTCTGGTACTCAGATCATCCTTCCCAACTCGATACACGGTCATTCGCGAGCAGCCCAATCAACCTCTGACTGTACAGCTGTTTCCAAGATCAGCCGTGTTGCTGGACCAGGGATTAGGAATCATTTGTCTCCTTGATCAGTAATGGTGGTTGTTCTAAAGGATGTATACAAAGTTGGCGTAGTCTTGCAACGTTTCACCGTCTCCGTCGTGATTATCGCCGGTCTTGAAGACTCATCCAATGTGACACGAGTAATCGTCTTGGTTGCGGTTACCGTGTATTCTGAAGAGTGCATCGATGTACGCGTGGATCGTGAGAGTGTCAAGGTCTTTAGCACGCGGCTAGTACTGAGCACACTGGTGAGGTGCGTGAAGGTCTTTGTAACGATGATACGAGTGACTGAGGCGGTAGACGATGCATGACGAGTAGTTGTCTTCGTACGCGTAATACGAGTCAGTGAGGGCGTGGACGATGCAGAATGAGTAGACGTCTTCGTACGGGTAGTACGAGTACGAGTAAGAGAGGCAGTCGATGATGCAAGGTGTGTAGATGTCTTCGTACGTGTGATACGAGTAAGAGAGACGGTCGACGTTCCAAGACGAGTAGTCGTCCTTATGCGAGTAACGCGAGTAGGCGAAGCGGTCGAAGATGTAAGACTAGTAGATGACACAGTCGGGGCCACTTGCAAGGAGACCGTAGAAATGGTATTAACGACCGTGGTGGTGGAGCGGAAGTGAGGAGGGACCAGAACCACGACAGTGCTAGAAGCATTGATGTGTGATGCTGGCTCGACCACAGTCAAAACTGTCGTGGTCGAGCTGGCATCGCCATTATTGTACACAGTGCGAGTGCTTGACAAGGTGGCTTCAACAGTCATTGTCATGGTTGTCTCTGGTTCCGCAGAGCTTGTATCCGATAGCGTTGTCAATGCTTCCGAGAGAGTCGTTATAACTGGTTGCCAAAGGGTCGTTGTGACTGGCCCCGAAATAGTGGTGTTCTGTTGCAAGTCACGGTTGACGACGGTCCGGAAAGTGGTGTTTCCAGAGACACCAGTATCCGAGGAAGCAAACGAAACAGCAGCAAGAACGCCGATTACCAGACATGGCTTCATCTTGGAAGCTGTGCAGTGTTAGCAGATACACCGACGCGGAACCAGACGAGGTGGTGGGGGATGCTGAAGGACGAGAGAGCTGTACCTAGCAGAGATTGTGACGGTCAAAGGTAGAACTTGATGATGCCTGACCGCTGAAGCGAGCTTCAGACGAGACGAGAAGTCACGGGAGAAGACTTGCAGCAACGCGGAAGTTGATGTCAAGAGGAAGGATATTGTTGGGGTGCTGAGAGGAAAGGCATTTCAGGTTGGTTGGGACTCGAGAGCAGCTCCGCATCCTGTAGATTGTTGCTTTACACTATCGAGGTTGGAGTGGAGAAGACTGAGTGAGTTTCCTGCGTGGTGGGAGTGGAGCTCGAAAAGTTTCCTCGAATTCTTGAACATCCCCTGAGTCCTGGTTCCATACTCCATGGCGACAATGCTCGAACGAAAAAAGCCGATCAGATCAACTGGTGTGGTTTTGAATACGGTGTATTGGTATTCACGATAGTAATGTGCGATCTCTGGAGGGTGGTCAGCAACAACTACAGCGTTTCAGCTTGATAGAATTTTCAGTAGGCGGTAGATGCAAACACAAGCTTTGACGTAACCGTGAGAGACTGTGCAAAGGAAAAATACTTTCTAGTATACGAGAGGTAAACATAATGCTCGGTGCCTATAAAAAAACTCAAAGGACCATCGCTAATGCGGTCCGCTGGAAACCAGATATGTGACGATCATGGGATATACTTAAACCAAATAACACTATCCAAAAAGTGTAACAATCTCACAGCCAAAGGCTGTAGAACGGAGCGCACACATCTATTGCAAGAGATGGTCCTAAAACAAGTTAGTGAGATGCCATCGTTTTGAGGGACGAGTAAACTTACGCGCCAATGCTTTTGGTTGTTTCCTCTCTTGTCGTTACCCCATTGGTAGTTGGCACGCGCCCTTTGTTCGCGCTTCTTCTCTCTCTTCTCTTCGGCAAGCACCTCCTTCTTCTTGACCTCACTGACACCAACCATGCCAAGACCACCCTCTGCACGGGTGACGACTTGACGACCACGGTTGTTTCTGCGCTCTCTGGCCTCCTCTTCGTCGTCGGAGTCGTGACGACCTTCGATGGCTCTCTGGTCGGCTCTCTCCTCGGGGGTAGGATAGTTGCGGAGGTTTTGACGGTAGTACTTGGCAAGCGAACGGTGTCCTGCTGTACGACCGGTAGGCAGATGTAATTCGTATTCGTCGTGGTAGACTGCGTGAGGAGTAGAGTGGGCGTGAGAGTGGAATCCGTCTGTGTTTTTGTGAGGGCGAGGATCCTTGTGGGAGTGGTGTCTGTGGCGATCGAGGGTCTTGTAGCGGTGCGAATGGTCGTCGATGGGCACCGAAGTGATCTCGTCGGTCGGCACCGATGACAAGGAGCCGTCACTCTCCCAACCTTCGTCGTCCTCGTCAGCCATCTCTGCGTCACCGTCACCATCTTCAGTCTCAATGGTGACCTTGGTGGCACGAGCGGCGCCAAGCTTAACGCCTCCTTCCTGTTGGTCGTCTGCACCATCAGTGCTCTCGTCGTCCTCCTCGTCTGAGTAGGTGCTTCTGAAATCGTAGAACTCTCCAATCTCGAGCATCTCGTCTTCAGTGCTGTATGGAATCATGCAGTGGCCTCTGTCACGCATGTGTGTCTGAATACCGGAAGCAGTGTGCTTAAGCTGACCACAGTACAAGCACTGGTGGTCGTCGTGAATCTTCTCGTGGAGGTAGCTCAAGAGACCCTCTTGGTCAACCAGGAACTCTCTTTCAGGAATGAACATGCCGTGTTGCTTGGCCATGTGCTTGATGTTCTCCTCAACGTCTACGCAGATGGTGTTGCAGAACAGGCATTGGTTGAGCAGAACTTCAACCATGTCGTCGTCGGCATCAGTGGCGTTGGAAGGAGCTCTCGATTCGTTATCATCGTCGGCGATGTTGGACTGCTGATCAGTCTCGGCAGTGTGGCTAAGGTCGTCGCGGTCTGCGGGGCGGTCGGTAGCAACGGAAGCAACTGAGGCGGTCTCGACATTGGAAGCAGTTTCGAGAGGTTCGCCCAGGGAGAAAGTCGAGCTCATGACGGAGCTGGCATCGTCGACATCTCTCATGTGCAGACGAGCAAGCTGCTGTCTGTGTTTTTGACTTCCGAGATGGTTCGCATAGGCGTTTTCGCTGAAGTAGGTCTTTTGGCAAGCGGAGCAGACCCTTTCGAAGGAAGCACGAGCGGCGGTGGCAGCGGCTGAAGCCTTGTTGGCGAGGACTTTTTCGGCAAAGACCTCAGAGGTGAGTGGGGGAAGCGATGCAACTCGTCTCTTGAGGTTGTAGCGGCTAGGAGGTCGTGTCAGATACGAGCGGCGTCAAGACATGGGATGTACTCACTGCCAGTCGCTTTGCATGTGAGTACGCTGCAGGTCGCTGGAGCGGAAGGCGACCTGACAAGTGTTGCAGGTGAAAGGGTGGGTAGGACCCGATGCCATGCTAGCCATGATGAATCGTGTCGTCTAGAGTGGTATACAGATATGTGCGGGTTGGGTCGAAAGTGGCGCGCAATGTTCAAAGGACGACGAAGCACGGCGCGATAAGAAATGTCTGGAGGGGCAAACTTTCAGGTGCAAACCATGTCATTTGTTCCAAATTTCGTCAGCGAAACGCCGCAATCCCCGTCCTCCGTTCCTGCCTCACTACTGCCAAGCCCTCGACACTCTCACCTCGCCCAACCATCCATCTTCATTCTGGTATAATCCATCTCTCTCTGGTCTTTGTGGGCTCCAGCCTTGTTCGCTTGACTCTCGACCAAAGTTTACTGTCACAGCTAGACTCCGAACTGCAACATCTATCAACTAATCAAACACTTCGCTTCCATGTGTGCCGAAGCCTCATCGGCATCGCGTCTCGTTGCTTTCACCCTCACGTGCCCATAAACACTCTTGACAACCTTGGCTATGGCTGTATGATTGCTTCGTTTTTCTGTCTGTTCTTGTATTACTATGGCCACTCAGTCCTCCTTTGGTTCATCATCCTTGCCGACATCTTCATCTCGCCGTCATGATACTCAAGATTTGATCAATCGGTGCGTGGTCATGTTAGAGAAGACTTGACCCAACATCTAATTACGTATCTTGCAGTTTCTTTGTACAATTACACCAGGGATGTGGTTTCTCTGCATGTTCAACTCCTCTTTGTGCGACCGCGAGATCCCATTCTTCATCTCCATTATTGCGTGCCTATACCGCTGTCAGTGCCCGGACTATGGCAGTCGTCCTGGCTTTATTCGAAGATGCACACGAACGTCTCTGCCCAAATCTGCCGAGTCACCTTGCTACCATCACTACCGCTGTCCAGGAGAGAGTGGACCCCAGGTCCATCACCCAGCAGCTATTCAACTCTGAGTCACTCAGGAATATTCATTTGATCGATAATGATTACCCACCGAAGCCCTTATCTGATGAGTCTACCATACGAGTCGAGTCTCCTGCCTCGATGTCTTGTCATGACCTGATCGAACTGTGCGACACTACACGTAGCGCTCGCTCCGCTCTGTTGACCCCAAAGCAAGACGGCGCCACACAACTCGCTCATCTTTACTCGAGATTACATTGTCTGTTCTCCAGCTTCTCGTCTCTGGCACATTCCTTCTCTGACGATCCTCTGGGTATCTTGGCAAAATCAGCGACTCCTCACGCAGCAACTCGTCGTATTAGACTGCACTGTGTACTCGAGTCCGTGCATGCAGTCGGTCGAGATGCCTCAAATCTCATGTTTGACTCTATATGGGAAGCTCTGGAGCCAATATTTGAGAGTCCCTTTGATCTTAAGCATCAAGGAACAAGGACCTACCAAACATTTCCATCTGATGGCAATGATTCGCCGGTTCCTAGTGTAGTGTATTGTGCCATTCACGCGCTTACCTCTTTTGTTCCTCAGGCTGAGAGGAGAACGTGGCATATGGTTTGGTCCACGCTCGTCAATGGCAAGTCATATGGCAAACAACGGAATATGCGAGACGAGCCTATTCTGTCGCCTTGGTTATCAATTCTCGACAGTCTTGAGCATGAATCTGCTCTGCGCATGGCAAAACGCTTGATCCGAGCAATTGGTGCTCGAACATGCCTTGAAGAAACTCTAAGCGTGTGTAGTATGGACGATACAAAGCCGGATCCGCGACTCCAGCCCTGGAGGACTGATTGCAGGATCAGAGAATCCGTGACCAATTTGCTAGTTGAAGAGGAGCAGAGTATACGCTTGGCTACATTCAAGACCAAGTACAGAGATGAGCTGCGGCATGGTGGGGAGCTTGTTGGTACCACGTCTCTCGTCTGGCTTGAGTGGCTACGCAAATGCTTCCTGAAGGAATGGGATGGCTCCGTACAAATCAGCAGATGGAGTGTAGCTGGTTCGGCACTTGAGCTGATGGAAGACCTTTGTATGACCAAATCTTTGTTCCCTCCGTTCATCACTGACATTCTCAGGGCAACACCGAGGCCGAGGGCAGCTGGATATACCTGCAAAACTTTTTGCGTGTCCTTCAGTCTTCGATTCTCTTGATGTTGACAGTATAGCACAAGACTGGCTTTCCTACAAGTCGGGCCGTAACGTTCGTCATCTTTTGTCATTCAAATTCTTGTTCGACACAAGAGCAATGACTCTGCTGGTTCGCACATCCCATCATATCCTCATGCGGCAGGCCTACAATGCAGCGGACGCGGTACTACAACTACGTCGGAAGACAATGCCCCAACTGCACATACAGGATGTTGTCTACCTGGACCGTCGTCTAAGAGCTGCCCAAGACCACTACATTGTGTTAAAGATCAACAGGCACTCCGTACTATCTGATGCTTTTGACCAATTATGGCACAGGGAAAGACGAGAGTTATTACGGCCACTTAGAGTCCGCATGGGCATCGATGAGGGTGAGATTGGTCATGATCTTGGTGGTGTGCAAATCGAGTTCTTTAAGCTTGTTTGTCAAGAAGCATTTGACCCCGCCTACTGTCAGTCAATCTCATGTTGTCATTATGGTCTTTATGCTAACTTCACGCAGCACTCTTTTCCATTGACCCTGAGACTCGTTTGGCCTGGTTCCAGCCTGCGACGATGGTACCACTTTACAAATACCAACTATTCGGTCTGCTGTTCGCTCTTGCGATTTACAACGGCATCACTCTACCAGTCTCGTTCCCATTGGCCTTTTACAAGAAGCTGCTTTTCCAAGCACCTGGCGAAACTGATTTGGCAGAGGGCTGGCCGGGTCTGGCTAGATCGTTGCAATACCTTCAGACGCATCAAGGCTCTGTAGAGGAAGACTTTGCTCGAGAATATGTTTACAGTTTCGATGCTAATGGTTTGCATCTGGACGTAAGTATGGAAGATCCGTGGGATGGTTGGTCTGTGTGGGACAAGATCAGATCAGGCAAGAACATGAGCTTAGGACGGTTGAAGGTGATGCGTCGATATCCAGACAAGCACCATCCGACAACGATGTCTACATACATTGCACGTTCTCCTATGCACGAGCCGTCAGATGACACTGACTCTAAGAACTTGACATACGACCACACACAGTCAAAGATCAGCTCTCATGAGTCTCATCAAAGCAATTTCGAGTGGCCGGGTTGGAGGGTCGAGGTTGCGGACACTGGCGAGTTGCCTCAGTCAGTCACCAACGATAATCGTCAAGATTTTGTGTCAAGCTATTCTAAATGGGTGATGGACTGGTCGATTCGTCCACAGTTCAATGCGTTCGCCAAAGGATTCTACTCCGTGATGAACCTCAGACCCTTGACAGTAAGTATCTTCTTCTTCTATGACGATTTCAATTATGCTCACATTTGTCCAGCTCATGAACGCTGACCAGTTCCGCACTCTGGTCGAAGGTTACAATCATCTCGACATCGACGCTCTGCAAAAAGCCACGACCTACAATCATTACACAGCCAATTCTCCCATAGTTCGCTGGTTCTGGGAAGTGGTCAAAGCCTATCCTCAAGAAAAGCAGAAGCAGCTGCTGGAGTTCGTTACAGCAAGCAGTCGAGTGCCTGTGAATGGAGCTGAGAGCTTGGTGTTCGTCATTGAGAGAAGCGACTCTGAGACGAGTGCGCTGCCTGGAAGCAGTACCTGTTTTGGCACGCTCAGGCTTCCTGAATACGAGAGCAAGGAGATTCTGGCAAGCAAGTTGGAAATTGCTCTAGAACATTCGTTGGGCTTTGGACAAGCATAGACTCGATCGTTTTGTATAGAACTTCGGAAACTAAAGAATTTCTCAGGGACACTCATAACTATATTGTGTGTCACATTACTGTTACTGCATGTGCAAAGGTATGTGACGCGTGAGCTGAAAAGAAAAAAAAACATGCACGATGTTTTCGAGAACTGGATAGTATCCATCGAGACGCGATATATGTTAGACTCTCTTTGGATGCGTCTCTGATCTAGGAATTTTCGTGCCTTGTTATAGTGAGGACATCGCTTTACCTTAGCACTGGGAGGTAGGATTGACATGACTGAGAACGGGGGGCTTCCTTAAGCACTCGTTGCTATCGGCTCTTCCTTCCTCCTCGTGTGCAAAGGTTTGTAACGCGTGTAGCTATAGACATGCACAGTTCTTATGAGACGGTAGCAATATCCAAAGAGAGCAGATCATTTTACGACTCTTAGTACATGCCTCACATACACAAGATGAACTTTGCATTTCTATAGCTATCCGCGTGACATATCTTCGCATTCTGGAGGCAGTAATCAGATGTTGGCAACAACCTTGGCACCTCCAACCTCAGTCACGTATTCCCTCGCGATAACAGAGTAATCCAGACAACCAACCTCCAAGTACATAAACCTCTCCTAACTCTTTTTCTCACCATGAAGTCCTCTAAGACCACACCTCGCATAATCATCCATGGCGGTGCTGGTAACATAACCCGCGACAACCTGAACAAAGATGCTTATCAAGCCTATCGATCTGCCCTCCTATCAACCCTACAATCCTCATACGCTCTCTTATCCAACCCCAACGCCACTGCCTTGGACATTGCCACTCATGCAGTCTCCATGCTAGAAGACAATTCACTCTTCAACGCCGGCCACGGTGCCGTGTACACCACCGCAGGAACCCACGAACTAGAAGCTTCAATCATGGTAAGCAAAGGCTACCACAAACGCGGCGTGGGCGTCATGCAAATCTCAGGCACGAAAAATCCCATCAAACTCGCTCGCGAAATGTTGATCAGAGGGGAAGAAGCAGATGGAGGTGGTGCGGGGGGTCATGTTCAATTAGCGGGTGAGACTGCGAATACACTTGCTGAGCAATGGGGATTGGAGATTGTGAGTCCTGGATACTATTGGACGAAGAGACGATGGGATGAGCATCGTAGAGGATTGGGCAAATCTACGGATCGAGAGACGTATAGGAGACATAAGAGGAGAGCTGATGGGTGTGAGTCGTTTGTTGAGGAATGCGCGGTGGATGCTAGGGATTTGGGTGCTCATGATCCTTCGTGGAATGGCTGTGAGTATCTTCCTCAAGGGACCGTGGGTGCAGTGGTTCTGGATGGCGATGGTATGCTTTGTGTGGCTACCTCGACTGGTGGGCTTACGAATAAGCTTCCCGGCAGGATAGGGGTATGTTGAGACTTGCCTTTTCTTATACACTGTAAATACTGACAATCTGCAGGATACCCCCACTCTAGGAGCTGGGTTCTGGGCTGAGCAGTGGGTTGAAGAGAACCCTTTCGATCGTCCACATGCTATGATGTACCAGCAGTCTACCATGTCACCAGCTGCAAAATTGGTCAACGGCGACTTTAGCAGCGTCCTCCAGGAATGCTTGCCTAGTTTCTCCGCATACCTACCTCTATCCTCTACGGAAGACACGACTAGCAAACCCCCTGTCGAATGCTTCTCGGCACCTCACGGAGTCGCTCTCTCCGGCACAGGTATCATTACACATCCATCACCTTTCCCATTGACATTCCCAGCTAACCCACTCCCAGGCAACGGCGACTCCTTCCTCAAAACATCCGCAGCACGTACAACTTCAGCAATGACCCGTTTCTCCTTCCCTCCTCTCCCTCTCGCAGTTTCTGTATCGCGCATGGCCGGTCCAAACGGTATGCTGCAGCAAAGTGCCGAAGCCCGATGGAAAAAGACTGGAGAAGGAGAGGGCGGTATCATTGGTATAGAGTATCGATTCGGACAGGGTACGGTGGTGGCAGACTTTAATTGCGGAGGTATGTTTCGCGCTTGGGTTGACGATGCTGGTAAGCAGCGTATGATGGTGTTTAAGGAAGAGTTTTGATGGGTTTGGGAGTGTTGAGATGAGCTTGGCAATGAATTTCAGCACGAATCTCGCCGCGCGGCTCGGAGGTGTTTTTTACCTCCCCGAGTGCAAGTGTATGTGCCTTTCACGCTTTTCCCGCGAATGAGATATAGTATTGTCCTCGCTATGAAAAGGCACAAATGATCTCTTGATCGAGGGATGTGATCAAGGAGAGCCTAGGACACATGGTGCCGTCTCGCTGGATACTGTTCTATGTCTAGAGATCACTGTGTATCTCTATAGCTAACAATGGTCCCAACCTTTTGCACACGGACACGCAGAAGGATCGATGGGTGTATGACGCGTTTTCCAAAGCTTTGACCTACGATATGCTAGTGCTGTATAGATCTCGGAGATTGATAAGATGACATGTAATGAGACATGTATAAGTCAACAACAAGATCATCTATACTCATAAAGACGTCCGAGACGTTGTTTGGTGCTTCTGGTAGTATATTTCGTAAGAGCTACGTATCATACACGCTGACTTCGATTATGTTTAGCCCAGATGAGCTTTCGTCCAAGGTGTGGTTCAGGATTGCAATGATCGGAGTCAGTGTGCGAGCGTCAAGCACAAATCACACTCATATCGCCATCTGAGCATATATCCCAGTATATAAGTCTGGGAGCCTATCAAGTCACCCTTGGAGTACTCAGAGAATGTATTACACTTGATCTGTTCACGGCCTGTTGGTATTTATACATGCTCAAAGTGGTGGTCAGGGTGTCAGGCATCGCATACGGGACTTCGCAACAACAGAAAGGACGGACAGACGCTCGGCTGGTCGACAATCACGAACAACTCAATGTGGCAAGCAGAAGTGATGCTGAGAGGACACGTAACGATACAGTCGAAGACAAAGCTCTAAAATAGTAATTCATAATGTTAATTGTTATGCACCATCGTGTATATCATGCTATGTGTGATCTTCCCATGCCAACTCCAGACTCCTCTCTTCTTCATGCAAGTGAAACCAACGAAGGCTACCTTCTGTACCTCCTGCACTACCCACAGCGGCTCGACGCGATGTTGATCCCATAGAGTAGTGCTACGCGTCGATAGAGGGCCTCTGGTACTCATTGACCAAACGAATGTCGGAAAGTCTTTCGACTCCCACATCATTCTTGTCACGAAGCGGTGTGACTAGGTTCAAGGTTTGGACCTTGACTATCCACTCTCTGGCGTGCATATGCTGCGTTTCTTCGAAGCTCTGATGCGACTTCATCACCAGACAGCGCTGGCCTTCTTGCTCAGCTTGCTGTTGCTGGAATTGCTCTGGTCACTATTACTCCTCAGACCCCAAAAGCTCTTCTTCTTCATCTTTGAAGGTGCAGCAGCAGGAGGTACATGTGGATTACCTCCGCTCATGATCATACCGTTGCTACCGTAGGTGGGTGCCACAGGAGGACGCGAAGGTCCAGCGTGTTGTTGCTGGTGAATAGGAAGCGATGGCGCAGAGTGTCTTTGCTGGTTATTGACCGGTGAAGGCGGCTTGAGGCTGTATTGTTTCCGCAGTCTTTCTGTCTCACGATCAACTTCCTCTCGTCGACGACGAACTTCACGCTCCTCTTCCTCGACCATCTTGCGTAGACGTTGAGTCTCTGCTTCGTCTGCTCTTTCTCTTTCGCGACGGCGAGCTGCTTCCTGCTTTTTCATCTCGCGTTCCTCAGCCTCGACTTGAGCACGCAAGCGAGCGGTCTCGGCTTCTAGCTCCCATTGCGTCCGAGGATCTGGGGCAGAAGCGGCGCCAACGCCTGCTAGAGGTGGACGTTGAGTCGCGGCAGTAACAGGAGGACTGGTTCGTAGGCGAGGCAGAGTCTCGCGGCGGTTCGCATTGGCGGTTGGAGGAGGAGAAGATGCAGGAGCTGCAGGCAAGGAAGCGAGACGACAAGGATCGGAGACGTTGAAGACTTGGTTAACATCGTTGGAGAAGTAGAGGTCCTTGATAACAGCGGCAGACAGCAGCATGACCAGCTCGAGGCCCTTGGGATCCTCCAACTCGACACGGTACAGGTTTGGCTCGTAGACGGTCAACTCACGCAGAGAGCGGAACAGACCGACGATGATATCTGGATCGCGGTGCTTCTTCTTGACGACCTCATCAGTCGACTTGCCGGTCATGTAGGCCGTCAGGTCCTTAGCGAGTTTGCTTTCCTTGCGCCATACAAAGTTGAGTTTGGGCGTGACCAACGACGCGCCAGGATCATCTTGGGTTCGGTCCAGAGTCGAAGCTGACGGTGTGCGAAAGACGAGTTGAGGCAGACTGAATTCATATGACGCGCTGCCTCCCCAGCTCCCGGGTTTCTGCGTCACTGTCACTTGTAGATCAGGATTGTACAACTGTACAGTGAATTGGGTGGGCAGGATGGGCATTGGTGGCGGCGGCACTCCGCCATTGCGACGGATCTCATCCTGCGACAATGAGGGGTGACTCCATTCCGGTTTGATCAAGACCTCTCCGTATAGCACTTCGGGGTTGTAGCAGTCGAATAGACCAGCAGCATAACAGTTGCGCGAGGTGGCAGGGTCGCCGTGCCTCAAGCTGTATGCGGGGCTGGGATCGGATCCACGAATGGAAAAGAAGATTCCGTGGTGATGTGCTATGCCATCGGGCGACTTTCGATAGAAAAAGGCTGGTAGATTCTCGTCCAACATAATGTCCAATACGATGTATAGAATTTGCCCAAGAGGCGAATGCCCCGTCCAAATATCATTCTCATTCACCTGATGATTCCTAGTCAGAAGGCGCAGTCCGTCCGCTGCGTCAGCCCCTTCTCCGTGCTCCTATTCCGGGCCGTGCCAAGCTTCAGGTATACGCATCACGTCGTCGTAAAGTCATGGCTTCTTCTTTTCTTTTGCAACAAGAAACATTTCTAAGCTGCTGCCTTGTATCTTGTATTCTTTGTCGATGCTTACGAACATGCCGTGCTTGACCAATTACTGCAGTATGCGACCCAGTCGAGGACGGCCACTTCTTCACACCGCATCTCTTCGTTCATCCACCTGTTCCATGTCTCTAAGCCTCCACTAACCTCACCGTTCCTGTGACAAATGTCTGCCTGGACAAACAACACCTTCCACTTCACACGTCACACGTCTGTTCACTTTACTTCGAACGTTTCGCCAGTCCAGCCATAGGCTCTGCGTCCTCGTTAGCAGATGTCTCAATGCATCAGACGTTATCACATACCTGTGCAGTCTTCGACCGAAATTCTTCATAAGCCAGTACCAAATCTTGGCTCGAGGGTGTGGTTCATGGAACTGGATACTTCTCTGCACATCGATGGTGTCGGGCGTGAACTGCCAACTCGATCCATAGAGCTTTTCGACAGAGAACCCAATTATCTTCATAGAGTACAGGAACTCAGACCAGGCAACCTCTCCAGTGTTCTGCTGCTCGTTGGCTGAGGGCACATGGAACATCGTAGCAAAGACCTTGAAGGCTCGCTTGTTGACCTTGATCTTCTTGACCTCGGTATGGTCCTTTTCTTCCGTACTTGTAGCCGAATCTCTGCGAGATTCCTGCATGGGAGATGGTGTCTGACCATCAGGTCTGGTCTTTGCTTTGAACTTCTGCGGAGTATTTCCCAGGAGCTCACTCTTCTTGGGGTGAGAACAGCGTGCATTGGGATCGAATACATGCTGGGGCAATCCGCTTATTTCAGTCAGTATCATACGATCATTTGTCTCCGTACAACTCACATTTCCTCATCCTTGTCATCCTCCAGTTGCTGACTGGGTCTGCAACCACTGTCCTTTGGCTCAACCCAACGCTTGGTTCTGTGGATTTTTCTGTTCCAGTCATTGAAGAAGTCCTGATAATCAGTCAGCAGGGATGCTTCTCCAACAAGAATCACTTTAATTCATACCATGAGGAGATGGAGCACTGGGTAGGATGTGTGCGCCTCGCAGTGATTGTCCAACTTGGCCCAGAACTTGTCCAATCGCTTCTCGGCGAGTCGCATTTGGTCGACTGTTTCACGCGTCCTGCGTTTGTCAGAGGGATACCCGTAGAGTGCAGGATTGGCTGCATCAAGAGCAGCACACGTGGTAAAGTCGTGCACACATTCAACCATGCTGAAGAAGTAGGGAGCATCGTCCTCGATGAAACATTTGCTACGCCAAGCGGTACACCATGGCTGGAAAAGACCAAGCTGTCGTCTGATTTCGGACATGAGTGCCAGGTCCGAGAAGCGATCTGACACCCAACTAGAGATAAGATCGCTGTCCTTGCTGTGTTCGTCTAGCATTCTCTGGATCTCCTCGACCGTGTTGTTCAGGCCATGCTGGAATTGTCAGTATACTTGCTTGACCTGGGATATCTCGCACTTACCTTCTTCTGCTGCTCAGGACTCAGCAAGGTTCTGAACAGGACTTGAACTCTCCATGCGGCGCTTAGTCTACCCATTTTGACATTGAGAGTGTTGAACGAGGGGCTAGAGTCACAAGCTGCGCGCTCATAACCGTAACGCATGGGCGGTGATGCAGGAAATCCGAGCATCAGTTCACCCAGAGGCTCGTCAGCTACCACTTGGACGATATGGTCCAGCCTCTGAAACACCTTCTCAACTTCGGGGGGTAGACTGGAAGACAAGTCAAGCCTGTGGCGACAGCTGTCGAGTTTTTCTTGAGCCAAGGTAACAGTTTCGTCGGCCGTCGCGTATAGAACCAAGCTGCTGTAGGCATGAAAGATCATGTTGGTTGCCACCTTGTCCCAGAATACAGGTTCGCCAACCATACTGTGAGATCTCTTGAACTTGTCGGGAATCATGAATGGTGAATGCTCTGACCAATCTCTCATTGTCTGTGCAAAATAGCCCGGGTCCTCACGTAAAGCCCAGACGTGCTCCTCAGCCTCCTCACGTCTTGCCGAAATGAGTACTCTCAGTCGATTCATGTCGAGCCTTTGTGGCAAGCGATATGGCGCAATTTGAGCCATGGCGGTGACAGTATGTACGGGCAGAGTAGATTTGATTTGAGGTGGAGCAGGCTTGGTCTCGATGAGGTCTACCTGGTCGAGATTCATGTCGTGTAAGATGAGTCGACAGCACTTGACGAGGAAGTCGAGAATGCGCTCCTGTACCTCAAGCACCTGAAGACCAGCAGCGGGCTCCATTCTCAGCTGTTGCTGGATCCTGTCTCCTACCTCGCGAGAGACAAGCAGGCCATAGGTCTTGGGCGATCTCTGTCCATGGAGCGACATCTTATATTTGTCGACCTCGCTCGAGCCGCATGGTCTGTCGGCGGTTGCTTGGTGCTGGTCGCCGAAAACGAACTTGTCAGGGAGGTGGCGCCCACGAGAGTTGAGAAAGATGAGAAGATTGTGCGACTGGACTAGATCTTCCTGGTTGATGTATGGCCAAAGATAGGCCTCCTTTTCTCTGGCTTGATTGGGGCGTTGTTTGTTGTTGTTCAGGCTGATCTTGCGCAGCGTTGCAAACTCTGGACGATGGGTGGCTGACATGTGTGGCCAGGCTTGTAGAAGAACCGATAGTCTCTGACTGTTGTTGCGCTTCGTCCATCGCTTCTGTATCTGGCCCTCGAAGCGCTTCAGTATCTTGTTGAGGAAGACCCAATGTCTGAAGATGCTGATCGAGAAGGCCTGTGCCTGAGTGCGCAGATCGTCAAGGTCGGCGATAGTTGGAACTGGAAGATCGAGGCCTCCTTGGAAACGGCAGATCCTACAGGAGAGACAATTGTCGTCGTCTTCAGAGGCGCTTGAATCCATGACCGGTAAAGTGACAGTTTTGGTGTTTCGAGTGTGTGGAAAGTGGATGTTCGAGATGACAAAAGCAGAGCAGGCAGCAAGGGCAAACACGCTATATGAAAGTGAAGAAGGTGTGGTTTTAGGAATTGAGGCAGGAATAGCCGACGTATAGGCGACAGGCAGCCAAGGAAGCGCGTACTTGCCCAAATCTGTTTGCCCATCTGCTTGTTCCCGTAGAGGGGTTGATACGTTTACCTTTCCTTACGCGCTTCTCAATCTCGAACAACTTACCGTCAGCCATCGTGTGGTGGCAAGTGTGGTGCTAAAGGTGCAAATATGCTGTCTCAACAGTAACGAGAAGCAAGTGCTTAGCAATCAGCTGGCTACATCTAGCACCGCATCACATTTGCTGATATTGTCTGAGAGAAGCCGAGGGGCGTGTAGTATAGTACCAATTCGTTGCTAAAACAGAAATGATGCTTACAGTGCTCGCTGGCGGTCAGGCCGGCATGCATGCAGACGTCGCTATCCGATGTGATAATGTGTGCTCGGCGGACTGGTGCATCTTCGTGCCGTTGTTGTCTGCTGATGCACTCAGAGATTGACAAGTCATTTCTGTAGAGTCCTTGGTCTGCGATAACATGATCGAAAGTTGCAAGCGTATGTGTCTAGGATGATAGTTAAGAATATAAGACACGCAGAGTACATACAGCCTTCGGTTGAAGGTCGGGTTCTACTGGGCAATGTCGGACCGAGGATATTCTTCTTCCATGCTCCAGCCCATGGCGAGTAGGTGACCTCTTCATATGCCAACGAATCTGACGCGTGTAGCTATCACAACGCACAATGTACTCGACTGACAGATTGATAGCCATTGAAACGCAAACTAACGTCGGTTCTCTTTGGCTACACGCCTGATCTCAAGAACCATCATGCCTTTTCATAGTGCACAAGTCGTATCATGTCGCTTTCGGAAGAGCCAAGAGAGCTGCAGACTTGAGCACATGGAGAGAGATCATCCATCTATCACCAGCGCTGCTCATAAAAGAGCGAGTCGTCACATTAGCTTAAGGTCATTGCTCAACGAACACAACAGGAGACTGATTTTATTATCCTCTAAGAACCGACCATCTTGGAGAACATGACCTATCCATCCGAGATGGAATTTTTCACCGCTTCTTCTAGTCTTCCACCACTGGCGATACTACACATCTGAAGATGACACTTCTTGGACACCATAAGATACTGAACGTAGCTGATCAAGAGATACCTGCAAGAATCTTCTTGCCAATCTCCAGGTCCTTGACCTCCTTGGCGAGAGCAGTGCGTCTTCTTCTCATACCGACATCCTCACCAGCAATCTCCTCGAGCTATTCGTCAGACAAGGAACCAACGAACTGGGGAGAGAAGATCTTCAGAGGGTTCTTGGGTCCAGTGACCAAGATATAATCGCTAGACTGCATGCAGACATTGTCGACGAATCTCTTTCTGGCGACCTTGTAGTAAGCCTTCAGAATGTCATGAACCTCGAAGACTGTGTGCTGGGCGTTAGACATGGGATGATTCTGGACGATATCGTCAAGTGCAATCGTGCTACGAGGGACGCCACCAAAGGGCGAGGCTTGAACGGTGGCATGTTTCTCCAGGGATGCGCGGAGACGCTTCTGACGACTACAGGATTGACAGATCAGCAATAACCCCAGTCTTGGTAACGAGTTGGCAAAACTTACGACTTCTCCAGATTGTCGTTGAAGTAGTGGTTGATCGTCTGGGGGTTGCTATGCTCCACACGCAGAATGAACTGGACTTGGTCAAGGGCGCGGCGGTAAGTGTCCAGCAGAGGCTCCATCAAGACAGACATGATACCTTCTCTAACACGTGCACTTGGACAGACGTGTCTCAGAAGGGCTGTCACGAAGCGATGAGCCAAATGAATGACATCCAAGATGTAGCCTTGAGCGAGGGGCTCCCACTTTGCAGACTGGACTTTCATGGTCCTGGGAAGCAAGTTCTTGTCAAAGGTTCCGAGTTCGAATCCACGGCTTTTCTTGTAGAGCTCCGTCAACCACTCGATGGTGTTGCTGCGAACCTTGTCATCAATCACACGGTCGTCGCTGATCAAGTCCTCAAGATCAACAATGTCCTTGGTATGTCTCAGTGCAAGACCCTGGCCGCCGTTGCTGCTTGTGTCCTGCTGCTCCGAGGTCTCTGGAGAGTAGTCGAACTTGAAAGCATACCTAGGAAAAGACACAGTCAGCACTCTGTTCTGCAAGCATCACCAGCAACACTTACGTATGACCATGCTTCTCGATGTCGTTGGCGAACTGCTCTCCACGGTTGACGACGCCAGTGACATACATCAAATCCGATTCGTCATCAAACCATTTGTTGCCTGAGTAGTTGCCATTGAGGGCCAAGCTGACGATTTCACGGAAGTGTGAGGCAATCTCCATGACGAAGCGGCGTTGTTCATCAGAGGTTTGACGCTTGTCACCAAGTTCTTCAAGACTACGCCTGGCTGTGTTCAGCTTGCTGATGACCTCCCGCTTGACGTTGGAGAACTCGCGGCGGATATTGCTGGCTAAGACTTCCTGAAG
>Ga0058697_10000434_pt1 | contig 18389 bp, 15 predicted proteins | sample AgamicAsMae_FD_66619 | JGI IMG/M metagenome (GOLD analysis project Ga0058697, IMG submission 66619) | Agave microbial communities from Guanajuato, Mexico - As.Ma.e | ecosystem: Host-associated > Plants > Phyllosphere > Phylloplane/Leaf | place: Guanajuato, Mexico | collected 2012-06-04
ATAAAGCTAGTTTGAAACCCCAGACACAAAATCAAGGCAATTGACACAAGCTGCAGCAAATGCCGAAGGAGATGAGGTGGTCGGCATGAAGAGCCGCTTTATGCATGGTCAACAAAGATGATGGGTGTTGCATCTCGTCGACTGGTGATAAGAGGAGCTAACTCAAGATCAAACAGATAGCTAGCCAAGATAGCAAGTGTATTGTTTGGATAGGCATTGAAGTAGGAGATGGCCATGTCGATCGAGCTGGTGCGTGGAGGCGGAAGGTTTAAGAGGGATCCGACGGAAGGAGCCGAAAGCGCGGGAGGCAGAGGGCTTTTGCAGATGATTAGGACGGACCAAGCAAGAGTGGGACCTTCTCGCAAAAGCAGCAAGTGTGAACGTCAACAATCAACAACAACAATACTTTTCTCTCCCACCACTTCCCCTCCTGCCAAATCTGCGTCCACCGTGCGGAAGCATCTCGTCATCACCCCCAGACACTTTCGCCAGAAGTGCTTTTGAACTCGGCCATATCGCATCGCCGTCGTTGCCTATTGTTGCCTCCAAGCCATTGTTGCGCCAGTTTTCATTGCCCCGCTCGACCGCTGCGGTTTGATAACAACCCTCGCGCGACCCGACAGCGCATCTTGCACTTCACAATCCTCACCGTCACTCGTCGCTTCGACTTTAGCTCTGTTTGCGAGAAACATTGCGAATCAGGGGCTGCACCACAGACACCGCTTGTCTCTCGCTCAGCTTCCGCAACCGCATCTACCAAAAGCTCTTGACCTGCCATCCTCTCTGCCATCCAGCTCCAACCAGACCCCGAACTCTACACAATGGCCAACATGGACATCGACGCCACACGCCGCAACAAGAAGCCGCGCCCTTTGAGCGACTCTGAGCGCGAACGCCTGGACGAGTTCATCGAGAGCATCCACTACTCGTCGAGGTGAGAAGATCTTCCTTCCACCTGCACGCGATCGATACTGATCTGCGCAGATATTCCGACGACCACTTCGAGTACAGACACGTCCAGCTGCCCAAGCAGATGCTCAAGGCGATACCAAAGGAATACTTTGACGGTTCGCGAGGCACCCTCAAGCTGCTGTGGGAGGATGAGTGGAGAGCTCTGGGAATCACTCAGGTATGTGCCGCTTTACACTACAGCGTCGGAACGCAAAGACTGATCGTAATCGCAGAGTCTGGGATGGGAACACTACGAGGTCCACGAGCCCGAGCCGCACATTCTGCTCTTCAAGTGAGTCTTATCTAAACGCACCAAGAAACTCCATCGAACTGATATCAACGCAGGCGCCCTATCAACTACCAGCCTCCAGTGCACTAGAAGTCGCTGCCCACTATGAAGACGACGGTGATGACCTCCATGATGCTCGACTGCTATTAGACGCCGTTCCTCTTCGAATCTCTGAATGAATCGCAACTCAAACCGCGGCCTCGTCAGAGCGATACGCGCAATCAGAATTCCTTCACAACCACAGAGCACAGCCCGAGCTTGAAACACAAACCACAAAAATATGAAATACAGCTTTCCTTGTACCCACTCTCCAGACTCGAGCGCCAAACACAAACACAGTTTCACGCGTCTTCAGCCGCTACCGAACAAAAACACATGCTTTCCCACGGCCTTGCCTGACTTATGGGACCTAGCCTTGCTTCAGTTGATCTTTGACGACCATCAGCTCGGCAACTCCAAGCGATGGATGATGATGGCTATCTCCTTGTTTCTCTGCTTTGTTCTTATCTGCACACTGCAAGGCGTTCTTTTAGCTTTCTCGTTCTTCTGCTTCACGGGACAGGGGATTTGCATTTGTTGGGTTTTGCGCCTTTCTCGAAGCCTGGTTCAGTGACTAGGCGAGCAGGGAAGGGAGGTTTTCTTTTTTTTTTTTCAAGCATCTGGACAGCTTTGCTTTTTTTTCTGCTTCTTTTGCTCTTTCCCTTGTATAAATGGGGGGTCCTTTGGACGAGTATTGTACTTAGGCTTGCAAAAAGAGAGAAATGAAAAAACGAGAACATATCAATTCAACGATGTCCTGGTATGATGAATGCTATAAGGTGTGTTACGAAACTATAAACAGTAATGTAGAGGCTGGATGGTCGTTTGTAATGACTTGGCCGCTTGGATCTTTACGTGCTTCCGACATGTTCATTCAAACTCGCAAACTCACTAGCTGGCTAGGTGCTGGTAGACATGTGTCTCTCAAGCCAGAAGCGCCGTGCATAGCAATTTTGAGACTCGACAGGACTTGGCTGAAACAGATCAGATGCAAACCTACCAGAGTACAAAGGCCGATCAAAAGCGTACAACATGCTCCTACATCCTCTTTTAGGACGAAACATCTACACACTCTAGAAGTACGTTTATGATTTGCGTCAACCAAACAAACCACGCTTCGTTCTGGAAGACTGCGGTTGCTTGCTTCCAATTGGTAGAGCAGTGACGATCTGCCCTATGCGAATCTTGACCGCATCAAAAGACACGACCATATCCTCACACAGCTGCTCGAGGATAGCATTGACAGCTGATTGCGATTTAAGGTCTTCGTCTTGCAAGTCACAATCCGGCGATGGCAATGACCAAGCGATACTGATGTGAAAGTATGGTGAAAAATCGGGACTCCCTGCTTGGCGTTTGAGTTTTGTGTAGAGTTGCGGTTGGTTGTATTGGAGTGCTGCTTTGTTGCTGGCGCTGAGGAGTTGGTTTAGTAGGGTTAGGGCGCTGGGGTCTGTTTGTTGGGAGTCTTGCACGCGGAGCACTAGAAAGTAGCGACTTTTGTCGTCGTTGGCGTGCCATGAGAGTGATGCAGGGCGTACTGTAATTGGATGTCGTAGCGAGCGAATCACTGAAGTCAAGCCTTGGGTGAGGGTGTCCAGGAAAGAGTCTTTATTGTCGGTACGCAATACCAATGGCGCACTTAATGAGATGTGCAAAGGTAATGGAACCTGCAGTGGTGTTTGCAGTAAAGAGTGCACGTTTGACGAGTCTGGCAAGGCTTTGAGCAGTCTGTTCAGTGTGTCATGTTCAGCTGGGGATGGCAGCCCTGTGGAGTGAGGCTGTGTAAGTCTGGTTGAGCTCCGTTGGAAATTGCGAAGCGTCCAACCTACATTCTAGATAGACATGGGTGGGCCAATTTCCCTCGACATGCTTGACGACGCGTTTGCGGCCGTGGTGCAAAGACGGATCGTCAGTGTTGCTGACGCGGACGCTGGACGAATAGAGATTCAGAAATGATGCCGGCAGCGGTGGGAGGTCGTGGTCTTTCTGGTCTGCCTCTCTCTTGGGTCGCTTGGCCACGGGCTCGTCGTCCTTGTCCTCGTCGTCCGAATCCGAGTAGCCGACTAGGTTCATTGTGTGCACTATCGACGGATCAATAGACAACCGAGCGGTGGAACTGGGAAGTCGGCGGATGTCAAGGGTCTGGGGAAAAAACGACTCCCCAATGACATGTGCACTGTGCGTGCGCGGCATGACGTCGCTGCCAAAAAGTGAGTGATGCCGACGACAAGAGCAGAAGGAAGGAGCGGCCCAAGGCTCCATCTTTTATTTTAACCTGCCTTGTACCTGCGCCGTTCCTGTTGACCTTCCCTTCCAACATCTTGTTTCTTGATTCTGCTGTACGACAGTTGATCAAACTAAAATCCGAAACTCAGACTTTATCATGGCAGGTGTCAGCGCAAAAGAGGTAAGATCCGAGCTCTGTCTTCGTATCCAGCCAGGAACACCCCCACTCACTATCCATGTCACAGGCTCAGGCCTATCTCATTGATCCCCTCAACGCCCCGGAGCCATCACAGGAGACTGGCCCTGGCACGCACTTCTACCCTCCTACGGCCACCAAAACTGCATCTCCTGTAGCGTCACCTGTCGCATCTTCTCCCTCGTCGTCAAAGAACCCTTTCCGTGACTCAACGAACAACGGAAAGAGTGCCCAGGCACACGTCCGTCACTCAAGCAGAAGCTCGACCGGCAGCAACTCCAAGTTCCCAGACTTCCAAGAGGGCCCTTCTTCTCCCCACCGTCGCAACTTCAGTGGTGAACATCGTCTCGGCGAAGGATCTGGAAACCGTCCACGTAGAACCAGCTCCCTCAGTCAACGCTACCAGGGAGATGAGTCTCACCAGCCTCTTAACATGCTTAGAAAGGATAGCAAGAAGGCCTACCGTGCTCCTCACCTCAACAAGCGCCATATCCCCGGTGCTGACTTGATCGACCGACTTGACCCCACTCCCAACAAGCTTCCCTACCACCACGAAGGCCCTTACGATGCTGCTCTTCTGGCCCGTAACACCAGCTACAAGTCCAGCCCCATCGCTGCCCTGGAGGACTCTAACAGAGAAGCTCTCAAGGCCACCCCTGCCGAGAAGATCAAGGATGCTCTGGAGAAACACAAGCCTCTTGATGGCGTCGCTGTCGTTCCTCCCGGTGAACGTGACCAGCTTGGTCGTGTCTACCACTACGAGGAGGGAACAGACATGATGCGTGAGGGCAACCCTGAAGGCGGTGCCTACAAGCGATGGTCCGGAGAAGTGAGTCCTGCATATAACATTTACTTCTTGCATCATACTGATCAATTCTCAGCAATACCACAAGGACGATCTCGAGGGCGTAGGTGAGCCTGCATTCTCTCTCGACCGTGCACTCAAGGCCCACACCATCCACGAGCGCGACTTTGACGGTCAGCGTGGCATCGAACTATCGGACCGTCCGCTCATGAGCGACTATGACAAGCAGAAGGATAAGAAGAAGCTCGACGAGCGTGACCCCGTTGAGATTGCCGGTGGCGCATCTCGCTACGCAGACCTGGTAACTGCGGCCGACACTGACGCTCACACCGTGAACCGAACAAGCAGCTTGCGCAAAGTAAGCGACGGTCTCAAGAAGAGACTGAGCACGAGAAGAAGACGTCAGGATGAGTAGGAGTGAAGCTCATGAGCCGACTCTTTGATTCTCCTTTGTTGTTTCTTTTTCTCTTTTCACATGTTTTCAATAGGTTATAGATTGTACACATCATCAGGATGATTATGAATGGATGGCACGGAGGGTCGGGATTAGGATCGGCCTTGACGGCCTTGATAGACTGTACGATACGACATGATAGGACTTGTACGAATAATACAATATGAACATTGAACTTCCAAGAATGCAAGTGAGCTGTGATTGCTCGAGTTTTCGATGAGCCTCGTACGAGTATGCAAGCACTAATCGAAGTGGCAGACAGCAAGGGGATGGCAGAAGGGGGGCGCAGACTAAGAAGGAAAGCGATGTCGAAGGTGGTGGAGGGAAAGCAGCCTTGCTTTACCTGATATCTCGAGCCTTGTCCGACAAAGGTGAAGTTTGAGCAGTGCAGCAATCAAGTCAGACTACCGGTGATTCTGCCGATGAAATTTTCTAAGCAATATGTACTCCGGAAATCATGCACATTGGAGACGCTCCTCCCAGTCTGCCCAGGGTTTCGTTGTGGTGTGTCAGCAGTTTGCAGAACTGCTTCTGTCAGAAAACATATTTAATCATTCCTAGTCTCCACGACAATCCCCCATCTCAATAGACTTCTGATGAGACGATATCAGTAGTAAGAGTATGAATAGCCAAGATAAGGGACATACGGAAGGACATAGCGGTGATGCACGTCGTCGAGACGAAAAAAATGCTCGTCGAGGGTGCAACCCTGACTATGTGTCTTGCTTGAGCATCTATCCGTCTCATATATTCCATGCTTGAGAATTCCGAACGTTCGAAAGAGGTGATGGTAAGGAGTATACAAGTAGGTAAGGATATATTTGTTCATGGGAAATCTCTACCAAGACACGCTTTTTTTGCAACAGGGAAAAAATTACTCAGACATGCTCTCCCAACCACGCTCATCAGCACCAGCCTCATCCTCATTCTCCTCCTCATCCTCATCACTATCATCACTAGCCTCGTCGTCATTGGCAACAGCCACGAGTCTCTCCTTGACCTCCGTAGCATCGATACCCTTGACGCGACCGGCAAATGCCTCGCGAACAGCTCTGTTGGTACTGGTGTCCCAGACCTGCACAGCGCCCTTTGATCCCGCGACAGCAAGACGGAAAGCCACTGCGTCGTCGGGAGCAAAGTTTGTGGAGAAGACACGGCCGACGCCCAGGTCGCGGGATACCACCATCGAGGGTTGGTTGGTGGCTTGGTCGACGTTCCAGAGCTTGACTGTGCGGTCTGTGGATGCGGTGGCGATGAAACCAGGCACGGTGGGGTTAAGGGCGAATGAGGAGACTGCGGACTCGTGGGCCTGCAGGCGCCAGATCGCTTGGGTCTTTTCGGGGGAGGAGGGTGCGTTGCGTGCGTCAAAGGCATACAGGATACCGCTTTCGGTGGAGACGTAGAAGACGTGCTCGTTGTGCGGGTCCCAGCGTACTTGCTCGACGTCCGAGTCGACGCCCCAGCGCTTGGGCTTGGTGCCCTCTGCGGCGCGCAGATCGGCGACGCAAACGGTGCGGTCGTAGGAGCCGGTCAGGAGGATGGTGGAGTGTGCTTCGTGGGGGTGGAAGTGCAGGGCGCAGACCTTGTCTGTGTGGAAGTCGTTGTAGGATTTTGCGCACTGGCCGGTGCTGAGGTCCCAGAGCTTGACGGTGCAGTCGGCGGATGCTGAGGCGAGCAGGTTGCGGTGGAAGCGGTTGGCGGACAGGGCGAGGACGGAGTCGATGTGGTATTTGTCATTGATCTGCTTGCTCTTTCTCTTCTTCTTTTTCTTCTGGCCGGGCATGGTGGGTGCTGCTGAGATCTCTGCGGTGCCTTGACCGAGGACGGCGTTGGGGTACATGCAGTCGATGGTGTCGAGGTCCCAAATCTCAATATCCGGGTCCATGGTTGCGATGGCGACAAAGTTTGCCTTTTGGCCCTCGGGGACGGGCTCGCCGGGCTTGGAGATGGGCATGTTGAGCCATTCGACGGCCAGCGGGATGGCGGGCAACATGATGTCGTGGTGGACGTACAAGTTGTCGGCGTCATCCTCGTAGACGTAGCACTCGAGATGAGCGACCTCGTCCTCGATGCGGGCGGCCAGCAGCATGTTGTCGGTAGGCAGGATCTGCATCTCCTCGCGCTCCTCGTCGTCGGATTCCTCGCCCTCCTTGAGGGTAATGTAGGGATCCTCGGCGTTGGAGCCGTGGAAGGCCAGGTTGCGTACGTTTCCGAACATGCTCAAGGAGCCGTCGCCTTCTCCCTCTTCGTTCTCAGCGGCGTCATCGTTGTCGTAGTTCTCCAGATCGTACTCCTTCAAGTCGTCGTCCTGGAGGTCGATGTCTTGTGTCGCGGCGCCGGTGGCATGTGTCTCGTCATCGTCCTCGTCATCGCTCTCCTCCTTCTTAGCAACCTTCTCGCCGTTCAGCTCGGCCTGAGCATCAGCGAGGTCGTCCTTTGCGTCGTCGAGTTCCAGCTTGGCCAGCTTGGAGATGCGCTCAAACTCCTCCTCGTCGAAAGTGTATTTGGTGGGGAAAGGTGCCGCATATCCTCGCGGCACCCACGTTGTTGCTGTAATCATCGACATGTTGTGTGTGTTATGTCTGGATGTTCAAAGGAAAAAAAGCACCCGCGTTGGAAACTTTGATAATTTTCGAGGCGCGATTAACGCGGGGAAGACTTGGGTCCGGAAGTGCCAAGCGTATCGCCGCAAGCTCATACAGAACGTTGAGCAATCATGAAAATGGTTAGATCTGACCGAAGGTGGTCCAGTCGCTGTTCTCTATCATCAAAGGTGTTTGTCCCGTAAAGATTCATGCCATCGCGTCACAGATAGCTCGTTCTTTTGTCTTGAACCAATCAAGCATACCTCACTGCACATAATGTCTGCATACAAACGACGCAGGCTAGACGACAACGGAGACGCCGAAGATGATGGTCACTTCGCCATAAGACCCTCGAAACACAACTCTTCCAACCATAGAGATGGTCCGCGCAACGGCCAGTCGCAAAGCGCAAAGCCGCGCCAACAAGAGTTTGATGGCCCCGAGCCTGGAGTCGATGCTCAGGATCAAACTGCTCTGGATCGCGACTGGTACTTAGGTGATGAAGGCGGCGCGACCCTCGGCGACGACTCACATAACCCATTCGGAGATGACGCCACATGGGAGGACCAGCAACGCGAGGCTGCTCTGTTGGAGAAGAAGATGGCTGTACGAGCTCGCGGAAACCCTCGCGCCATGCAAAGACAGCGCGAGAACGATGCCTGGGAAACAAATCGTATGCTTACCTCTGGTGTTGCACAACGAAGAGAGCTGGACACTGGTTTCGAGGACGACGAAGACGGTACTAGAGTCCATTTGCTGGTTCACGACCTGAAGCCCCCATTTCTGGATGGCAAAACTGTTTTCACAAAGCAATTGGAACCCGTGTCGGCTGTTAGAGATCCTCAGAGCGATATGGCCGTATTCAGTCGCAAGGGCAGTAAAGTCGTCAGTGAACGACGTCAACAAAAAGAACGAGCAAAGGCCGCCCAGGAAGCCACAAAGGTCGCTGGAACTGCTCTGGGCAATGTTATGGGTGTAAAAGAAGAGGACACCGATAGTGCTGCCCCGGAGCCCGCTGGCCAGGAGGAGAAGGGAGGCAGCAAATTCGCAGATCACATGAAGAAACAGAGCGAGGGCCAAAGTGCCTTCAGCAGGAGCAAAACACTCAAGGAGCAGCGCGAGTACCTACCCGCGTTTGCTGTAAGGGAAGAGCTGCTTCGTGTCATTCGTGACAACCAAGTTATCATTGTTGTTGGTCAGACCGGCTCTGGAAAAACCACGCAATTGACGCAATTCCTATACGAGGATGGCTACGCGAAACATGGCTTGATTGGATGCACCCAGCCTCGTCGTGTCGCCGCCATGAGTGTCGCAAAGCGTGTCGCTGAAGAGATGGAGGTCAAACTAGGCGGTCTAGTCGGTTACGCTATCCGTTTTGAAGACTGCACCAGCAAGGAAACGTCCATCAAGTACATGACAGATGGTGTGCTGTTGCGTGAGTCCCTTGTGGAAGCCGATCTCGACAAGTACTCGTGCATCATCATGGACGAGGCCCACGAGAGAGCATTGAATACCGATGTTCTGATGGGTCTGATCAAGAAGGTGCTTGCTCGCAGGCGAGATCTGAAGCTGATTGTCACATCGGCCACAATGAACGCTGACCGCTTTTCGCGATTCTATGGAGGTGCCCCTGAATTCTTCATCCCTGGACGTACCTTCCCAGTCGACATTCAATACTCGAGAAGTCCTTGTGAGGATTACGTGGATAGTGCTGTGAGGCAGGTCCTCGCCATTCACGTTTCCCAAGGTCCCGGAGATATTCTTGTCTTCATGACTGGTCAAGAAGACATCGAGTGCACATGCGAGCTGATCGACGAACGCCTAAAACAACTAAACGACCCACCGAAATTGTCCATTCTTCCAATCTACAGTCAGATGCCTGCTGATCTGCAAGCGAAAATCTTCGACCGCGCCGCTCCAGGTGTTCGTAAGGTCATTGTCGCTACCAATATCGCTGAGACATCACTGACTGTTGATGGTATCATGTATGTCGTTGATTCGGGATTCAGTAAGCTCAAGGTTTACAACCCTCGCATGGGTATGGATACTCTACAGATCACGCCCATTTCGCAAGCCAATGCATCACAACGTGCAGGTCGTGCTGGACGAACAGGCCCAGGAAAGGCTTTCCATTTGTACACTGAACGTGCTTTCCGTGACGAATTCTATATCCAAACTATTCCTGAGATCCAGCGAACTAATCTAGCGAATACTGTGCTCCTGTTGAAATCGCTCGGTGTTAGGGATCTACTGGACTTCGACTTCATGGATCCTCCTCCACAGGAAACCATCTCGACTTCTTTGTTCGACCTATGGGCGCTCGGTGCTTTGGACAATCTGGGTGATCTCACAGAGCTCGGCCGACAGATGACTTCCTTCCCCATGGATCCCTCCATGGCGAAGCTCGTCATAACCTCATGCGACTACGGCTGCAGCGAGGAGATTTTGACGATCGTATCAATGCTTTCAGTACCATCTGTCTTCTACCGCCCTAAAGAGCGCATGGAAGAGGCCGATGCCGCACGCGAAAAGTTCTTCGATTCGTCTTCCGACCACTTGACGCTGTTGCATGTATATCAACAATGGTCTGCCAACGGACGACGTGACGGATGGTGTGTGACACATTTCCTGCATCCAAAGGCATTGCGAAGAGCCGAGGAGATTCGAAACCAGATCCGCGATATCATGGTCAGCAACAAGATGGAGCTTGTGAGCTGCGGCTACGACATGGAAATCGTACGTCTCTGTATCTGCTCGGGCTACTACCATCAAGCTGCCAAGCGCAAGGGATTGGGCGAGTACCTCAACTTGCGCACCTCTGTATCGATGCAGCTACATCCTACATCGGCGCTATACAACTCTGGCGACCCGCCGGACTACGTCATATACCACGAACTTATCCTTACCTCCAAGGAATACATGTCGTGCGTAACTGCTGTCGATGCTACCTGGTTGGCCGATCTAGGAGCGGTCTTCTACTCTGTCAAGCAAAAAGGCTACAACACCAAGCTTAAACGCACCACCGAGCAAGAATTCAACAAAAAGGTAGAGATTGAGCAGCAGATGGCTATAGACAGAGAAAAAGCAGCGGCTAGAGCCAAGGAAGAGGAAGAGAAGAAGGTACGAAAACCTACAGTCAAAAAGGTCAGCGCTGTTGGCGCGGTCAGAAAGCCCATTATGCCTAAGCGCAGGGGCTTTTAAGTCATAGTCGTAGTATAGTGAGCGGCTCCCTGCGTGGGCGCTTCAAATAGTCAGAGAGGGAACGTGCATCCACGAGTGCTATTTCAAGCGCAATCCAACTGGGGCGCGCGCCTACACTATATTGATGTCTGTTGGCAGCCGTCTTCCTACGTATTTTTCGACAACAAGAGATATTGTCATCAGTGCAGTCGAGCGATACTACCGTGATGGACAAAATGCAAGTACGTTGTTTATCAAGGTGGTTGGCAAAGCAATATAAATTTCATATGCCAGCCAGCCATGCAGCTTGCCCGCGCGGGAAAGCACAGCCACCTGGAGAACGACAGGAGGGAAAAACAATGGAAAGCCAGCGCGTGGCGCCGCAGACATACGTAACGGTGGTCGTAAATACGGCCTCTACCGGCTCCTGTTTGCTCCTTTGCATTTGTATCTTCTCTCCTTACCTCTTAGGAGTTTATCTATCTTACAGCAAATAACCCCTTAGTCGCATCTGCGTTTAAAGGCAACCTTTGTGTGACTCGCCACAGCCCCTGCGCTTACTCTACCGCGAAACGCTCCTGCTTTAATACTACCACAACCTCGACTCCGCAAATCCGAACTGTCAACCTGCTGTCAAGAGCAGATTTCTGGGGCAAACACCACATCAAGGCAATACAGTCAGCTCTTGTTTTCAGAAGCATTTTCCACGCTCGCTTGAATCACTGGATCTCACGCCAACAACATTCGCTCTGATCCGCGATCTTCCCTATGGCACCTCCGCAATGGCTCTCCAAGCGCGCCTGTAGCGATTTTGATGGTCCCTACTGTAACGACGACTACAGCTGGTGGTGGAGCAGTGTATGTTTTCCACAAACGGTCAAGATGAACATGAACTGATAGTATTCACACAGGATGGCTATGGAGTCCGCTACGCAATCATCGCTCTAATCTTCATCGCCATCGCTCTCTTACTCTTCGGCGCTTACTTTCACGCTCAACGCCGCATACGCAAAGGCCTTCCTCCTCTAGCATACCACCGCTGGCTCGTCTCCCGCCGCCGCAGAGCTACTCCTTATCCTCAACAAAACAACTACGCATACTACCAACAACACGACCCTGCGTATCCTCCTCAACAAGGTTACCCGATGCAAAATATGGGCAACCATGGAAATGCTGAGTTCCAGCCTCCGCCACCTGCGTACGGCAACTGGGAGGCCCCGCCTGTGTACCAGCCTCCGCAGGGTGCGAGCAAGGTGGCTGCTAATCAGAATGCGCTGCCCGTGGTTAGGAGTGAGGGTGCTGGGGAGGGGAGCAGTGCCTCATTGCCGCTGAACAACAATGCCAACAACAACCATCATACTCAGTAAAGAGCTCACGATGGCTCAAGTTCGACTTTGATACGAAAGAGATACCCGCTTTTCCTTTTCTTCTCCTTTGCTTCTTTTTCCTGTTTTCTTCCTCTGCTCCTGTTTCACGGCGATATTTTGACAGAGCTTTTTGGCGTTTTGTACTCGGCACGGCGATGGGGGCGTTGTTTTGTTGCGAGTGACCCATCCGTTTCCAGGATCGCGTATTGAAAACATACTTTGTATCCACGAATTGAAAAGAAGCATAACCAAACCATGCATTTCATTATAATCGTTAATCCTCTATTTCCCTTTCTCGCCTCTTCTACTCGCAAGTGCTCAACATCTTCTTGATCACACCGACCAAAGTGCCATTTTCCATAGCAGCAGCCACTCTCTCCTTATCACCCAACTGCTTATTCGTCGCCTCGTCGCTGGCATGCGTCCCCTCCTTGATCCTCACATCGACTCTAAACCTCGGCGGCAGCGATTGCTCCAATCTCACCCTCACACCCAACCCAATAACCGTAGCCAACGAACAATGAGTAATCGTCGGCGTAACCAACACCTTCACAGTCGAAATCTTGGAGTTGGGCGACGAAGGAGGTAGGATGAAGATATCAGGAAGCGACACTACGGCGAGCGAGCCCAGCGACAAAGGATGTTCAGGGTCGGAGATTGTGCTGATGAGGTCAAAGATTTCTTGCTCGTCGATTTCTTCGCGGAGGTCGTCGTCTGAAATGTCGTCGTCTGAAGAGTTTGAAGGAATGGGGGCGGCGAAGGAAGTGCCAGAGGTCAGGTTGTCGTAGTGGGGGTAGGAAGGGATCAGGCCGTCAAAGAGGCTGTTGCTGGGGTTGGCGGCTTGGTTTTGGGAGGCGCCGCGGCGGGAGGGCAGGTCCGCTGGGTTGAGGATGGCGGGGTTTGCGTTGTCCTTGTCCATTGTTGCGACGTGAATGTGTGTTTTGTGGTTGGTGTGTTTGATGTGCTTGGTGTAAATCTTTTGGGTTGCTACCTAAGCAGGACGCGATAGTGGTTGGATGATGAGTGGGTTGTGGCGGGGCAAGTGGGAAAGCGGAAAAGAAAAGGAAGGAATATTGGAGATTTAATCGTGACGCTTTACCGCATGCTGACTTGCGGCACGTGTTGTGATTCGTCCTTTACTCTTACTTCTTCTTCATCTCCCATCGCTGTTAACCGACATTGGACTCTTCATCTTTCGGCACGCTGCTCTTCTTCGATGTTCTCGCTCTTGTCGAGATCGTCGCTTGTCTCCACGGTTGGCATTCCTGGATCAACACCTTGCTGCTGGCCATCAGTATGGCGCTTCTTCTCGCTGAGCCATACGAAAGGTGCAGCGCCCGAGAGCTCGGAAGCTCGAAGGAAGAGACTGGACAGGCAAGCCGAACTACGGCTATATAGATATCACAATGATCCAGACTTTCGGAAGAGGCTGATCGAATACAACCGCCAGAGACGCCTCAACGATCCGGACTCGCAGAAGGAGAAAACTGCGGACGAGCTTGCTAGGTACAACAGCGACCCCGTGTACCGCGAGTACAGGGTAGAGACCATGAGGCTGCGAGATAAAAAATGGCGTGCTCAGAACCCTGGAGCTCACGCAGAACACCTTCGGCAAAGGCGACTTGTGGGTGCTGCTCGACGCGCCGATGATCCCAGATACAACTTTCGAATGCATCTTCATGGATGGCTGCTTCATAATGCTTGTGCTCAGACTGAATTGCCCTGGAAGGCGCACGTCCCCGTGGTCTACGGAGAGAAGGTTCTCAGGAAGTGTGCTGGTCGTGATCGCTTGCCACACTTTGGGGCCAACAGATTGTGGTACGTGCACTCAATGCACTCATTTGATACACAGGGTGTCGATGTCGCTAGCCAAGAAGGCTCTGCAAAGTTATGTACCAACAACAGCAAGCTGACCATGTCTAGGTGGGAGTTACGCAAGGACAGTTCCAAAGAAGATGCAGATGAATATCTTTGCCACTCTTGCTATATACCAAAGGAGAACTGGCAAGAAGCTTTGCCGCGAGGTTACGAAGACGTGAAAAACATGAGGGAGCTGGCTGCTCGTAAGAAGAAGCATGATAGCGGCGATCATGGCAGCCAATCTGTGAATCACACCAAAAGCAAATAGACAATCATAGATATGTAAGTGCGTGACTGGTTGCTTCAGGTTGATTGACTGATTTCTTCTTGACTACCCTTGCACTTTCAAGGAAACAATATCACGGTTGTGAAAAGCTGGTAGTTCACGCAACATCACATACGGCTGATCAACATGGCATAAAGGCCTAAAAAGATTAGATTTCCATGAGGCCAGAACGTGGACACGCTCTGCTTCAACCATAACACGTATGTACTACGTATCATGTCGTCAAAGCGGACAGGTACTAGCGAGAATATGGTTAGTATGGCCTAGTCGGCGGGATTATGAGCATAGCATAAGCTCCCAAAGATGGCAAAAGGAGGAGTGTACCAGGATGTAGGGACAGTGACTTTTCCATACAAGATAGTTCCGAGCCCTGTTGTCGGTAGAAGTGGAGTTTGAACAGTGCGGCAAGTGTCCAAGTCGGACCAGGAGTGAATCGGCTCTCTGGTGTTGGGCTCTAGCGCCAAAGTAGTATGCACTCTGGAACGAGTTGCTTCAAGATGCTTCTCCCCGATTGCTCGAAGTTTTGTTGACTCAATAGTCAGCACTTACGCTATCGGGACGACCAGCGGGTCTAAAAGTACACATTTATTCATCAGAAGTTCTATGGAGTAGTATACATCATACTGGTCTCTACGTTCCAGCTGCCTGACGCATGAAGAACTTCTTGAGAAAGCCCATCTTGTCAACAGCGTCGAGTCCAAGGCTTCTTGCCCACACAACTGGACCACTGCCAGCACTGTACAGCTTATGCAACTTGTCCACAGCGCCCAGCATAGCATTGTTCTTTGCCCACTGCTCGGAATTGTATGCATCCAGTGCCCAGTTGCTGCCAATATCCTTGCCGACAGAGAGCGAAAAATTGATGTGCTTGGCAAGCGACTGCGCGTCACCAAGACCTTGATTCAGACCCTGGCCGGCGAGAGGGTGGATAGTGTGAGCGGCATCTCCAAGCAGAGCAACGCGGTGACCGGTATAAGTGTCTGCGTGACGCATGCGTAGAGGGAACGAAGCAACACTGCCCTCTTGCACGGCCGAGATCTTTTGCGGGATGCGCTCGGAATTGAAGGCTGTGTTGGCCTCACGCCATGAGTACTCGTCGGCTTGGCCAGATTTCATGGTGTGCATGTAGTCGAGATCGACTGGCAAGAGTCTGAAAGCTGCATTCACCATTGCGGTGAAGTCGGTGCTGCTCAGCGACTTCAGGAGAGCGGCCTTCTCGGGTGTAGTGGACCACACCAAAGTGGCTACATTGCCGGGCAGAGGTAGAAGAGCAACAGGGCCAGTGGGAAGGAAGCGTTGGTATGCAGTTCTGTGATCGTCTTGACTCCAATTGCCCCCCTCGATTTGGACAGTGGCTACGACGCCGTGACGGTTGTAGTCCCAGCCGCGTGAGGGGATACCAGCGAATGTGCGTACAGGACTGTTCGCTCCATCGGCGCCGATAAGCAGACGCGCAGCGAGTTTGCGCGAGTTGTTCAGAGATACGACAGGCCAGTTTGACAAGTCCATATTCTCTGTTTCTTTTCCAAGCTCAATTCCCTCGACACGTGTCTTGTCCATTACATCGATTGGCGGTAACGATTTCAGACGAGCTAGGAGGGCGGACGTGAGATTTGTGTTCTCGGTCATTGTGGCTACGGTATCCGAGACATTTGAAGACGACGACGACATGGGATCGAAGGTGATGCTGCTTCCAGACACGCCATCCCATACCTGCATAGCCTGGTACGGCTGCACGCGGGAGGCGGCAATGTGCTTCCATGCTCCAGTATCATTCAAGAACTTGACCGAACCGGGTGTCAGAGAGCTGCACCTGTTGGAGAATGTCGTCGATTCGGGCTGAACTTGCGATTTGCTGAGGTCTTGTCCCTCGACTAGGGCAATCTTGAGGTTCGCGGTCTTTGGAGAAGCACCTACATAGTCTCAGCACTTCAATCCTATGCTTTGTCTACTGTGTCTGATCTTACGAAGCGCGCTGAGCAAGCTCAGTCCTGCTGGACCGCCTCCAACGCACACGACATCATAGATTTCTGGGCCTGTCGGTACGGGTGCAGCGGCGGGTGCGGTCCGCGACCAGAACGATCGCGAGGCTATGAATATGTTCGAACTCCTCGAGGATACTCGGGAGACTTCACATGGTGTTCGGGGGAGCCGCAGCAGCATGCCGGCAGAATATTATGGCGAGGATTGAGAGATGGAGTTGAGCCGAAGTCTGATCTCCAGATCTTGGTGATGTTCGGCGCAATGACCTCCGTCTACTCGGGTTATCTTTCAGCGAGCTTATACACTGCTTGCTGATTGGTTTGAGGTTCTAACTCTCTCAGCGACATGGCCACATGCTCTTTTTGTCCTTCTGGCGATTTTCAGGAGTACGAGCACATGAAAGATGCTATGAGACCACTATCACGTGTGCGAGAGTAAGCAACGGGCGCTGATTCGCTGCAAGGAAAAGGTCATCCGAGCCTTGGAAAATCACATGTCAGGTTGCCGACAGTTGGCTGACCCCGCCCTCTACCCCGGACTTGGTTTCGCGCCTTCCTACTGCAAATTGACTGGAAACAAAGGGCAGATCGTGCTTTCCGTTGCCGACACTGGCTCCACAGGTGAAGGATCGTGAGTTGCCTGCTTTAGAGAGCAGTGAAGTCTTAGTGACGGTGGGTCATCAATCGCCGAGGCTGAATGTAATCAAAGCAGCGGTGTTTGGCTCACGGAGATCATCAGCTCAAGGAGGCAGGAAGGCAAACCTTTTGGCTCGAACGGACGTTGCCTCGGTCCATATCTCCATACCTTTTCCCCACACGTGCGATTTAGCGCATGTGGTCGAGTCCGTCCATTAAACTCCCTTTGCCCTCGTCCGTTGCTCGTGCTTCTACTCCCCCTTCTTCTCCAATCTCCTCTTTCTTTCCTTGTTATTTGTGATACCCCAGTCTCTTACCATCATGCCTGCAAGAGTCATCGTCGTCGGTGCTGGCCGTAAGTCTCACAACTCCTCAAGCCCCAAGAGAGCATAGTACTGACAGCGAGTAGTCTCCGGCCTGAGCGCCGCTCACACTATTTACCTAAACGGTGGCAATGTCGTCCTGCTCGACAAGAACAGTGAGACGCTGCGCTGCCATCAAACTCGATCTTCCATGCTGACATGTGAACTATAGACTTCATGGGAGGAAACTCGACCAAGGCTACTTCCGGAATCAACGGTGCCCTCACCCGTACACAAACCGATCTCGGTATCCAAGACAGCGTCAAGCAGTTCTACGAGGACACTCTGAAGTCGGCCAGAGACAAGGCTCGTCCAGATCTCATCAAGGTCTTGACCTACAAGTCAGCTGGTGCTGTTGAGTGGCTCCAAGATGTCTTCAACCTAGACTTGACTTTGGTTTCACGTCTCGGGTTAGCGCATACCGAAGTATTCATCCCGAATCACAGACTGACACATAACAGAGGTCACTCATTCCCCCGTACTCACCGTGGCCACGATGCCAAATTCCCTGGTATGGCCATCACATATGCCCTGATGCAACGATTCGAGGAGCTCGCCGAAACCGAGCCCGAACGCGTATCACTCATCAAGAAGGCCAAGGTCACCAAGATCAACAAGGATGGAAATAATGTTACCGGTGTCACATACACCTTCGGTGGCGAGGAAGTCACAGTCGACGGTCCTGTCATTCTCGCGACTGGAGGTTACGCCGCAGACTTCACAGATGACTCGCTCCTCAAGAAGTGGAGACCTGATACCTTTGGTTTGGCCACAACCAACGGTGCTCACGCCACTGGTGATGGCCACAAGATGCTCATGCAGATTGGAGCCAACGGCATCGATATGGACAAGGTTCAAGTTCACCCTACTGGTCTGGTCGACCCCAAGGACCCTGGCTCCAAATGGAAGTTCTTGGCCGCTGAAGGTATGTCTATGGAAACCTACCATTCGACATGCAGTGCTGACCAGTTCTACTAGCTCTTCGTGGTGAAGGTGGCCTTCTCCTCAACAGCAAAGGTCAGCGTTTCTCGGACGAGCTTGGTCACCGTGACTACGTTTCAGGTAAGATGTGGGAAGAGAAGGAGGCAGGCACATGGCCCATCCGCCTTGTTCTCAACTCCAAAGCATCCAACACTCTTGACTTCCACACTCGCCACTACTCTGGTCGTGG
>Ga0058697_10000435_pt1 | contig 18381 bp, 19 predicted proteins | sample AgamicAsMae_FD_66619 | JGI IMG/M metagenome (GOLD analysis project Ga0058697, IMG submission 66619) | Agave microbial communities from Guanajuato, Mexico - As.Ma.e | ecosystem: Host-associated > Plants > Phyllosphere > Phylloplane/Leaf | place: Guanajuato, Mexico | collected 2012-06-04
ACAAACTTACTGACATCATCCGCCCACCCTTGACTATTGTTCTCCAAACTCTCCATGGAATCACCCATGATATTCAGTTTCTCCGTGCGTTCTTGCAATTGTCGTTGCATGTAGGCTCCCCAGCCTTCGTTTGATGCAGAGGATGAAGATGCAGACGCTGGTGTGCGGGAGGCGGCGAGGCGGGAGGCTTCGTCTGCGCGGGATTGGGCGAGCATGCGCTTTGAGGGTGGGCGGTCGGGGCCACCGACTGTGGGGATCGAGGTTAGTGGTGATGGAGGAGAGGAGGGAGGGGAGGGAGACGTACTCAAGATGTCCATGTCTGAGGGTGTCACGTATTGTGTTCCTGCCACCCATTGGAAGTTTGATATTGTGGGTCTGGGTGGGATGAGGGCTTGTGGGTTGAACAGTTTGTCTAGTGATTTGGCCCTGCAAGTTGTTAGTAAGTATATCCTCTCTTCGGTTTCAAGCATAAGATGGCAATTTACAGTAGTTGGCCTGTACCCCACATATTGATCAGAGCCATCTCAGAAGGACCAGTCCAGCCAAAGATATCTCCATTGGGAATGATGATGGAATCTGCAAAACGCCTAGTATCCAGGATATGCGAGATTTTGATAGAGTTCAGCTCTTTCAATGCAGGCAATGTATACGCACGCACAGTGCCGTCGCCGAACAATCCACAAAGTACGTATCCTTGATCTTGGAATCTCACCACAGCGGCTGTCTCGCAGGAGTGGCTGTCGAAAGTCTTGTGAGCGCCTTTCGCGGTGGCCGGACGGAAGATGCGGGCTTCAGATGTGGTTACAGCGACGAGGACACCGTCAGTCTTTACTCCATTGCGGAGATTGGCTACGGCGTCGGGGGTTGCGGATGCTGGTCTGCCTGTGTGGGTGTTGACAGGGGACATGTGGATGATGCGGCCATCGAAGGAAGTCACGCCCTTGAAGTCGACGCAGTAGCGTCCACTACTGTCAGGGATGAGCTTGAAGGTCGCCAGTCGGCCGAGATTAGTCCCAGCGTGGAGATTTACACTAGAGTAGTTTTCGTCTTCGAGAGTCATGACCTAGCAATTTTCAGCATTATATCACGTGTAAGTGCACGCGAGTACTTACGCTGAACTCCAGTTTTGTCACCCATTCTGGCTTGTCTCCTGGATGACTGCTCTTTCGGCGTAGTGTGCCGAGCTTGTCACCTTTGCCAAACTCAGCAGTCGTGCCGAGGTGAATGATGGCAGGCCCACGCATATCGATAACAGCAAGTTTGCCTCCCTCAGAGGCAGCCGCGACGAAGCCGACTTCGCTGACTTTGACCGCAGTAATTGGGCCACTTTGCATGTCAAGCAAGGTGAACGGGCATAGTCCTTCCTTCAGACTCGGGTCGGCTCTGTCCACAATATTGGTGAGAGAATTAGGACGATTACCCCCAGCAGATGGAGGCACATCACGGCCAAAGTTTCTGTTGTGGCCCCAGCGGAAGACCGCGACTTCTCCGCTCCTTGTACCAGCAGCAAATTCACCGCTGGCGCTCGCAAGAGACGTATTGGTGATATCGACACCTTCAATGCGTCCCACGGCTCGACCAACACCTGCTTCCAAAACTTTGTCGTTCTCCAGCTCATCGCCGTGACCTGCATCCCACAGTCTGACCGTACCATCTGCATGCATAGTCTGAATGATGTTTCGGTTCTCGTATCTCTTGAGAGGATGCGTCTGCTCTACACCACCCTTCAAGATCTGAGGGCCCTGGTTGCGAGTCTCTGTCATACCGAGCCATCTGACTCTGTCGACCGTAGTGACATTGGCTCGTTTGATGAAAGGATGAACAAAGGTCAAGGATACGTGTAACTGATTGGTAGGCGTGATTGGAATGCCGCTCGGGAAGCTCAGCGTAACGACCTCTCCAGACGACAACAGCGCTAGGATGGCGATAGGATCTTGAGCACCAGCAAAGTGAGGCGACTCGCGAGGAATGAGACAGAAATCGACTACTTCGGCATTGGGTGGGGTTGGAAGCACTCTCTGACGGCGTGGATTCTCCAAGTGCTCAGCAAGAACATCCCAACTTGAAGTAGCATAGTTTGGTGTCCGGCCCATCTCAAAGAACGTCATGCCTTTTGTTGGCATAGTCGAATCTGCACCACCGGCAATGAGGAGAGCTGTGTCGTCGGGATCCTTGTTTGCACACCAGGCAACCTTGAATATAGGCTCTCTCACTGACACGGTGGGCCCCAGAGTTGTGGCACCCTTGCCAGGGATATTGATATGTGTCTCACTAGTAGTTCGGGCCAGGATGATTCTGCCGTCCTTGGGATCCCAGAATACCATCGAGCTGTCTTCGTGTCCAGTCAGAATGAATGTGCCAGTAGGATGCCAAATTGCTTGGGTGAGCTTTGGCCAGCGAGGTGTTCTTGAGGATGCAGGATCTGCATGGCCACCTTGTGCTCCAGCAGGAATCTCGTATTGGAAGAACTTTTGAGCTTGGTTCAGCTTGAAGGAAAAGGTGACAGCGCCGTGGACGTAGCCGATCAACAGCTTTCCAATATCTCTAGGATGGAACTGTATACTGACGACTGGTGACACTCGTACTCTTGAATCACGCTCAGCCCATAAGTTTGGGATACGGAAAGGAGCTGCGCCCTCTCTGTCCATATCATAAGCAAGAACATCTCCAGATTGCATACCGATCAAGGCGTAGTCCAAGGCGGGATCTGTCGCGATACATGTTGCGACACCCGGCGGTGAATGTGAACCGATAAGTTTCTTGGCCTCGAGCGAATAGAACGACAGGTCGTTTTTCGAGTCGAGACAGACCAGCTTGTCAGCGCAAAATTGTATTTGTTTGGCTGATGCTCGCTGGGGTAGGTCAAGTGTGACAGCGACTCTGCCTCTGCCGAAGATGTAGATTTGCCCAGGTCCGAACTTGCTGTCCTTTGTGCCCGCTGCCAGCAGTGATTGCACAGGGTCATAAGCGATGGATCCTATCTGACTGTTGATACCATAGCGGTCGATGTCATCGATAGCGACATGCTCGGGCGTTAGTCCGGCAGAGAGGTCGTTCTGTATGCCCGCTTGCTTGCTCCGAATGAAGCCGGCCATGATTTCCTGATGAACTTGACCAGTCGTTCTCTTCAATCAGACTAGGAGATGAAGTTCAAGGTTGCTTTCACGTTTGTCCGAGAAGTGGTTTGCCTAGGTGTTCCTTGTCGCTCGCCAAGTCATGGAAGCTTGGGCATCCTCCACTGTTCCAGGATTTTTGGTGGATTGTGACCTCCTTTCTTGACCTGACGCGTCACAAAATGAAGACGGGGTTGATCACAAATTGCGACTGACAAGTATGGTATTCTGTGTAAAGGAAGCACAAATCACTATGTCTCGTGATGAGAAAGCTCTTCGGCTCAAGAAACTACGCGGTGTGAACTATCAATACGATTGTTGCCCAGCAGATTCTGTTCTCCAGCAAGCGGTCAGTGTGCACCTCCGGTCAGCAAGGCTATACCATTAGTGACAGAGAGACATGGAAACGTAGGTGGACAGATATTAATGTAGACAATGTCAATGTATTCTTAAAAGTGGTATCGTAACGAAGAAAACAACTCTTCCATAGAGTTAAAGACACCCAGAAATGCGTACTCCCAAACCATTATCGTGAAGCTTTTGAATCCTTTCCTAACAGCGCCGTGCATGAATCATAGAGAGATGAGAAGTTGGTGCATCTTCTAGTGGACCATGACATCGCCCTGCTGCTGGGCAGGCTGGGGCTTTTCAGTGGCGTTAGCAGGGGCAGGGTTGTCGGTGTCCATCTCGTCGGCAGCCTCTCCCTCGGCTTCACCTTCACCTTCCTCTTCCTCCTCCTCGTCTTCATCCTCGCTAGCGCTGCTCTCGGCCTCGATGTCCTCGCTGCCAGCATCTGAGACTTCGTCCTCCTCCTTGGGTTGTTCGACGGGGTTGGCCTCGGCCATCTCAGCATCTTCTCCTTCCTTGACTTCGGGCTCGCCTTCAGCCTCGACCTCGTCCTCTTCAAGCTCCTCGGCACCGTAAGCAGCCTCGTCGTCTTCCTGGTTGTCGGCGTCAGGCTGTTCAGGAGGGAACTCGGCAGGGGCGCTGGCCTCGCTGTCCCACTTGATAGCGAAGCGGGTGACACGGGGCTTCTCGGCGAGGATGCTGCGGCGGACCTTCTCAACGACGGCCTTGGCAGGAGGCTCGGCGATCAGTGCCTCGTCGGTGTACTCGTTGTTAACATAGTAGCCGACGCGTACGAACTCGCGACCGTCGTAGCTGCAGGTCAAGAGGATGACAGTGACGCCAATGATGTCGCTGTTGGGGATGCGGTTGAGGTCTGGGGGGTCGGCTTCAAAGACGAACTTGTTGACGCCGACAGGGACGGGACCGACGAGAAGGGAGTCAAGCTCTTGGTCATACTCGGAGCTGGGAAGAGACGTCAGTGTGAAGACCAGGAGATGTAGATGTTTGGGACACTTACGAGGTGGCAGAGCCGACATAGGTGAGCTTCCACTCCAGATCCTTGTCCAACTTCTCGAGACATTCAAAGGTGATCTCGAATTCGTAGGGCGAGGTGAAGGGGGCAGGGTTGTTGCGCACAGCAACGTTGAGCAGCGACACGGCGGCCATGTTGATGGATGTGATGCGATGAGATGGAGATGAGAGATGCAGTGGATCTGATAGTTGGAAGAAGGATGTGTCTGGTGCGGATGTGATGGAAGTGAGGAGATGCGTCTGAGTGTGAGGGTAAATGCGGAAATGCAGAAAGTGAACTTGAAAGCAACGTCGATGTTTTGTCTAGAGCATCACTCACTTTTGGAAAGCACGCGTTCTGGCGCGTCGATCGTGCTTTCCTAATTTGGCTTTGATTGATGTGTGACGTCTACTGCATCTTCTTTTCGACCGTCAGACCTAGACTTTTCTTCCATCGTCGCCGGTTCATCTCTCCATACACGACCCTTGACAACTTCTCTATTATCTGCTCACTTGTTCCTTGTCACCACTACTGGTTCATCAAACACACAGTATCTGAGAGGCCGGATGCTCGGACCTCCACGGGGCTCGCTGCCGCCAGCCTCGGCGTCTTCGTAAAGCCACCAATCTCAAATTCTTCTCAACAAGCCGCTTTAGCTCATCTGGGAGAGCGCCAGACTGAAGTCCACTTCACGTCTTCCTGTATCAGGAGTATTCTGGAGGCACTGTGTTCGATCCACAGAAGCGGCATTGATGTACCTTTTGTCCCCTTGACCCTCAGTCAATGGCCATCCCTTTTGCCAGGCTTCTGGCTATTCTGTGACAGTCCCTGGACACCACGACTGGGTATAATCAACCCATAGTCTTACACACGCGAAGGGAGGCCATAGCAACATGGAAACAGAACACCAGGTAGGTACACCGTAGCCTGGTGGTCAAAGGCAGATTCAACGTCGTCGTGCACTTGTACAGACAAACATTGTCTTTCTCCAACCAGTATTCAGTACTGTTATAGACCCTACACGAGGAGGCCCGCGAGCGTTGGGCAGTTCAGATATGTCCAATGCCCGCAACATCCTTGGATATCTGTAAGCATATGATTCCTTGTACTGGCGATACGGTCAACAGGACCAAGGACCTGTGAAAGTGTCTCCAGGTATCCTTTCGAGGGCTTCTGTGCAGACTCGGGGATGTAGAGTAAACCCTGTGCGTAATCGCGCCGTTGGAAGTCATTGACAACAGAACTTATGTTATGATGCAGAACAGAAGTCTACCGACCAGGGTCTAAGGTTACTGGCCCGGAGAGTGAATTTTAATGACCTCTCCATTGACTCTAACTGGAGTGTACTGTACCATCTTCATACTTGACTCTTGAAGGTCGCCAGAGTCGAGTGGTAAAGGTTGAGAGAACGAGAGTCAGCATTGAAGTCAGTGCGTTTCCCGGACCGATTGCGGCAGCGGGTGCTCCGTAAAGCTCCTTGACGACAAAGTCAGCTTCCATACCACGAACAATGCAAGCTCTTTCCTCATGGGAAGCAAAGGTCCGGTCAGACGAACTGCCGTGAATCGGTATATAGTCAAGATGCCCCTCATAATCACGGCTCAATGCATGGAACAGGAAGGCCAATGTGGCTTCGTCCGATGGATGCCAAGTAGGGTTCTGTTGCCAGACTGGGACTCCGCGTCCGGAGCACGTAGAAAGTCAAACCGCGCCCGCATGGGCAAAAAATCCTGCCCCACTGCTACTACTTAACTATTGCTCATAGCTGTCGCCTCCCTTCTTTGTTCCTCTCAACTTCCACCAGTCGTTACACACACATATACACATCATGTCGACTTACGCCCTTCCCGAAAGCCATCGCGATGTCAGTATCCACCGCAACAATTGAAACCAAACTCGAGTACTGACTATGAGTAGCTCATGGAGAAGTCTCTCGTCGAGACCGACCCTGAGATCGCCGAGATCATGAAGAAGGAGATCCAGCGTCAGCGCGAGTCTATCCTTCTGATTGCCTCGGAGAACGTCACTTCGCGTGCTGTCTTCGATGCTCTGGGTTCGCCCATGAGCAACAAGTACTCCGAGGGCTACCCCGGTGCCCGCTACTACGGCGGTAACGAGCACATCGACGCCATTGAGCTCACTTGCCAGGCCCGCGCTCTCCAGACCTTCGGCCTCGACTCTGAGAAGTGGGGTGTCAACGTCCAGTGCTTGTCCGGCTCTCCTGCCAACCTCCAGGTCTACCAGGCCATCATGCGCCCTCACGACCGTCTGATGGGTCTTGACCTGCCCCACGGTGGTCACTTGTCCCACGGTTACCAGACTCCTCAGAGAAAGTAAGCAACCCATGCATGGTATTAATCCAGCCTAGAGCCTCGCTAACACGCCCTCAAGGATCTCTGCTGTTTCCACCTACTTCGAGACCTTCCCCTACCGTGTCAACCTCGAGACTGGCATCATCGACTACGACCAGCTCGAGCAGAACGCTCTCATGTACAGACCCAAGGTCATCGTTGCCGGTACCTCTGCCTACTGCCGTACCATCGACTACAAGCGCTTCCGCGAGATTTGCGACAAGGTCGGCTGCTACCTCATGGTCGACATGGCTCACATTTCCGGTCTGATCGCTGGTCGCGTCAACGACTCTCCCTTCCCCTACGCCGACATTGTCACCACCACCACCCACAAGTCGCTCCGTGGTCCCCGTGGTGCCATGATCTTCTTCCGCAAGGGTGTCCGCAAGACTGAGATGAAGGCTGGCAAGGAGATCCAGACCCTCTACGATCTCGAGGGTCCCATCAACTTCTCCGTCTTCCCTGGTCACCAGGGTGGACCTCACAACCACACCATCACTGCTCTTGCTGTTGCCCTCAAGCAGGCACAGTCTGACGAGTTCAGACAGTACCAGCAGCAGGTCATCAACAACGCCAAGGCTCTCGAGCACGAGTTCAAGAACCTCGGTTACACTCTCGTCACCGGCGGTACCGACAACCACATGGTCCTCATTGACCTGAAGCCTCAGGCTCTCGACGGTGCCCGTGTCGAGGCTGTCCTCGAGCAGATCAACATTGCCTGCAACAAGAACACCACCCCTGGTGACAAGTCTGCCTTGACTCCTTGCGGTATCAGAATCGGTGCCCCCGCCATGACCTCTCGTGGTATGGGTGAGGACGACTTCAAGCGCATTGCTGGTTACATTGACCAGGCCGTCAAGCTCTGCAAGTCTGTCCAGGCCGACCTGCCCAAGGACAACAACAAGCTTAAGGACTTCAAGGCCAAGGTCGCCTCGGGCGAGGTCGAGGAGATCAAGAAGCTCAAGTCCGAAATTGCCCAGTGGGCCACCACCTTCCCTCTGCCCATCTAAGCAGCTCAAGCTTGTATGCTAGAGTTTTGATTGCATTTAAATGGCGTCTTGGGATGACACGATATTCAACATGGGATGATAAAACGGAGGAAGGGGTGTTCGGTTACGAAAAGCAGAGACAGCTTCAACCTGTGCCCTGCTATGATACCAGGAAGCTTATGTTTCCAGTGCTAGAATAAAAGCGACATGACAATCTACAATTGATCTAAAACACTTTGCGTTGCAAGTCCGTATGTGTGTGCGGTGTGGCTCTTATCCTTTCAACACATCTTGTGTCCCTTCTCAAAATGTCGAAGAAAATGGCAACCAAGTCGAGCGAAAACACCCCGATTGGCTTGTGCGCACGTCAGAGGCCGACGGGAAGCGGGTGCGGGAGCTTCCCTGATTTTAGCGCGGTCGGGCGTGGTTCCCCACGCAACCGAGTATTTACAAAACGATCATCACGGTCCTTGGTCGTGGGAGGCTGGGTGTGGCAGGAAATTCATTTAGCACTTTACCAACCTCGCGATTTCCTTCTGCAGCAAAAGAGACCAGGGATACACGCGCCTCGCTCCATCTCCTCTTTTCACTCTCGACTTCTCCTACGAACCTGCGTTACATCCGTTTCTCTGGACGATAAACTGAACAGTATCACTTAGCGGCTTTGTAACGTTTATCCACCATCTCCACCTTCAGGCAACCCAAACCTCCACATTCCACGAGTCAAGACACGCAAAAGGGCACGACAAGATCCAGATTCCATTGTGTGTAGAGGCATCTGCATTCCTCCAACCTCTCCATCGGCCACCGGCAGGACGCAGGCTATTGTCTAAGCAGGACAGGACATTCCAGAGAAAGCCATGGCTCCTGGTATTGGCTTTGCCGTCGGCATCCAACGTCTGATACCGTTCATCGGCTATCATCACATTCTTATGATCCTGATTGCCATTGCCATCATTCTTCTTTGTGAGTCTGGCCAGGTACCACCACTGTCTACCCACCACTAACAAGCATGGCTCACAGCACTACTACTGGCCGGATGCTCTTCCAGTTCACCGTTGATACCAGGAATTTTTCTCATCGACTTCTACTATCAAACATACACACCGACGTATGACCCGGCGCAAGTGGACCCTGGTGTCACTGCTGCTATCGCCAACATCGTTGGACAGACTCAACTGGAAGTAAGAGTTGGATACTTTGGTCTATGCATCGCTTCCGATGCTGGCAACTACCTCTGCTCCAACAATGCCACTCTTCTGGCTGAGCAGATCAGCATCGACAAAGATCCCATGAACTTGATCTGGGTCGCCAACACTTTCAAGAATTCAGTCGTCTTTCCCTGGTTGATGTAAGTACACACAACCATGGTTCGAAGAGGTTTGAACCTTGCTAACTCTGCACGAACAGTATCATTGCCATCATCTTTGCTTTCCTTTGCTTCCTCCTTCTGGCTTCGTTCCCTGGTTGGCATGAAGAGCGTGACCGTGCCACTGGTTCCGAGGTCGACGTGAAGCCCTTTCCCTCACGTCCGGTCTCCCAGTCAGCTCTTGCACTTGTCTTCATTGCATCAGTCTTTGTTCTTGTGTCCGTACTATGGCAACATACTGCCTCAGTAGCAGCAGCGCAAGTCGCTCAAGATATGGGTAACGGGAGCATAAAATCAGGAGTGGGAACATCAGCCATGGTGTTAGGCTGGTTCAGCTTTGCACTGCTACTCATCGTCACCATCGGTTTGTTAGTCATGATCTTGAGTATTCATCTCTTGGACAGATTGACGGACGAATAATCTTTGCGACAACACGACACAACAAAAGCATGATACGAAGTCACAGACAAGTTTCGACATATGCATCACGATCACGACAACGGGGTACATCCCTCAGATGCCGAATAACAGCAGCGCACTATACCCCCCTTTGTTTGCGCAACATCTTCTTCTTGTTTTCCCTTTCTGCATTCGCCGAGTCGATGACTTGGCCAACCTTTTCGCATTGCCAGCGTGCAAGCATTTTAGCATTCCTGGGGCCTTCCTTGTAATCTGCATCTACGGAGCATTTTGGGACCTTTTTTGGCAAGAGGCTAGGGCCTCTTTTGAATGTTTTTGTTGTTTTTCTTCCTTCTCTTCCAAACAAATTGAACGACAGAGAGGAAGACTGATGGGTCTCTACAAAACCTTCTTGTACATGACACCATTGAACTATATAGATGAATTGCGAATGATGATTTGAGATTGGTTGATCCAACCTGTCGCCCATATTCACTTGTCCTCTTACTCTGATTTTTTAATGAGCTGCTCTCTTCGTGTGCATAGTCGTACCAGTGTACAGTTCTCTCGGCAAATGACGAGAATTCACTGAAAGTCTTGCTGTGGTCTGCTCTCTATGGACTTGCCAATGATGCAGAAGGAACTGCGCATTCTGGTAGTGTTGGTGCCATCTACATACGAATATTGGAAGTAGAGCGGCGACCACAGAAAGCAGTACTTGTGGCAGTGTGTCCAATGAGTAAAAGTCTTCTTCTAGACGAAGGGCTTCGGTTGACTCGAGATTCATTGTAGACTTTGGCGAGGAAGCAAGGTGCTGGATGGCAACCTGAGCCCAACACTCGTTCTCCACATTTCGATGACGTGAGTGATGTTCCCATCACGGCTACCCACCCTCCAACGTCAAAAAACTCGACTTCGTTTCTCTCTGCACTTGCATAGACTGCAGACAGCAAACCCAGCAGAGCCCCTCTCGAATTTTCAAGCATCAGAGAACCTCCAATGATCCCAAGGATATGGCACGCCATCGAATGCCATTTTAGCCGGCGAGTATTCGGCTCGGTTGTTCGAAGGTGTTGATAGAGTTTCCCCGCCATTGAACGAAGATCGTCTTACTCATCTTGCATATCAAGTTCTGGGGGGAGGGGTTGGGTTGGGTGGAGTCGCGATTTTAGCCAAGAGCCGAAAGACCCTTGTGAGTACGAAGAAGCAATTGCAAGACTTCTGAACTATAAAGGTAGGTCTTTGTGGCCTGCCGGTGCACTTGCAACTTCCTCAAGACATCGATTGCCAAGATGCATCTTTCTTCTTTATTTGCTGCTTCTTCGCTGGCCATTGGGGCTCTGGCATGGCCAAAACATGTTGTCGAGAATGATGACTTGACTGTACAGACATCTTCTGGCCTTGTACATGGAAACAAGGACTCGAGATATCCCAATGTTCGCCAATTCTTGGGTATCCCGTTCGCACAGCCTCCTACCGGACAACTTCGTTTTGCGGCCCCTCAGCCTCTCCCAGCATCTGCATCAAAGAAGGTCATCCAGAACACAGAACTGCCTCCTAGCTGTATGCAGTATCTCAACACCGTCAGTCCTGGTGTATACGTCAGCCAGGTCCTCGAGTTTGGTCTCCAAGGAAAGAACGGCACTGGAGATATCAGTGAGGACTGCCTGACTTTGAGTGTCTGGGCTCCTACCAGTAACAACAATCAGTCCTGCAGCAACGGTGACGAACTGCTACCCGTTATCATATGGGTATATGGTGGAGGTTTCGTCACTGGAGGTCAAGACGTCCCATACCAAATCCCAAGCCAATGGATCGAACGCACCCAGGATCACATTGTAGTGTCTATCAACTACCGTGTGAATATCTTTGGCTTCCCGAACGCTGCTGGACTGTCTGATCAGAATGTGGGTCTGCTTGACCAAAGAGCAGCTGTCGAATGGGTCAGAGACAACATTCTCAGGTTCGGAGGCGACCCTTCACGCATGCTACTGTGGGGTCAGTCGGCAGGATCTGCCAGCGTGGACTACTACAACTTTGCTTATCCGAAGGATCCAATCGTGTCGGCCTTCAGTATGGATTCCGGCACAGCTTTCATCGGCATCACATCCGACGACACCCAACACACCAACTTTACGTTTGTTGCCTCGCAGCTCGGTTGTGCCAACTCTTCTTCGCCTGCAGATGAGCTTGCTTGTGTACGCAAGCTTCCTGCCGCAACGATCGAAGACTTTGTCAAGAACTACCAGGAGAACGGCACCGCACCCGCCATCAGCTTCCTTCCCAGCGCCGACGAGAAGATAGTGTTCAGCAACTATACCGAGCGTGCACTAGCAGGCGAACAAGCAAATTTGCCAGCTATCATCGGCACAAACGCTCAAGACGGCGTACCATTTGCTCCCTACAGTCCCTCTGGTCCCAACGCCACACTCGCCCAACTGGCTCTCCTCACTACCTTCTTCTGCCCTGCTACCGAATCCATCCGTCTGCGTCAACAGACCAACCGCCCTACCTACCGCTACCTCTACAGCGGCAACTTCTCAAACATTGCTCCTGCCCCTTGGTTGGGTGCTTTCCACTCTTCAGAGTTGCCATTGCTGTTTGGCACTTTTGACAACTTCAGAGGCCAAGGGCCGGCATTGGAGAACCAGACTAGTGTTGCTATGCAAGATGCTTGGGTGGCTTTCGCCAAGGGAGGTATGACTGGCATTGAGTCTACTGGTTGGCAGGAGTATGAGTTCCTCGGTGAGACCACCGTCAGGGACTTTGGTGATGGAGTGGCGGTCAAGGATGTGGATGTCAAGTATCTTGAGAACCTTTGTGATGGAAGCAAGCCAAACTACAGTGCTTGAGAGGATTTAGTGTAGGTCATGAGATTTTTCGTATGTATATAATGATTTGACTTTCGATATAATGATTAGTTGCTCTTTCCTATTGGTCCCTTTACTTTGCTCCTTCCTACAGACGACTCTGAATCATCTCATCTCTTCTCTCATGCTTTGACTGCTGACGGCTCTTTCCCATATCAGCGCCTCTGAAAACACCTTCCACGACTTCAGCGACAGCCAACAAGTTCTCCTCTCTCAATCTTCTCCCCACCAATTGCAGATTCACTGGCGCATCTCTATACTTGTCCACACCGCCCTCATTCCAAAACTTCCTATACAGTTCATCTCTCTCACCCATCACTGCTTTTGTATCTTTATCCCAAGTATCCGTCTCTTGCACAGTAGTTACTGGAAACACCACACCCGGGAGATCGGTGGCGTTGAAAACAGCAGTGTAACCCCAGTACTTGCTTTCATCATGTGCAGAAGCCACCGAGGCGTTTACCGGACACAACAAAGCATCAATGCCAGCTTCTCGCCATTGGAGCGAGAATTGAGTGCGTAGGTTATCGCGTAAAGCATTCAGAGTCCAGGTTTGCTCCACGGTATGGCGAGTGGGTGTTGTGCTATCTAACAGCCATTGGATAATCGGGACTGCAGGGTCTGATTCTTGCAGCAAAGTGTTGTTGTATTCGTCGGCGCCGTCAAGGAAGTATGCTGTGTTTATCCATTTGAGCAGTGAGGTATGCAAACGAGGATTCCAGGTAACGACTTCATGGCCTGCGTTTCGCAGTCTGTTGACTGTATCTTTCAGAGCGCGTGTGATGGGTGGGTGAGGCATGACTTCCTCATCGTGCCACAACACACCTATCCTGAGTTTCTTTGGCATAGTCTCAGCTCTGACATCCCGCCATGGCAAATCGATCAGACTGGGTTCAAAGTCCCAGGGTTGTGCATCCAGAGCCACTTTGCAGAAAAGTCGTAAGTCGGCGAGGGAGTTTGCCATGGGACCCACACAACCGATGATATTTTCCATTCCGGAGTGTAGACCACTGAGTCCAGAGTGAGGGATACGCGCTACACTCGCCTTCAACCCCCACCCGCCGCAAAAGCCACTAGGGCCACGAATGCTGCCCCCGATATCTGTGCCGATGCCTAGAGGCGAGCCGCGCATAGCCACCAATGCTGACTCACCGCCAGAGCTTCCTCCAGAGGTAAGATTCACATTGAAAGGGTTTGTAGTGCGGCCAAACAGATTCGAGTGCGTTTCCAAGGCCATGAGCGTTTGCGGATTAGTGGTTTTGACGTGGAAGACTGCGCCGGCTTCTCTGAAGACCTTGCAGATTAGTGCGTCGCCTGGACTAGCTGCATCCGCCCAAGAAATCAAGCCAGAGGTTGCGGGTGTGTTGGCTAGGAAGATATGTTCCTTTACTGACATGGGTAGACCGTGAAGAGGTCCAACGGGTTTATTGTGTTTTTCCATATACGCGTCTAGCTCATTTGCTCTGTCCAGTGCAGACTCAAACAGCACCATTGCTAGACAATTGGTAGCTTGGTGGGCTAGAGCAGCTCGTTTGCAGAACGCAAGAGTTACTTGATACGAAGACCATTTCCTGGAGTGGATGCGAGTGAGGATATCTACGGCTCGTTGTTCGGTGATGAAGAGTTCTTCTTCAGACATGATTGATGGGCATTTTCTGGGTAGATCCATGAAGTTATGGCCTTGAAGGGAATGTTGGTCGGCTAGCCATGCTGGAGGGATGGCATCGTAGATCTCCTTGCTCTTTTTGGCGGCAACGTCTTGCCAGGAAAGCGATGAAGGTGTTATCATGATAGATAAAGTCTGCAGTAACGAATAGAGAATTAAAGATGGAGACAAATCGAATTGAAGAGATAACAAAACCAAACTTCCAGAGCGGACCTCTACGTCTTATATCCTCGAACCTTCCTTATACGAAGACCCCTAAACGAACGCGCCCTGGATCACAAACACGTCCCGATTTCGCAACTGACAACTGTTGAACGGGAACGGAAAAGCGAGCAGATAGGTAACCACAAGCCAATTGCAGCAAAAGAACAGTGGAGCGGTGTGTGCGCTGTCCAGAGTGCGCGGAAGGTAAACGCGAGCCGAGGAAATCGGTTCGCGCTTCCCTTTTTGGTGGCAACGGCGCTCAACGCATCTGATAAGACCACTCTTGCGGATCAGATAAAAGGTTGCTTGGACTTCGGGTGGTGTCTCATCCGGACAGATGCGAGAGATGTATGTTATTAAAAGGCGCAGAGACGTACTGATATGAAGCATTTCCATTGAGAGCCCCGGAGAATGTCTAGGGATGAACGGCTCTCAATGGACACATCGCGTCTTCATGACATCTTTGTGACTTTTTAGAGCTACTCAAATATGCGGTATTCCAGCTGGAGAGATCATTCATCCCAAACATCATGGATATCCCACGAACAAGCTATGAAAGGCCGCAAAGGCATTTGGAGAACAGACAGTATCCGTTGAGGGCCCCTGAAATTGGCATGAGAGATGGGGCTCTCAGCGGACGAGGCACGAAATGCGATTACAATGTTGCATGATTATAGTCATGTAAGAACGTAGCAAGTCTTTTTGGGATCAAAATTTGATAAAATGAATGCAAAAGTAGAAGAAACCAAGGGTAGTGAACGCAAAGTGAGCAAGAGCAACGAAATCTTATAACGAAAACAGAAGTCACGACGAAACAAGACACGCAAACGGAATGTATAAAGCCGCGCTCAGCGCACAGCAGAAAGTCTTCATTGACTATCATAACGACCTTTGACTACCACAATACATGACCTAAAGAAAACCTGCGTCTCCTTCTCGAAAAGAAACGACTTGGAACGATGAAACGCCAGCCCGAAAAGAGACTTCAAAGTTCCATCTGTTGCGCAACATCGCTTGACTTAGATGTCACGGTCACCGCTGTCAGCAGCAGAGGCAACGTCAGAACGGATGTCGCCGCTGTCAGCAGCAGAGGCGACGTCAGAGCGGATGTCAGAAGCATCCTCAGTCTCAGCGCCAGCGTCAGTGCGCATGGTAATGTCATCAACGATGTCGACGGCGTCGGGGTCGTTGACAATGAAGGATTCAATGACGGGGTTGGTCGAGACGACGGTGACGACAGTGGTGGTAGGCTCGGCAGGAGTCTCGGCAAAAGCAGCGTCAACGATAGCGTGAACGGCAGCGTCGAGGTCGGCGTCGTCGTTGTGCTTGACACGCTTGACACGATCGGGCTCAGCAAGCTCATCGAGGTCAGAGGCGGGCTCGGTAGCGGCACGCTTGAGAGCGTTGGTGTCAGCGACGGGCTCCTGGGTGTTTGATCAGCATGGGTTTGTGCAAGCAGAGTGGAAGAAGACATACCTCAGCGCCAGCAACGACGTCGTCAACAGTATCGGCGGCAGTGATGTCGTCCTCGACATCCTCAATCTTGGGATATTTGCCGCGACCACCCACCAGGGTGATGTTGGACTTCTTGACTTGATCCTCCTCGTCAGAGGAATCGCCGGTAGGCATCGACTGACGGGCTCTGAGCGAAGCACGAGTGGTGCGTCCCTTGGGAGCAGGCTTAGGAGTGCTGGCCTGGACAGCAGAAGCTCTGGTGGTCTTGGCCTTGGGCTTAGTCTTAGCCTTGGACTTGATAGTGGCAGCCTTGGGCTCATCGTCTTCGTCGGTCATAGGCTCCTCGGCCTTGATAGCGACGGCCTTCTTGCCGCGAGCTTTCTTGCTGACAGGAGCAGGAGTATCCTCGACATCGGCATCGCCATCAGCATCGACGTCCTCATCGTCAGCTTCGTCTTTGGCGCTGGCAAAGGCTGACATCTTAACACGAAGCTTGTGGTAGGCGCTGTTGGCCGAAGCTCTGGACTTGTGGCCACTCAAGGAAGCCAGCTTCTCAAGGTCGACCTGAGGGAACGATCAGTCTTGATTCCATGATGTGTTTGTAGTGTGCAATAAGAGAGATCGTGGGAAGAAGTAACAGCAGCAGCGAGAAGAGAACCGCAACATTCATCGCGCAAAAGCAAGAGATCGTGAGAAGGAAACAGTGGCAGAGGATGAGATCGTGGAAGGAAAGCCATAGACAGCGACAAGGGGATGGAACTTACATCAGGAGGAGTCTTGCAGCTCTGCCAGACATAGCAAATCATCTCCTGCTCGCGGGGGCTGAGAACGGAAGACATGCTTGTGTTTGTATCTGAAGCGTATTCTTGAAAGAGGGTAGAGGATATAACGTAGAACGATGTGTACTGGAAATTGGTGCGTGTTTGGTGCGGAGAGGGTAGAAAGAATTGAGATCGCGCCGACTCGAAGTGAGAGAGAGTACTGAAGCAGTAGTTGTTGACATTCACCGCGAGAAACGCCGGGCGGCGCTGACTGGCTACCTCGCTGTCGGTATCACGGGCCCTGACTCGCCGGACCAATCAAGGGGCGGCGATATGGACGCCGGTCGTCATAGCTATCATTCAAGAGGACGTCGTCACTTTCTTGATACCTTCATAGTAACAATATCACTTGCTTGAACTTGTCCGCCAAAAATCTTGCTCTATACCACAAGCATCTCTGATGCAGAGACCTGCTTGCCATTGATGAGACAAGATGCTCTGTACCAAAGTACAAGTTGATATGAATGAGACAATGCGCGTGTATGTCCTGCTCTGGCAAGGCCACAAGACCCGTGAGAGGTATTTGTATAACGCCGCAGTAGTAGGATCGTCACTGTACCTCTGAAGCATAGATATCACAAACTCTCACCTCGTCAGTACCACACCGTGTATGGTCCGTGCGTATCCAGCACTGTGAGGATGCTCTGCAGTGACGATTCAAGTCATGATGTCTGAGTGGAGGCTTTGGGATTCAGCAAAGCAGCAAGCAGGCTGGCACCGATGTCCGAAATTGGATACCATCGGCACCAAAGCCTAAGCTGTTTTGCAGACAAGCGCGCTGTGTCAATGGAGAACAGTAGACAATGGAAAGAAAAGAGAAAGCAGAGAAAATCATGAAAGTCCTGTCGTTAGTAAATATTCAGACAGGAGGGAAACAGCCCATAGGGTCTTGATCGTAAAAGAGGTTGCATTTCTTTTTTTCTGAAGCTCATAAAAGTAGAGGAAACAACAACCTTGGATATGCACTGGTTGGAGAATTCCTGGGTAAGATTTTCCTTTTGGCGACAGTCGCCAGGTCTGCTGCAACGACAAAGCGAGTCTTTGTCCATTGGTATGGCTTTTGGTGATATCCTGCTCGCGGAAACTCTGGAAACAATTGATGGTATGGATGGCGTCTTAGCCTTCTGCTTGTTCCAGGACGAGTATGGAGTTGGGTTGAGGTCGCTTCCGAACATAGGCTGTTCTCAGTCCGGGTCTTGGTCGTTGATTGATCAGAAGCCTCTGCCGCCACGTCCTCTTCCACGGCCACCACCGCGACCACCGCCCATGCCGCCGCGTCCTCTACCGCCACCTCTTGCTCCACGGCCGCCTCTGTCTGCAGCTTCCTTGCGGGCCTTGTTCTTGGGCTTGGGGGCGTCGTCGATCAGGAGAGTATCCAGAGGTAGCGAGTCAGGGAGGATGTAGTAGCGGATGGTTGCGCCGCGAATGTTCATGGTGTCCAGACTGATGGTGTCGCGACCCTTGGGGGTCATCTTGACTGTTCGCAGCGCTGTGTTCATTTGCGGAGAGACTGATGCGATAGTTCCGTGGACGATTGTGCCTGTAGATTGGTCAGTGACAAGTTTGAGCTTGCGCGAGTGGGTGAGCGCGAACCATTCTTCATCTCGATAGTGACCGTCTCATTCTGGCACTTCATCAAAAACCTGGATCGATCTTAGCTATGTTGCGACACGGCCGGGTTGCGCATTGACGAGCGATGGCGGAAGTGTAGACGCACCTGACGAGCTTCATGTTGGGCGCAGTAGTTCAGTAAAGAAATGCGCGGTTGTTGTGAGAGGATTGCG
>Ga0058697_10000436_pt1 | contig 18331 bp, 12 predicted proteins | sample AgamicAsMae_FD_66619 | JGI IMG/M metagenome (GOLD analysis project Ga0058697, IMG submission 66619) | Agave microbial communities from Guanajuato, Mexico - As.Ma.e | ecosystem: Host-associated > Plants > Phyllosphere > Phylloplane/Leaf | place: Guanajuato, Mexico | collected 2012-06-04
ACAACTTCGAAGACAAGTTTAGTCGAAGCAGAAACATTTCCGTCTGCGCTGGGGCGAGGAAGAACTGATTCAGGGACCTGGTAGACGTTCTCGTCGGCATCGTAGATTTGAACATGAAGTCTGTCTCCAGTCTGATGAGTGATCTCGAGCTTCAGGTTCTCAATGTCTTGACCGTAAGTGTTACAGGCTGGACCGTTAAGAGTGAGGTCGGCCTGAGATACCAGTCAGTAAGACAGGAATGATTTGGAGGCAGCGCAGCACTTACAGTTAATCCTTGACTGGTCTGTTGAACATTCGACGCCTTGTATCCGGGACAACTCTCGATCGGCAAAGAGTTCTGACGAGGCACGAGGCCATGTGGACTGGCGCAGATTTGTGTGACACTGACAGCAGCCAGAAGCAACTGCGCAGTACGACGCAGAGCCATGATGTTGATGATGGATGTTTGAAGAGGAGTAACGAACAGCTCGGATCAAACTTGCCTGCTCTCAAAGCTTACCGGGCATCAACAATCATTTATAGGAAGTGATTCGCCATCGTCATCAAGTGAAGCTGCACGAATAAGGTAGCTACCTACGTGACTGCCTCTCCGAGGCCCCGAGTCCCGCATGCACTTGCCCCCGACCATACTTGCCAACATCGAATACTTCTGCGGAGAGGTGTGATGCTGTATTGCATACTCCTTACTTGAAGCACATGACGGCATCTCCTGTTGATCCACTTGCTCACTCTCTCGGACCTGTTCTCGGTAGTAATGAAGAGAGGGGTCAAGATGCACATTGCATATCACCCTCGAGCTCCATCATCTGACCTCGCACATGCACGCGGCAAGACAGCAAGGACATGATTCTGCACTTGCCATGCGGGGATGTTTGTTTGCTGGAGAACCTTGAAAAGTGGTTTCAGATCAGGAAGGGATGCACGTTGTGCGGGCACTGCGGGGCATGCATGCGTGCTTTGTCGATCTTCCTACCTTTTACTTTAGCCGATTAAGCATCACAAAAACATTGTATACCTAAGCTTGGAAGCAAGATCATAATCACGATGTGGAATGTCATCTCCACCAGAAGCATCATCGATGGGTCTGTAAATTTTGTTAGGCATTTTGGTATGCCGGCTTTCCGTTTGTCTTCAAGACATTGACTCGTTGGACATTACCGTCATCAAATCTTGGATCGTTGGTCATTTAGTCAGGCATGCTTCTTCTGATCTTCCTCCTGGCCCTTCATGACCCAAGCACTGGCCTTCTTAGCATGCTCCTCAGATTTCTCCTTTGAGCTCATAATCTCCTTCAACTTGAACTCGTCAGGAATGTTGACACCCTTCTGTACAGCAGGACGTGCGTTAATGACGTCCAGCCATCTTTCAATCTCAGGGAAAGGTTTAGTCTCAATACCGGCCCAAGCACCCCAGTTAACCCAAGAGAAGCAGGCAATGTCAGCGATGCTGAACTTGTTACCAACGAGCCAGAGTCCTTGGCCTGCCTTTTCTTGCTGAGCAAGACGATCGTTCAAGACTTGGTAAAGACGCTTGGTCTCGGTCTGGTAGCGGTTGATGCCATACTCGATCTTCTCGGGTGCATATCTGTAGAAATGATTTGCTTGTCCCTAGCGATTGGTAAGCATCTTGAATAACCTTCATTTTGAGAACAAGCTCTCGTACCTGCATTGGTCCAAGACCCGACTGCATCCAAACGATCCACTCGACAGTCTCCCAGTATTCATCACTGTCATGGTCGAAGCTGATCTTGTTGTCCTTGTCATACTTGTCGGTCAAGTAAAGAAGCATGGCACCACCTTCGAAGACACGCTTTTCCTTGCCTGAGGTCTTGTCGACCATGGCAGGGATACGGCCGTTGGCTGCAACACATCAGTATTAGAGTTGGCAGCACAGTATTGGGTAGGGGCGAGCTTACGGCAGATCTTCAAGAACCATTCTTCCTTCTGAGTGTTCTTGGAGATATCGATTTTGTGAACGTTATATTTCAGACCTAGCTCTTCAAAGGCGATGTGCACTTTGTGGCCGTTAGGTGTGCCTGGATGTCGTTAGTGGTTGGCAATGACGAGGCGGGGTTCCTTCGCATACCAGCGGTGTAGCTGTAGACAGTGGTTAGTACTAAGTAGGTTCAATAGCAACAGCACCCTCTCCAGAACTTACAGATCAATGTTAGTGTTGGAAGCCATGGTTACATGTGTGTATACAACTGAGTATCTGGACAGGAATGGAGAGATGAGGTGTATATGGTCACTGGTCAGACTTGGGATTAATAATACAGAAGCAGACGTCATTCGGTATCATCGAACCGCCCATCACTCCATGTTGAGTAACCGACCCTGACTAGGTCAAAGACCTTCATCATCAACTCGAATTTAGACTCTATGAGTCTCTTGGTGCATTATGTTATATCTCTGGTAAGTATGTTACTAACACAGCCTTGACTTGGGTCTAAGCTCGGTGTCGATGCAGTGTTGTTGGTACAAAAGTTGTTGGGCAAGATTATTGACATCCTACACCCTAAGCACATCGACTGGCATCGGTGGTGAACCATGAACTCTTTGGACACAATATCAGAGACTTGGATATCTTTGGACTCAGCACCATGTCAAGAGGAAACAAAAGGATAGATCAGTGTCAATAATCTCGCGTCTTGACTAACTCATCCTATACACAAAACACCATAATATGCATGTCTCTCTCATCTCTACGCTCTAACCTCCCAACACCTAATCTTACCCTGCTCATTAGCAACAGCCAACCCATCACTCCCCGGCGCAAACGCAACGCCCGTAATTCTTCCAAGCGGCGTATTGCTAGTAGGCCAATTCTTAAACACCGTGCACGTAGGCAAATGCACAATCCTCAACGCATCCTTCTTCCACCTCGATGCCATAACAAGCATCTGTCCATCAGGCGAGAACACAAGATGCGAGATGGGTGTAGTAAGGTTATCGAGGGCGCGAGTGGGTTTAGGCGCAGAAGGAATGGGGGAGGCAAGGGCGTCGGTGGTAGAAGCAGAGGCAACGAGCCAGGCGCGGCGGTCGTAAATGTTGACCACACCGCTGGAACTGCCGACAGCAACCCAGCGATCTTTGCCGATGGGTGAGCCAGCGTTGCCGTTGTCGCCGCCGAGGGTGATGGTGGTGGTGCCCACGGCTCCTTCGTCTTGCCAGCGGGCTACCGCGCGTTGCTCATCCATGTTCCACTCGGTGACTTCGCCGTTCTTGCCGGCAATACTCATACCGCGGCTGTCGCGCCACCAGGCAAAGTCTGCGATACCGTTGTTGCTTTCCACGCGCACTTGGCTTGCCCATTGCAATGTGTATGCGTCGAGAATGTTGATTACACCACCGCCCTTGCGAGCACTGCCGATGAGAGCCATGCTGCGACCATCAGGAGATAGCTTGAAGCGCTCCATGCTGCGCTGTTCGTGTTGATGTCCATAAACACGGGCGATCTTTTCCACTTTGCCGGTTTCGAGGTTCCAGACGTGGAAGTAGCGGCGGCGGGCAGAGAGGAAGATGCGGGGGTCGTTGGGGTGGAAAGCGGTTGTTGTGAGAGGAGTCTTGCGGATGTGCAGAGAAGTAAGAAGAGGATTGGCTTCAGGTGCAGGAGGAGAAGCGACAATGTGGTGGAGGTAGAGGGTTGATGAGGGACCAGATGAGAGCAGCAGAGGAAGCTCGGGGTGGTACTGCAGCGAGGTGATGGCCGAGGGTTGAGTAGTGCCAATGTCTTTCGTACGCTGAATATCGATGACTTCAGGTCGCAGCTTGCGCTTCTTCGTCTCTGTTCGTCGTACGAGGCCTCCTCCTTGTAGCAGCTTGCTGAGTGGTTCGGCTGAGATTTGGTCGTCGCCCTCTTCCTCGTCCATGTCCATGTCCTCGTCTGACTCGGCATCAAGATCGTCGTAACTGAGTCTGCGCTTCTTTCTGGGTCCTTTCTGGGCGGCGTCGACGGCCCAATCGGGTACGGGGTTGAGCATTTCATAACTGCGATCATGTTAGCCAATTGTCGCTGCGAGTTGTAGAAGAGGGTGACATACTGTTTGCGCAGACGGCGGACGTAGTCTTTGCCAGAGATGACATCCTCAGCCTCTGTCCTCCTCAGCTTGCGCAGTCTCGGTACCGAGGCCAGCGACACAACCATCCTCTCATCGTCGCTGTCTTGCCACGCAGCTCCCTCGTCCTCTTCCTCCTCTTCCGTGACCGGCACAGGCTGCAGCTCAGTCGATGCACCAACATCAGTGAAGAACAGATCAGCATCAGCGAGACCATCGTATGCCTGATCATCTCCAGAAGCAGCAGCGCCCTCGTCGGCAGAATCGTCGCCGTCCAGTCCAGTCTCGAATCCAGCAAGTCCAGCTCTGAACCCCATGCTGTCGCCAAACACTGCTCTCTCCAACTCTTCCTCAACAGCATCCTTGTCGTCCTCGCTCATGTCCATGTCGTCCTGTCCGGCTGGGGCGTCGTATTGCTCGAGATCTGACATGTCGCTGGCTGAATCGTCCTGCACAGGCGCTGACTTTTTGCTCGGTGCGGCGACCTTCGCTTTCAATCCATTCTGACGATTGTCCTTCTTTCCTTTTGTTCGCGCCATATTGTGTGGTGATTTGTGCTGTGTTTCAAGAAATGTTCGGGTTCAAAAATCTCCATCCTCCAGACTCGGACATCGGAAGTCTGCAAAAAATCCCCGTCCTTATCGATAAGCTTTAGCTTTGAACTCGCTCCAGAAGAAGAAAAATAGAGAATAAAAGAAATAACCAGATTCACATATATTCGAAAAGACAACTTTTACAAGTACGAGAAAGATATGAAATTATTATTGTGGGTGCTGCTCAAACAATCATACCGAGAAGCCTCGTAAATCTCTTCTAATCCTCTCCGCGACTCGAGCTCTGCTCGCTGTGCAGCTACTCTACTTGGAAACACAATATCGCCGTCCACCTGTGGACATGACATAACACATACAAGGAAAAAAGTTTTTATAAACGACTGGAAACTGTCATCTTATCTAGATGAGAAGAGCTGCGGCTGCCATAACGACGGCATAACCAGACAAGCTGACGATGCTGGCAGAGCCAGTGTAGGTTGTGGGTGACATAGGGTTTACTGACCCAGTACCAGCTGCAGTACCTTGAGGAGCAACTGGCGAGACATCGGTACCATTGCCGTAAGGGCTGGAGGCGCTGGAGGCGCTGGTTGCAGGCGATGTAGCAGGGAGAGTGGCGGGGCGGATGTAGCCATTCTCGAAAGATGAGCCATCCTCAGGGCATTGCCAGTACTCAGCGCTGTAACCACCAGGCTTGCCTGCAGTCACGCTGGTGAGAGCAGTGAAAGCTCCCCACTGAGGGAACTCGGTCTCATCGGCAGCAGGTACGATGGGAGACGATACAACGTTAAGCGAAAGATCGGGTACATCTGCAACGGCAACTTCTCCTCCATTGTACTTGGCGACTCTCCACTGGAGGTTCTTACGAAGGTATGGCTCGACGTGGACTGGGCGCATACTGCTCAACTCTCCGCTTTGCTGCTTGGCAAGGAGAGCGGTGGTCAAGGGAACGGTACCAGTGATCTTGAGATCCATGTTTGCCATGTGGTTGTCATCGGAGGGCATGTTGGAGAAGACAGAGTATGTACCGACGAGGTTGCGCGAGAGTTGAAGTTCCTCAGTAGAGTTGGAGGAAACGTTACCCAGGAAGACATAGACGGCGTATGATCCGTTCATGGCGAACTTCTGCGACACAACGTTGCAGATGTACTCGTGGTGGTAATCGTCGGTACCGTTTGCGCCGACGGTCATGTTCGAGTACGGTGCGCCAGTCATGTTGTCACGCTTCCACCAAGGGCTCCAGATATGGATAGGGCTGGATCTCCAGATGCTGAGAGGCTTCCAAGCTTGAGTTGCTCTGCCGGGCGCGGCGGGTGCCGGAGGTGTTGCAAGGCCATTGGGAGCCGGAGGTGCAGCGGGACCATTGGGAGCTGGGGCTGGCGAGGGCGCATTGCGTGCAGGGGCCGAGGAAGAAGCTGCGGGTGCCTTGGAAGACGAACGAGCCGAAGTAGCTGCAGGTGCTGCCGAACTAACAGAGCTGGCCGAGCCACCGACATTGATGCTTGCAGAAAGATCGAGAGGAGAAGAGTTCTTTCCGTAGAGCTTGTTGATAGCTGCACGAACGCTAGAAGCAGTAGCACCGTTCTGAAGCTCGGGGTAGGTGTAACCAAGTTTAGTGCAGTCACGCACATCAGACGAAGTCCAGTTAGTGCCGGCCGTATCCTTGAAGAAGGGAGTAAGAGGTGAGTTGACGTCGTTGACCGTTCCGGCAGGGTAGGTGAATGTGCTGCCGACTGCTGCGAGAGGTTGAACATAGCTGTCAGCGTGGATAGTTTGCCACAATGCGAAACTGCGGTCGACCATACTAGGAAGGATTAGTTTGCGCTACGCTGGAAACACTCGATTGTGTACTTACACGTGATGCAGCCAGAACACAGGGTCAAAAGCAGCGTAGTCGAGGTAGGTCATGTGTCCGTTGTTACCAACACTTGAGTGAATACCATCGTGGATCGACTCAAGACTGTCGGCATTGGTCGAGCTAGCAGTGATCCATGCCGAGTCACCAAATTGATGGAAGTTGTTGTAATTGGTGAAAAGGTTGTACAGACGGTCGCGGAAGTTCACCTGACTGTTGGCGAAGATACCGTTGAGCAAGTTGTTTTGACTGCTTGCAGAGTTATCCCACGAAGTAGGGTATCTCTTGGTAACGTCCCAGGATGCAAACTATTGAGAGTCAGAATATGATGTGGAGATGTCGAGAAACAGTTCTTACGGGATTGTAGACCATGTCAGAGACCGAGACAGGGTGGAAATCGTAACGGAAAAGAGGGTTGGCAATCGTCTGCACGCCAGTAGGAGTGGTGACAGTGGCCCATTGGTTGCTCAATTGAGTGGGGAAGGTCGAGCATCCGTTGCAGGGTGTTACAGCCCAGTCCCAGTAAGGGTAACGCCAGTTTTGAGCTGCGGCAACGTACTTGTCTCTGGTAGCACCAGCGGGGAAAGATTGTGCAGCCTGTTGAACGTGCTTGTAAAGCTCTTGCTGTAGACACAACATGGTCAGCAAGAGATTCGTATGTCTGTGATACAATAACAAACCTCGATAAGAGCCAGGTAAGGTCGGTGCCATGGCAGGAACATGTTAGAAGTGTGAGTGCAGTAACCACCGCCATATCCAGGCGCAGTGCCAATGTTATCCCAAGGAACGTAAGGTCTTCCGTGAATACCTGGAAGTGAATGAGTTTGCGATCGAGGTCAGAGTTCTGTTCAGAATAAACATACCAGCAATCTGATAGTATGAAAGAGGGTCCGACTGGCTCACTTGCATGAAGCTGCGAAGACCGAGAAGGAAGACATTGAACATGTCGGGATACTGTTGCTGCATAACGCGAAGTTCCATTCTAGGCTGAACACCGTTTCCAGTGACTCCAGTAACAGGAATCTTTCCTCCTGATTGACGGGCCTCGAGACGTCCAGCGTCCACGAGGTCGCCGTCGATGTTGATCATATCACCCTCAACATCAGGCTGCATAGATGCAGCGACATGCTGCAGGGCCGATGAGCCCAGAAGAGCTGCACCAATGACTCCTTGGAAACGCATATCGAATTGTTGTTAAACGAGTGTGGTGTAGAGAAGAGAGAGGGATATTGAGACAAAAGTAGGCATACACCTTCTCGAGTCGTGTGTCTGCCGAAGGGTTGCCGTGAAACAGTGTCAAATAGGTTATGTGACCGGAGTTGTTTGACTTTTTGAGGTCAGGATTAGAAATATTAAAAGTAGATGGCTGGGGTTGAACGAGAGAATGCAAGGAAACGGAATTGGCAAACAAGGGAAGCTGCAGCAGAAAAGTCGCTCCTGTCAATCGAGAGAGGAAGGAACAGCAGAGGAGGGATATGGGTATGTATAGTACTAGATCTCACACTGAGATGGTGGTGGAGACCAAATAGTGGCTGACCTCCCGGAATGGATGATCGAAGATCATGGTAGCGTCTTGAAGACTGCCGCCAGGCACGCAGAGAGCACGGTGCGTATACGAACGTTGAGCATGCGGAAACCATGAGTCTCATTGCATGCGTACAACACTACATACGGGAGGCATGACTAGGTAAGTCTGATTGTGAGACGGTGGTCACAGAGTTAGCCCTTAGGCTGGACCACTTGTTCGTCACGCGTTCTAGGCAGGGTGGCTACCGGAATCGGACTTCTAGTGCGACCAGATCCGAAATGTTGCCTTTACCTGAGACGCGATGCGATACAAATGTAGCTAGTGCTTTTGGAAATAGTTGTTTGGGCGATGTGCAATGGAGGAAGAGATGTGGGCGTCTGCCGCTTGCTTGCATTGCAAGAAAAGCCAAGCTTGTGCCGCATCTTCCAATCAGCGAAGCCTCTTCTGGAAACTCATTTCGCTTCGTTGTTTCGAGGCTTGCCCTCTCCTGGTTTGCTGTGTCGCACGACGAAACCGTGTTGAAAAAGGACGTCTGAGACACTTAACATTGTCAATCATGCCGTTTTGAGGTTCTGAGAGATGAATAATAGACCATCCGACCTGATTGCCTGCGCCTCTTCCGCTTTACCGCCTGTCGCACAGATCTATCCACTGAGGGCATCTATCTCTTTACCCTGATCTACGAGATGGCTTCTCGAATTGAGCCAATTCGGCTCTCGCTTGGTCTTGACTTTCGAGGTCGACATGCCATAAATACACCCGGGAAGAATGTTCAGGCCGTCTGTGCTTTGAAGTCGTTGTTTCGTGCTTCTTTGTCAGCCCTCATGTTTCCTCTTCTTCCGGGTCGCATATCGACAATTGCATCCTTCCGTAACCCTCGAGCAAAGTCTCCCTCGTGCGAAGCGCAAGGTGTACAGTAAAAACTGCCGACACTTCCTCCCTGGCATGAATACGACAGCAAGATCGACAAGACTGCTTCGAAGCTAGAGCAGCCCGCTCTTCTATCGCCAGGATCCTGTGTGGTGATACAAACGGTCAGGCCATGTAAAGCATTCGAGGTCACACCCTTACGTGGTCATGAACAATGGACCCGCTTCTCCCAACACTGCGAAACAAGCAGAGCTTGATGGCTATCCAGTGTAGCCGGTCTCCGCGAACCGAGTTCGGGTCACCTGCCAAAAGAACGAGCGTAAAGATGGTCATGCAAGGAGTCGTGCTTCTCGTCGCTACGACACCGCTCGTGGTAGAGGAAAAGTACACGCATCGTGGCACTTACACACACGTTCAAAAGAGCATGTGGGCCACTCATGGATTACAAGTCACCCAGAATACCAGAGCCTGATATACACTTGCTGTATATGAAGGGTTCTGGTGAGCAAATGCATCTTCGACCTTGAATTTCTTGCTATCGACAAAAGTGTGAATGATAGTTGTGCTCAAGACCTTGCTCATACTGACACGGACTGATAGTTTCTCGGCCAAGTAGACGAAAGCTCTAGAGCACTGTGAAATGGATGATTCAGGTTCTAGTGAACCTCGACTCCAAGAACTGTGCCAACCTCCTCACTAAAAACCATGTGGTAGGCGCTATATTAGGTCGCCTCTGGCAGTCGACACAATACTGAAGGGCGTCGAATCGTGCAATCACCTTTACCAAAAGGATGTCAAAATAGGCCAATAGATCTGTCGAGTACGCTGTTTCGCGCCGATCCGCCTCGATAAGAGATATGCATGCTTTGACCAGAGCCATGTCAGCAATTGCATCTGGTCTATAAGCGCTTCTTATTATCAACCAGCCTGGTTCACTAAGTCTGGCCTTCTCGAGAAAGATGCTGAAAATCAGCAGAGCCTCCCCTTCTCCAGATGGATGACAAACGACAAACACCCATTCTGGGATATATTTTGCAACCAATCGAAGATTAGCCAGCCTGCCTTGCCGGACCAAGCCTACCAGTTGCCGGTGACCTGTGACATCTCTTGGGGAGTCTGGATCCCTCTGGTAATGCCAAATCTGATGCGCGGAAATACAAGGCGGGTGTCGGACAAGCAAATATCGACCATCTCCAGGACTGTAGCGAAGTGAGGCTTTGTAGCGATAGTGAGCCGCGGCATACGAGTTTTCGTAGTATATCCGGCTCTCTCTCTGCTGCTCAGGACCGACAAGTGGGATGTCTCGTCCAGACGTGGCAAAAACTTTCTCTTGTACTGGGCAAGTTGCGGTCACAGGGCGATCTCCAGGCATTACACCTGCAGGGGGTGTTGGTCGTGTTTCCACAGGGGTGTAGAAAGCCCGAGTGAATGGTAGCGGCTTGTGGGCTCTGGCGAGGCGAAGTGGCGATGGTACCCGAATATAGTGATGCAAGTTGCAAGCCTTGGTGCATAGAAATTGTGCCGATATCATGGAAAGCCAGATGCAAGTCCAGGTGATGAAAGGTAGCATTGATGCTAATATGAATGGGTTCCTTTCGCATGTCGTAGTGAAGATAGACATTGCAATGATGAAAAGATGTAGCCTGCATATTATGGCCAAGGTCCGCGGTCGTGGCTCGATCAAGGCTTCTAGACAACGAGCCATAGTGAGAGGGGGAGGCGCATGGTCCATAATGTTGTTTGTTCAGAGGCTGAGTCTTAGTTTGATGTATTTCGCTAGTGGCAGAAAAGAAAGTAATGGAGATGATATGGTTTGACGATAGTGATGATTAGAGGATGACAGACATCGACCAAAGAGGCAGACAACGAGTTGAACAGGGCGTAGGAGTTTATGGTGGAAGGTGCGATGTGCGGACGCAGTGCTCTCAACGTCCGTCACTGCCAGGCTCTGCAGCTGCCGCATTTGTATCATCATCATTTTCCAAGAGGTCTTGCTCGGCTGTGGCGATGCTTTCGATGTCTTGTTCCATCAAGTTGGCCTTGTGCTCTTGCCAGTCGTTCGGACGGTCTGTGAGCATATCGGCAGCGAGATCATCCAGAATTTTACGTGCTTTGTCAAGAAGTTCGTCCGTCTTCTCGTTCTCACCTGGAGGCCATTTCGTACGAGTATTAGCATATACAGATTCAGCGCGAGCGCGTTCATCCTTGAAAACATGTTAGCAGTGTCCCGCGATCAGGATAGAATCCCTTTCATCTGGGCTGCAAACTTACCTCAGCTTCATACCAGTTGTCTAGGGCCGCAGCATAGAGGGCGTGGGCATGAATACGGTAAAGAGGAGGAAGCTCGATATACTTCAACATAAGGTCCAGCTCTGAGATACATTCATGGTATCTTTCGTCGTTGAAGAGATTGGTGATTGTGTTGAGCCTCTCCCTCCAGTAGGTCGAATCGGAGAAGGATGCCATGATTGATGATCTGTAAAGTGCTATGTCAAGATGTATGCCGGATGTGTCTGGTAAGTCACGGGAACGAAGCGCATGCAGTTGGAGATTGCTGCTGAAAGTGAAGACGGCCAACAGACTGATAGTGAATGAGCTGTAACGATTAGCCCCTTCATTCGTAGAGGTGAGCTTGTTGAGAAGTACCTAGCTACAGTTTTCCTTCGACATTCTGCCTCTCCTTCTATATCTAATCGACCTAGCACTTTCAGACTCCAGGCATCATGGCATCAGTCTCCGACTTAAGCCACTCGGAAGAGTAGCTCAACACGCTCATGAGCCCTCCCAAACCTGCCAATTTTTGGAACCTGAGAGGCTGGACTCAAATCAAGACCATACTTCCTTTGCTTGGCTAAATGTAGAGTGGGCGATAAGTTAGAGGAATGCATTGCTAGTTGAAAACTATCAACTGACTGCTCGAGTTGGTCTCTGATCGGCTCGGAGTTTTTGTAAAACCATCAAGCAATTTCGTTACAGTTTACAGTACTTCGGCGGATAGGTGAATAGATGGTCAGTAAACGGCACAACCTTGTGTCGGCCAGAAACACGGTCGTGATTGACAGTACCTGGTAGCAGCAAGTTGGCTGTTATTGATTGTTCACTGCCTGGATGGTAAGATTGGCACGACACCTACTGAGTGCTTCATGCAAGCCTAGGCCGGGCGTCAACACTCCTGCACCATTTTTATTGATGTCTTCTTCAACACCCTGCAAATGCAGATGAGTCAATGAAAAAAGATATAGCAATGAAATTGCTTGTATGGTTTTTACAAAAATTCCGAGCCGATCAGAGACCAACTCGAGCAGTCAGTTGATAGTTTTCAACTAGCAAAAACACGATCTCGGACGAATCCTCACTGATACTACAACGGATGTCAGTACATTGTCAACAGCATATGAAGATCTGGGATAAATACCGCGTAAAGCCCGTGCACTTGGATGCCAGAAGAAAGATGGAGTGTGAGGGGACGCAGGATTTTATAGCTGGCTTGCGGCGGACCGATTATGTAAGCAAAAGGCTTGGCATCGACAGGCCGTGGAGGAGTGTGCTGCGTGTCGGGGTCTGTCGCGTTACAGCGCAACAAGAATTCACGTGAACGAGGCCTCGAAGTACATCAGCGAGACGAACCATCAACTCGGCTCCGAGGCATACACAGTACTCTCATCAATTACAGAGCACGTTGGCTCATAGCACAACGCTACTACCTACAACCACTCGTCTAAATTGACCGGCGCATCGACGCGTCCTGCCTATACAAGCCAGTATGGCGGACCCCAGCTACGGAGTGCCTGCGCAACTCGTCAGTTCATGTGTCCCAGTCTCGTGACGCCTGTAGACTGACATATAGTAAACAGTTGCCTCATGTTCATCTCATCTCCGGTCACAAATATCCCTTCTCTCCCCAACTCAGCATCGATGGCGCATACTCGTACCTCTTCGATGCTCCCAAGGTCGTCAAGCAGGTTGCTCCCATGTCATGGCAGTACATCTCTGCTCCTCAGGACGGCACTGTCTTCTTGACCTGGATCGGCGGTCGCATGCAGAACCAGTTCCCCACCGATGGTTATGTCTGGGTCGACCCTGAGCAGCGCTATACTCAGGACTTTGGTGGCTACGTGTGTCGCACACACTTCTTCATCCAAGTCACAACTTACTAACACGAGTCAGACATTGGAAATCGCCTTCCACAACAGCGGTTACCGTCCTGGAGTCGACACCGTAACCAGTCACAGTCGCAGACGATACCGCTTCATGTCAAAGAACCCTAGCGTCCATGCCCTCCCCCCAGACCCGAGTCTCTGGCTCGTCCACTACGGCCAGGCCGATCCCCAACACTGCTTCCCAGCATCGCAGCTGCCTCTATCGCACCAGTCGCGTCAACAAATGGCCGAACGCCAGTGGATCGAGTCCCAAGGCCGCCTCGATCGCCAGGACTTCATGTTGCACGACCGCGAAAAGTGGCCTCAGCTCAACATGCCCGGTCGCGCTGCTGTTCCTGGCGTACCTGCCTATAACCAAAGCATGTACCAGCAAAGTCCTATGGCGCACATTGGCAACCCTCGCTTCTCCGGCAACTTCTATCAACAAGCCCAACAAGGACATACTGGCCCCTCGCCTGCGAAACGCGCCCGACAGCACCCACCTGCCCATGCTCCCGCGTCGGCCGCTGCTCTGATGGCCCAGGATACCAGTATCGAGGACGAGGAGAACGTTCTTCTCGGAGACTTGCTTGACCACCTGACTCAGCGCGACATCAGTCTAACTCGCTATATGCAACACCACGACTGGATGGACGAGGTCTACTCTTCGCCCTTCGCTACTGGCAAAATTGTTCCAATGGATCTTGGTTTCGGCTTGATGGGCGAGCTGGCCGGCCTTACCGAGGGCTTGTTTGATACTCCCAACTCATCGTTGGAGAAGCCCGAGTCCAAGTCTACGGATACGCCTGCTGAGTACAAGAAAGTAACTTCTGAGCAACTGCAAGAATTCGAGAAGCGCGTCCAGGCCCACAAGGAGAAAGAGCAAAACGAAATTACACGCATGAAGGAGGAACACGCCAGGCGAATGGATAGTCTGCGCAAGAGCAAAAGTCTGGTCAAGGCCGAGAAGAAGTTGAGAAACGCTTCGTGGAAGCCTTCAGGGTCAGGTAATGAGTTCTGGAGACTGGAAAAGACGAACGACCAGGACGCCAACCAAATTGTCGAGCAGGTGGAGGAGCTGCTTGGCGGATCCATCTCAGCACAGAAGGAGGCCACCATGATCAGTGAAGGAGGCTATCGCAAGGAAGAGAAGAGAACACCACCTGCAGACGCCGACATGGGAATGCAGATGGACGGTGCAGGCATCGATGCCACCCAATCTCTACAGTCTGCTTCGGGTGCTCCTGCCGAACCTGCTCCTCAAGCTGAGCAAGTACAATTGCCAACCCAGCATGCAGAACCACAAGCACCCCAGCAACTTCCGCAGTCAGCCGCCCCCAGCGCACCAGATTCCAACATGGAAAACTTGGAGACGATGGACACTGGTAACTTCTCACTACCAGACGACATGGAACTAGACACCGGTTTCCAGTTCGACACACCAAAAACTGATGTTCAAACACCTGGCACGTCAAACTGGCCCGGTCAGCCGCAGCAAGCACCAACACAACCACAACAACCGGCACAACCCAATGCAGCAGACCCAACAAGTGGTGGCGACCTGTACGGCGCTGGTGGGGACGCCAACTTCGGTGACTTCGACGCAGGTGACGGCCTCATTGACTTCGAGGGTGGCGCCGGCGACGACATTGATTTCAGCATGGACAACTCAGCGTTTGGCGATGCCTTCCATGGCACTGAGGGTCACGGCGATGACGGAGCAGGCGAAACACAGTAATTTGGTAGTCTTTGACTGGACGAAATATGAATTATCCAGGGTAATCAATGATCTTCTTCTCTCTCCCACAGTGACAAGCAGTGAATGTGTATACTATAAAAATGCACAGTGACTTGTGAGATTAGAGTGTAGCCATGGAGGGCCCCTGATTTCACCTATCTCCGTGGACATCGCTGTGTTTCGAAGACTTTTGTGCATTGCTATGGGTGGTTGCAAAATCCCTAGCACACGAGAGATGCATATTTCATACCATGGGCAGGGTATGTTCAGACTCAATAAACAGCTAGCGATCAGATATGAACGTGACTTAGAGACTCCACAAAAGGTAGCAGTTGTCGTCTGAAATGACTCTTCGTTCTATAGCAGTATTTGACTGTTGATTAGGCAAGAGATATGATGGCATGGAGTCTGGTATCTCTGACTCCCTCTTTTAGGGTGTATGTGTCAGTATCTAGATGCGTTGTTGTATCGTACACTTATGAGTTTCAACTCCATAGAGCGAACATTAACATGGTGGATCTTTATCTCTATCTTGCAACAAAATGCTCTATATAGATGATCCACGAGCCACATATCAAACACAGTTATAAGTCTAGCCATAGAGATTATGATCTCTCTCGATGGACGTACCTCTGTTTCAAGAACTATTGTGCATCCCTGTAGTCAAATGTACTAGGCTAGCATATGAGGGAGATATATCTTTGTGACCAGGATATGCACAGAAGGCAACAGAAGAAGTGATCGCTTGCAAAGGAGCGGTTTTGAACAGGAGGAAAGGAATACCGTCAGCAAGATAACTAACAGCGAAGATTGTAACAAAGTTGGCAGAAAGGCTGCAAAGCCGCATATGCCAAATGCCACACTCCTTCAAACACGCGACCTTGAGCGCCATCCATACGAGCGTGACAGGCGACATTGATATGGGCTAGATTAACAGAGAATACTCCAAGGATATTCTTGTCAACCGCCGCAAGATTCTCCTCCGTCTCGGTGGCAGGAAGCGTGTTAGGATCCTACAAGACTTGTCATCAGATCTCGGTATCATCGGAGTTCATGTCATCTAGAGTCATCCCATCGATGGTGCGTCATGGGGTTTCCTTCACCGAGGGTCTCGTTGCTCAGTTGTACGGTGATCCTGACAGTGGATAGCTTGCAAAGGGAGTTTCAGCGAATCGAGGTCCAACAGATCGATGCGTGGAGGTGTATCGGAAGATCTGTTGTTCGCATGTTATTGGATTTGGGACATCACCTGAGATTCTGCTTGTTTCTCTGTCAAACTCAGAAGGTTGAGATTGAGCTCGAGCGACTCCGATTTCGACAAGCCCGACAGTATCTATTGAGACGCGATATCTTCTAGGCTCTCTATGGTTGAATCATGGATTGAGAAGCTACTGTGCTTTTTTACAGCAAGTACGTTGCTCTGGACATACCGATGGTTGGAGTAAATTCGTGGGGATGGAAGGAGTCAAGCAAGCTCTGTATCTCGAGTTTTCACTGTACCAGAATGCACAGATAAAATTTTTCGAATTGGCGTGCGAGATTTTGCACCATGTACGTCTCACGAGAATGCAACCATGAGCTGGTTAAAGGAGATCCTGGTCGCTTGCAGTGTTCACAACGCAAGCGCAAAGTTGGATGCAATCTTGCTTTGCAACTCCTAAAGCCATGGCGACTATGGTAAAGCAAAGAGTATGAGCTTTGATTTCTTTTTGTAGCAACGCCTCACTTTGGCTGCCAGCCCGTTCCTTCCCACTCTCAGATTCAGCAACTAGAGATTCCTCAATTTGGCCACTTCGAAGTCATCCAGCAAGCATATCAGCAGAAACTTGATCGTCTGCTTCATACGTCTCAGACCATGTCGTCATCCTCGTCCTCATCCATGTAGCTTGCATAATCTCTGGTCGGCATCTTTGGTCTTCTGGTAAGCTCAAAGTCCAGAACGTCACTTCTGGGCTCAATGTATTGTCTGGATACCCAGCTGATTGGTACTGCCGTTGGTTCCTCCTTGCCGTCAGCGTTAATGAGGGTGGAGCGTAGGAAGATGAGTTGGTTGTTGCCATCTTGACGGCTGGAAATTCTGTCGGAGACGCCAAAAGCAATAATCTTGAAGCAAGAAGCCGTGTAGAGTGTCCAGAAGAACATTTGAGTCGCTTGCCAACGGAGCATCTCGATATACATGGCTCTCTCGAGATTGACCTTGGGCGAGCAGGTGGGGAAGGTGCTTATGTGTAGAGTTACGAGACGAGGCAGTGAGCGGATGCTGAATTGAAAAGCATCCCACGAAGGACTGTTGGTCCTCAGAATGCTGGAACTAGGCCAAGCACAGCTGATCTGGCGCAGTTTGCTTACGCCCAAGCAGAGACGCTGGAAGTCATCACTGGTCCAGACGTGTTCCTCGACCAAGTTCTCCGAAGCGTGGACGAGAAGCAGATCCAACGTCTTACCATGCTTGATGATACCGTCGACGTTGGGCAATGATTTGACGCTTGTTAGATCGAGGTAGATCTCCTCGACTCCCTCGACCAGACACAAGAAGTCGTCCAAGGCTGCCAAAGCATCATTGTCCAGGTTGTCATTGTGCTGGAACTCAAGGCAGCGTAGCTTACGAGGGAGATATGCACTCTTGCATAGCAACGACAACAATGCATCTGCGCCAGCACATTTGACGATACGCAATGCTTCAAGTTGAGTGAAGTCGATGAAGCGTCCGTACGAGTCTGCGCAGTGCCGGAGACCCACATCTACCAGACGGAGAGATTGAAGATGGGCAAAAGGTGGATTGGTAATCTGGGCGAATGGAAGGAGGTGGCGAAACATGGTTCTGTTCACCAGTCCCGGACCTGATGGGGAGTCGTTGAGTTCCCTCGTATTGTAATGAATGGAACCGTGGGCGAAGTTGGTGTGTATGATTAATTCTGTCAGAGTCGACATCTTGGAGAGCAGAAATTGACCGAGTTCCAGGGTGGGCAGAGAGTCCGGGTAGATAGCAAGCTTTTGACAGTTGTTGTAAATTTCCGCGTGGTCACTTGCCTTGGCTTCGAGATTCTCAATAGCGTCTGCTCCGTCCACTCTGAAGGCAGTAAGCCATTGAAGTCGCTTTTGGCGATTGAGGAGAATGATGAAAGTCTCTTGATCGAAGGCAAGCCAAGGGGACCACTCAAAGTCTTCAAGGACGTTCTCAGGTAAGAAATCGATGAGCATTCGAACGACAGTTTGAACGCGTGAATTGTCAGCTTCAGGAAGGTCGTTGTGCAGGGAATTGAACTGGATACGAAGGACCCTGATGTGCTTCAATCCAGCATTGTTTGGGTGTAACATAGCGCTCAGTCTCAGATCAGATCTTTTGCCAATCTCGAGGCTGACAGTATGGTAAAGTTCTTTGGCAGCGACATCACAGAGTCGCTTCGAAGTACGACAGAGCGATTTGAAATCTGATGGTCGAGAGATCTGATTTTCGTTAAAACTCTGTGATCATAATCGTGACACGTGTGAATGGTGAACATACGTGCTTGAGAATGTTGGCTTGCAATTCTGGAGTCAGTTCGTTGAGATTCAGAGCGCAAGAACGGACATCTTGTTCGTGGTAAGTGTGACCG
>Ga0058697_10000438_pt1 | contig 18291 bp, 11 predicted proteins | sample AgamicAsMae_FD_66619 | JGI IMG/M metagenome (GOLD analysis project Ga0058697, IMG submission 66619) | Agave microbial communities from Guanajuato, Mexico - As.Ma.e | ecosystem: Host-associated > Plants > Phyllosphere > Phylloplane/Leaf | place: Guanajuato, Mexico | collected 2012-06-04
CAGCTTGATCTGAGAGTCGGAGCGTGCCAGCGCCGGCGCGGGATACGGAGCAGGTTGATGCCGCGTTGGTGCTTGAGCCACTTGTGCTTGAGCTGCCTGCGCTTGTGCTTGTGCTTGGTACGCTGCCTGGACGGCGTCACTGGCCTCCAGACGCGGATCGATGGGTTGCGCGCTCATGGTGCCGACAGAGCCCGCTTGTATGTTGATTCTTCCACAGAAACAAGACGCGTCTGGATGCAAGCTCAAAAGCTGCTGACTGGGAGGAAGGCGTGCACGGCCCACCTCTCAGCTCTTTCGCGACTGTCCTATCCTGCTCTATTCTGTTGCATCTCGGCAGACAAGCGTGTCCGTTGTTCATGTATAAGGTAGCCATACTGTTCACTTTCTATACGACATGAAATCTGTCAGATCAAACTCCATCCACTTTTTCGTCTCTCAATCATGTAATTGATGTGTTGGACACGTGCCTCGACCTCGTGTTTCCATCCATCCTCTGATGCACGCTCGATGGAACTTGCACAGGCACTCCAGCCTGCCCATTTCCACTCCTTCCTCAAACTCTTCAAAGCAGATTACACATTCTTGGGCCTGACCTTCTTCGTCAAAGCAGTCCTTCTCGGTCGCGTGATAGACCAGCATGCGATGCCTTGCCGTATTTGCCCCCAGCATTGATGCCGCACGTTGCGGTACACTCCCAACAGCCATAGATTCTGTCTCTTCCGATCCTGTATGGTCTGCTGTCTCTGCTGCTGTCTCTAGATGACTAGGTCCTGCTAGGTGGCTTGAGATGCAAAACTGGACGTGTTGCTCGCGTTCCTCGCTCGTGCCACTGGTGCCATCTGTGCCGAATGGATGATTCCTGGTACCGCAGACAGGACATTCATCTTCCTCACTCAACACCTCTCGACCTTGCGGTCGCTGCATTTCAACCTTTACAGCCTGTGCGGCTGCGACCGTTGAGGGTGTATACGATGTAGAGCGGTATCGTGATCGTGATGAATGTGCCGTGTCATTATCCGAACGGGTACGAAGTCCTTGAGTCGAGGACCTCGGACGTTGAGGCACACTATTCAGAGCCTGGTACCTCGCTGTATGTAACTGCGGTCGATAAGACCCCCGCCTCTCTGTTGATTGGGGTGGGGTGCCAGTAAAATCGCTCAGCGTTCGAGCATTGTGAGGCGCCGACTGACACGTGGTTTGACCTAGATCCGATACGTTCAACGAGCCAAACATTCTGGCAAAACTTATGCCTGATGTTGTGCCTTCGTCTACTGCAAAAGTCTGCGCACGTGACCGTGTCGAAGGTGGCGGTGATCTCGGTTCGTCCTGTTGCTGAGGTGGAGGGCCATAGTTCGGATCAGGTACACAAGGGTTACAGACTCGGACAGTTTCGCCGCCGCCCAAGGCTGGGTTCTCAGAGTAGTCAGAGGGACCTGTACTGCTTCTGCTTCTGGTGCTGCCGTCGGGATTCAAGGGCTCATCCTCTGGAGCATGTACGATGTACTGGCGCGGTATGGTGATGCGGTGAGGCGAACAAGGGCCACAGACGAGTCTTCCACATCTTCTACAGTGATGTCTTCGGTTGAGAAAGGTAAAAGCGTTACCGCATATAGAGCATGCCGAAAGCTCGTCGTCCGGCTGCCATCGCGGAACGACAACCTCATCCGTCATGTCTGCTTGGATATTGTTCAGACCAAGCACAGGAATACAGAGAATCAAAACAAGACAGGATATCAAGAGGTTGAGACTAAAGTAGCGGTGGGCTGGCCTGATATGGACAAGAGCTAGCGACAGAAGTCGCGGCGGATAGAAGCTCCGACCATCGCTTATCTCATGAGCCCCTCCCTTCCGAGGCTCGACTGTCTAAGCTAGGTATCCACAACATGCACGTGTACTTGAACAGTCTGTGAAAAAGATACTGTCTACAATAATCGAAAGATAAAATACCATATCAACGCCACGCTAGCCAAACTACGTACATGCGATGTCTGACATCGACTCCGAATAACATCTTTTGCCGCCTAGAACTCCATCGCTGCCGGAACATGCTTTCAAGCCAAGTAAAAAGAGGCGAACACGGAGATCGCAAGGTAAGAATAAATGGTTGTGAGTAGCACCGAGATCATCGTGGAGCGTATCGAGATTCCATGCTCATGGTTCGATCGTTGGACACGATCTCCGCTATGCTTCCTTCACCAACTCCTGCACTCTGGAAAACGCTGTCACTTGTCACACGCTGCTGTACTGTGCCCATACTGGTGGGTCTCCCGCTACTGCCGACACTGTTACCGACATGGAACGGATGTCGCGGTGGTGGCGATGCTGGGAAATAGTCTCTGTCAGCGGCGCTCGAAGGCGCTCTCATCGGTTTGTCGTCAGGCTCGAAATTCAAGCTGCCAGTCCGAGAGATAGGGCGAAGATATGGCGGCGAAGAAGGCCGTACGTCTGTGATGTCGCTTTCGGAATCCGATTCTTCAGCTTCCATGTTATTCCACGTTCCGCCCAGGCGGCTACCCATATCCCCATACCCCTCGGGACTGTGAGATCTACGAGCGCCTGCCATTGACTGTGGGTCCGGCGAATCTTTGTAAGGCAGATAATTCATAGGTGGTGAAGTCTGCAACTCTTGCCCTTCTTCGTCCTCCAAAGGCTCACGTGCCTTGTTAGCAGGCACGCGAGAGCTGCGGACAACTTCGAATCCTTTGCCTTTGTCTTTCCTTTTCCCACCAACGAGACGCTGGAACCATGTAGTAGCAGAAGATACAGGGCCAACAGGATCAGCGGGCCCAGTCTTCAGTTTCCTGGCCGGCGCATTTGAGAGAGCAGGGCCTCTGACGCCGTAGTAGAAGTCCACTTCTCTCACAGCATAGTCGGTCCTCTCCCTTGGCGTCGGATCTGCCAAGTCCGAATCCGAGCCACCTCGATGTTGAGTGCGTAGATATGGAGGCACAACTGAGCCGCCTTCTCCAAGATCATCAACACCTACCGCATGTTCGGGAGAATCTTGATACGGCAGCCGGTTCCAGTCGCCGCTCGTTGAGTGTCGGCTTCTAGCACCAGGTGTGTATGGGTCGTTGGTGTTTCTTCGTGGCCGAGGCGCCCGATAGTATGGATCGGAGAGGGGCTGCTCCGTCTTGATGCCCAGAACCGGACGCTTGCCAGAATTGCCAGCTCCTGTACCAGAACCAGCAGATTGTGGGACAGCACTATAAGGAGTAGTCGGTGTTTCTACAGTCGGAGTGTAAGCATACTCGGACTGAGCGAACTGATCGAAGCCGCTGCTGGCGCGATTGTCGGGCAAGTGCTGACTAAGCATCATCTGGGAGCTTGCAGACATGCTTCTCGATCGTCCTCCCATCATGTTAAGCGATTTAGCGTCCGAATCGTTGGCTAATATGGCGGCATCAGACATCATGCTACCAGGTCTCTTTGCTTGCCTACCTGGTTGTCGTTTGCGAAGCTGACGCCAACCAAACGATATCAGGCCACCCCTTTGTGCTCCGTGTTGAGGATCACCTCCAGCACCTGCCATGCGGGCAAAGACCTCTAGAAGAGTCTGCAAAGCGTTCATGAAGAATCCAAAGATCAGAACTATACCATGGATCAAGAGGATAGCGTAGCCAATCCATCCTTTGGGTGCCTCTGTAACACCCAGAGACGGCACAAAAGCGACCATGAGGAGAACCGTGGCAAGTCTTGCTGAAGCGAAAAAGGTGTGATAGGCATTCATGTGGGTCGGGGAGTGGAAAGGACGGAAGGCGTGTAGCGTGAGTATAAGAATGACTTCGCAGATAGCCATGATGACCAGCTGTGCAATACCCGAAGGCTGTACTGCTCCAATGGCGATGCCGCGAATAAAAGTAAGAATAGCAGGAATGAGAGCGAAGGGGGCGGCCTCGTCAGAATAGGTGTTGTAGAGTGGACCGTAGAGCAAGACGGTAGGTAGATCGTCAAAGAGGTAAGCGCGTGGCTTGGTACGGAAGATGAGGTTGAGGATCCAGAGGGCAAGGGCGATAATGGCCAGTAAAAGTATGACGGCCATGGCGACAACAGAAGGGGGCGAGCGAGGAGCCACTATTAACTGAAACATGGAGATAGCAACGATGGGCAGAAGGAAGTAGTTGAAAATGATGCGCACTACCATACCACCACTCAGAGGCCAGTTCTTCTGACGAAGATCCTCCTCTTGAGTATTGGAGAGAAGGCGGATTAACCAGCGCATCAGGAAAGCCAGCTGGCAGAGGAGAAGGACAGCAATTGCGACTACCAGCAACCAGACAGCCATGCAGGCCCAGATGTCGCGCACAGCCGTCATACCCACCAGCTGGCTCATGCGAGTCATGCCATAAGTTCCATTGGTGACATATAATCCATCCTGGAGAGACTGTGTACCGTCTCCGTGGGAGACGTAACTCGAATTGAATAGCAAGGCGGACCAGCTCGCCTGCTTGGTGACCGGGGCATAGTAGCCGGGATAGTTGAGGCTGAGGGCACCGGTCAAGAAGATGAATTGGATGTATTGTAGACAGTCTCCGAAGCCAGGAGTCACAAGACGTAGCAAATCCTGATCGCGACCGTAGTTTGTGGTCCACTTGAAGGGGTCGGTGGAACCCCATGGAGAGTATATGCCGGCGGCGGCGGTCGCAATAGCTACGAGTATGAGGATGGCGACGGGAAGGTATGTCAACAGGCCAGACAAGGTGTGTCCCAGGGCTGGGGTGATGTTGGCAGAGATGCAAGCTATGTCTGGAGCGCCTGCATCGCCCGACTTTGCGGTGATGGTGGTGGCGATGGTCGCGAAGGCATAGGAACTGTAGAAGTCATGGCTGACAGAGAAGGCCGAGAGGTCGTAGGGATCGTAAGGGTTCTCGAAGAAGGAAGGGACCAAGGGACACGAGTCGTTCAGAGTCGAGTTGCAGAAGCGGCTGGGCTCGGCCTCGTAGGCGTCGAAGGTGAGGACTTGGTAGCGCTGGAAGAGGGTCGAATATCTGTTGTTGGAGGGAGACAGGTCAACTATCTTGCCAAAGGGGTCGTTCGGATCTGTCCACAGCGCGTCGTCTGGCGGCGGATAGATGCCTTGGGTGGCCTGGCCGCTGACATTGCCGTAGATGGTCAAGTTGAGATTGTGACTCGAGGCCGAGGTGTTGAAGTGGGCGTCGACAAAGAGCGGGATGAATTGCAGATGCAGGGGATTCGAGTTGCGGATGTTCTGGTCCAGGCAGTTGTCGAAATTGATGAAGACAGCCGAGACGTGCGACGACAGGGCGGCGAAGCAGCCGAGGGCCAGCGCCGACGAAAGAGGCCGGGTGCGCATCTTGCAGTTGCAGTGCGTACTTGGTCGCTCTTAGGTCTGGTCCACGAGCATGTGTGAACAGAGGGCGCCCGTCTCACGGCGGCATGTGTCTATGTTTCTACTCGTCGGACCGCAGAAGGATGAACCCAACGTCTAGCAGCTCAAGGTTGGGAGAAGCGTTTCTGGAAGGCTGGTACTTGGTGTAGCTGACTGGACTGTGATGCGCTGCCTTGTCCCGTCCAATTCTCGTTTTCTTTGCGACAGCGAAGCCTGAGTCGTTGTTGACAAGCAAATAACTTGCTACCTTGATCGCCCTCGAATATTATCATCGTCCCGCCAAAGTCGTCCCAAAAATAGTACAAGCAGTCCCCCACGGACCACGACGCTCTCTATGACGCTATTTGTGCCGTTTCTCGCCCGTTTCTTCAAGCTCCGTCCGTGACTCCGTGGAAGACAAGTCGTGTGCTCGATCAGATACGACACAACATACCTATGCAATACGGATAGTAGCTCAAACCGTTACTGTCATACGGCACGAGTGAAAAACGCCAGCACAGATATATTCGAGTATGGATTGGTGTTCATGTATAAAGATCGTGCTTGTTTAGACAGGCATGCTCATCCAGAGCTCACAGGCGGGATGACAGCGACCTCGTCTCCCTCGTTGACAACCATGTCAGGATCTGCTTGGGCGTCTACGTATTCCAGGTTCACAGTGAGAGCACAGCTGTGCAGAATTCTTTGATTGATTGTAGGGTACATGTCTTCAAGGTGGTCAAATAGCGTCGAGAGCTTCATTGGGGCCGCCAAGTGATCGTACGACTTGTTTGTGAAAGATGCAGCAGAAGCGAAGTATAGAATGCTAAAGTGGCCAGCCTGTGGCCTTGGTGTCGACATTGTGCCTGTCTTTTGTCAAAGTCAGTACTGGACGACCAGAAAGTTGAAAGCATAGCTGAGTTTTGCGTGGTTGGGTAGGAGATTGTAATCAGTCACAAAAGTTTCTCATCGTCTAGACCCCGAAGGATGCTAAGATAATACATGCTATTTTTTCTTGACTCATCATGTAGAAGGGAAGGCATGGGAAGCAGCGAGAAAGAGATGGTACTAACCTTTTGCAATTGTTTGGTTTGAGAAAGGAAGACGGAGAAGAAGCTTCTGCAGAGCGAAACACAGAGAGAGAGGATTGGCTTGGTGGTCTGTGCTGCGGGTTATCTTATCGCGTATGAGCATGTTTGGATCATCGAGCATGTGAAGATTCAAGAAATATTTGGCCCATTGTTGCCACAGTCCAGTTCACGCCATCACCTTCTTTCTGCAGTCGCCCACTACCCGTAGACGGCCCAATACACGCTCCAAGGAATAGGATCGTCGGTCCCAAAGCCCCCAGGATGCTCAGTCTTCGCAGCGATGTGGTGCGCCGCCGTTCGGACCTTGCCAAAATGTGCTGGAGCTGCGCGACGAAACACCACATCTCGCCCACCTCTGCACCCTCCCTCCGTAGTCGCCTGTCCAGATTGAAGCATTCCACACCCAGAGCTTACTTCTCTTCACATTCAAGAGTACTGCATCGTCCCCTGTCCACTGCACGACGCCCCACTGACTATCGAGTAGCAACTGCATCGTCCACATATCGACCCTGTACACAGCTCAGACCTGCCCGCATACGATCCTGCGGTCCAATCTCTCGATCGATTAGAAAACTCAGACGCCCCTCGGAGTGGCGGTATACGAGAACAGCTGCGCAAATGGCATGAAGAAAATGGTCACCTACACACCGAAACCGTAGACGATTACGACGTCGACGCCTCGGGCGAACAGACAAACAACTTCACTCGTCTAGACGATGTCGACAATTTCCGCCGCCCAGACGAGGACCGACAGAATCAACACGACGACTCTTCCAATCTGATCACCCCAGGCAACCTCGAGGACTGGGACCCACACCATCGTTTCCTGCGCCAGGGCGACCTCGTCCTCCTCGACTTTCCCCGTTCCGAACGAGAACCGATTCTCGCTGTCTTTGTACGGAGGGTTGGAAGGCCCGCACAGTCTCAATTCTACACCGTCCATGGAAAATGGGTCCACGGCGTTGAACGAAACATCCAGCACGCTGTTCCTGATTTTGTCTCTCCGGCCCAAGTTGAACCCATCATCTCCTATCTCCCTGATGAGGGCATCACTGAAGAGTTGCTGGACAAAGCCCAGATGTTCGACCTAAGTGTTCCTAGAGACGTCTCAGCTCCTTTGATTACAAGAATGCTCGACTTCCAGAGGACAAGTGAAGAGATTTACCGCCAGAACGCAGCCGTCCTTGACGGCGCTCATCAGTCGCTAGCCCATCCTACCGATCTCAAGTTTGGTACCCTCGACCTGATAGCTAGTCGGCTCTTGGGCAAGGACAAGGGCGAACCCATATCGCAGGAAAAGATTTATGCTGTCCGAAAAGCTCTTTCTCGAGGAGGCTTCGCTTTTGGACACGATCGAAGGAGTCATCGCGTCACTGGCTTTGTTCAAATTCGCTCCAAGGAACAAGTGGCAAACGTTGAAAAAGTGCGCAACTGGCTGAGAGCATGGCAAGACGATCTGGCAATCTTTGCGGCTGGAGAATCTTCAAGTCATCAATTCTCGAAGCAGGCTCAGCATGTCGTTAATTTTATTCACAAAGCAAAGATGCTTATTCAGCAGAGCCGTCAGCATCGAGAAGTCACAAATTTCGGTCGCGTGGGCATCAGCAAGACACGTTTCGACATCAACAAGGAAGATGTCGTGCAATACGAGTTTACAGAAGAGTTCAACGATTCTGATCGTGAGCTGATCAAATTCTTCGAAGCATGGTCGTGCTCTGGTCTGTTTCTGGGCCTACCCCGTATTGAGGCACTGCCTCCTCTTGTCCTGCAGGCGACTGGTATGTACGAAGATCAGAGATTGGACCCGAGGACTGCCTTCGTTTTCCTGCAGGAAATCGGCGTCTTGACGCCGCACGAGAATCGAGTGCGCTTCGATAGTCATCTCCTTTTGCCTTCTTCGCAGCACTCCAAACCCCTTGAGCAGCTCATGACCAAAGTGATGAGTTTAGGTGAATCCCCGGGCTTTGTTGATTCAATGGCGCACTTGCGCAAAGATTGGGGTGACCTGCCTGTCTTCTGTATTGATGGCGAGGGCGCTCACGAGATCGATGACGGTGTCTCTGTCGAAGATGCTGGCGAGGGCGAACACTGGGTCCATGTTCACATTGCCAATCCTACCGCATTCTTCGATCATGACAACCCCCTCGCTAAAATGGCACGCCACATGACCGAGACCATCTACATGCCGGAGCGTGCTTTTGTTATGTTGCCAAGATGGTCGACGAAGAAGCATTTCAGTTTGCAGGCCAACCGTCCTGTCCTGACTTTCAGCGCCAGACTGAATTCAAAAGGCGAGACAATGGAGCAGAAGGTCCAGTCAGGTTTTGTCCGGAACGTAAAGTTCATAAATCCTGCAGAAGCCGCCCGAGTGGTTGGTGTCGCGGCTGGATTGCAACCAGACGTTGTTATTACGGTCGGAGGTGAAATACCTGTTCGCAAAGCAAAGAAGACTGGCAATTCCTTGCTCGAACACGAGATCGAAATGTTGAAGACACTGCAAGTTCTTGCCGAGAAACGTCAGACACAGCGTCGTCTGGCCGGAGGCCTGTTCCTCGACTCGAACCGGCCTGAAATCAATGTCTGGCATAACCAGAGACATCCTGGACTTCCATGGGAGCATCCTTCCAGAGTGAGAGCTCGACACGTGGTTGGCGACCCTATCGTTGAGTATCGCACCAAAGCACTAACTTCGTGGTTTTCTTCTGGCGAAGGTGTCTCTGACATTCTTGTCCGTGAGCACATGCTGTTAGCATGTGAGATTGGCGCATCGTGGTGTGCTGAACGCAGCATTCCCATCATCAATAGAGGAACCATTGTCAGCCCCGACATCAATGACGCAAAGAGATTCTACGAAGAGGTACTGGCTCCAGCCACGGAAAAGAACAATGGCGAAGCTCCCATGCATCTTGCCATTGAATATCTTGCGAACTCCGGTTCCACCGTCCTCACAACCAAACCCTTGCACCATCGTGTCTTGGGTATACCCCACTATAGCAAAGCTACCTCGCCGCTTCGTCGTTATGGCGATATGCTTCTTCATTGGCAGATTGAAGCGGCTTTGCGCGAGGAAGCCAAAGCAGGCACTCAACTCAACTTTGGCGGCAAGAACCAGTCGCTGCTTCCATTTTCAGAGGGTGCTCTTTCTTTGATAGCGAAGGGACTACAACCCCGCGAGTCTATGATTCGTCGTGCTACCACCTATGCAGAAGAACACTGGCAGGCCAACACTTTCTTCCGCGCCCACAACTACCAAGAGTTTGAGCTGCCAGCTACGATGAATGCTTACGTACACATGCAGCCCGCGACTCTGAAGAGCGATTTTGCCGTCATTATCAAAGAGTTCAGTCTTACGGCTACGATGACCCGACCACAAATGTTTGGTCTTGAAGAGGCCAAGGCCGGTGACACCTGGGAGTGTGAGATTGAAAATGTCGATTGCTTCATGCGCAGAGTTCTGTTCAAGCCTGTGCGCCTGGTTGACCGCTGGGAAGGATAGACTTATTGGTGGCAATGGTCATGTGCATATATCAGGTAATATAGGTGTGCAGATATACACAAGTCAGAAGAAGCGAATACGCGAACGAGACCGTTTACATAGTGTTTCATGTGTCTGAATGTCACCGCCCTCAATCGTGGGGTCAATCAAGTCCCTGGTGCGAAAACGTTTCTCCAGCTGAGATCCTGGGGGTGTATACACTTTGTCAAATGTTTTCGAGCGAATCTCTGTGGCGTGATTCATCTTCAACGTTGCCGGCTTGCTTCCCCTAACGCCCCGATCGCAGGGTCGAAAAAATGAGGGACTTGGTTGGACCTTCCCGTCTGCTAAAGTTTGTAACTCCTAGTCAGGTACACTCCTCTCTCTCCTGCAAAGCTATAGAGCGCAATGCTCGGTATGAAAAGGCATATTGGTTTCGAGATCGGTGATATGCCTGAACAGCCTAGACAACATCACATCTCGATGGAATCGTTAAATTCTCGAGAACATCGTGAGACGTGATAGCTATACGCGTACAATATCTCTCTGCATACGGGGAGGAACGACTTGCGGACGTGACGGAGTAGTTCCGTTCCGAAAAGTTGGAACTTGGAACAATCTTGCGATACCGTTGCGCCTTGCTGAATCCTTTGAATGATTATTCGGGCATAATGATGTTGGTGTGAGATCTCGCCCATGCTGTTGTTGAACAAAATACATGCACCATTCTTGGGTGTGTGTTTGACTTTTCGCAGACAGAATGCCATGTTACATGGAACTAGTTCCGTGTCCTGGCGATCTTGGAAGTTTAAAGTAAATGGTCTCAGGTGTGAATCAAGGGTTTGCAGCCACGAGCGAAACGGGGTGAAAGCGATAGCGTGCACGCAACCAAGCCACCAGCGTGCTTTTGTACGTTGCAAATACGCAATAATGCAGTCGTCTCGCAGGACCTATCAATCTTCGCTTCAAGCCCAGGACCGGTGATCTCACAGTCTCATCGACGACAGGACCCGGATGTCGAGACGATCTGACCGCATGCCGACCTCATGCCGACCGCCGGTCGTTCCGAGCATTTCCATCAGGTGTAGACGTGCGCGCGTGCGAACGACGCCCGTTGCTGCACTTTGCTTATTGGACACGGGATGACTCCAGGCTACTGTATCTTTCTGGGTCCGGCAACCAGCCGACTATTGGTTGACCACATGAGTGGCCCCTAAACAATTAGTCACAGTGTCAACCTGTCAGAGAAGGCCAGCGGCCTCGTTAGCCATGCTGCTGCGTCCACCCTATCACTGGGCACCAAGGACATGCGGGTCAGCGAGTCAGACACACGTCTGTTAGCCACTCTGACATCTGCAAGCCTTGCTGCATATGATATTACATCTCGCAATTGCATCTGTATAAGCAAGGGAGTCTGCCCGTTTACATGCACTGCAATTTACACATTTATCATTTACAGCTTGTACACTAACACTGGACCCCCGATAATCGCTCCATTGTACTGACCTGCCCTATTTAGGCTGGCCATGTGGTGGAGAAGTGCCTTGTGTCCGGTGATTCCTTGGATCGCAACGGGCAAAAGTTTGTCGCCAACCAGTTTATAGGCTTACTGTCTTAATGACCGCTGCTCGTCGACCATCGGCCACAGCCGAAAGTGTATTATCTCAAACAACTCTAACACACAAGACTACATGTCTTGGATTCTTATTCCACAAAAACTCGAGAAGCAGCAGGTGCCGGCCTGTTGCGTGATTGTCGTTGTCATACTGAGGAGTGTGGCGCTCTTGGTCAATCTCTGACCTCAGCCTCGGATCTGACCTGTACCAATCCTTCCACCAAGATCCGATTTGCAGGAACAAGGCGTTGTTTTGCATGATCCTAACGGGTCTAGGCCTCGTCAGGTCACGCTGTACTTTCATCAGGATTATGATGAACTGAAGCCTGCAGACACAGAGGTGCGCAAATGTAAGCTTGTTGACTGTCGGTATCTCTGATTGTCATCTGAAAGATAGCCGATGGCTCGATCTTACCAACTGACGGGGCGAACGGGCGAGTGTGCTCAATATTTCCCCCTTGATCTCATTCGTCATAATCCCCCAGAGTCCCTGTCATCCCCCGGCACGGTTGACAGGTGTCGTTGGTGCCCTCTGAGCTTGGGGGTCTGGCGTAGGACCAGATGATTGCGTTGTCCCAATTTGGGGATGTGGGCCCTCTCGCTGTAGTCGTTAGCTCATCCACCTTTAACAGTCCTAGCTCCACCGCTCAAAAAGCATAGATCAAACTCTGTTAGGTCGTTTCATGCTGTCGTACCCTGTCGTGCCGCCATGGCATCTGTCTTTGCGGAGGGTGCTTTGACACCCTTGAGAGGCTTTCGACTATGTTAACAATTCAAAGCCCTCGACCAGAGTCATGACATGACCAATCTGTTAGACTTCCGATGGAGAAAACGAACCCTTGGGACTCACAGGGGATCCCAGCCATCTCTCATACTCAGCAAGCCCTACCTTCGTCCTCTTCACGAATCGATCGGTCTCTGACTGCTTCGGAGAAGAAACTCAAGAAGCAAACTCAGCCACGCCAACTCCTGAGCTGTAACAAATGTCGAGAACGCAAAGTCAAAGTAAGTTTCGCAGACCAAGCCCTCAAACATGCCCGTCAAGTCTAAGCTTCAGTGTACAGTGTGACCGTACAAAGCCATGCTCTGCTTGCTGTGCCAGGGGCCTTCCCAAAGAATGCCAGTTTGTTCTTGGAGAGGGTGCCGAGTTTGGGCCAATACAACAGTCGCTCGAGCTTCGTAGACTGCGAGCTGAGAACCAACGACTCAAAGAGCGCCTGTTGGCTGACAAGTCCTCGGCCTCCGAGGAGAGCGATACTGAGGAAGGCTCTGCAAATGTCAGACTTAGTTCTGCTGCGAAACAATCGAACCGTCAGCGACGCTTTCGCGCGAACGAGCAGATTGACAGCATCTACTTTGGATCTCCAGGGCTGGCAAGTGTCATAGCTGATGTGAGTGCTATACGTATGTTATGATGGCCAGAATCGTACTGACTGGACTTGTTAGTTTGCGAACTTGCAAGTGCAACCAAAGTCACTGTCGCATGCAATGCCTCGAGCTGCAGACATGTATACAACCCAAGACGCCATGTATCCTTTCCCGACACTATGGCCTGCCATGTCGCGTACTCAGGGTTTGCTACAGTGTCTGCCTCCACGCGATGAGCTCTACCACTACCTCGAATCTTTCAGTACAAAAGCTCGAGGCTTCGCCTTCCCTTATGTGCCTGAAGACTTGTCTCAGAAAGAAGTCGAACGATTTCTCGAGAATGCCGAAGAGAACGCGGACAAGGTCCCAGACTTGCTCGCACTCATCTTTGCAGCATTGGCACTGGGCGTACAGCTGTCTATGTTCGAAGATCGACAAGAAGGAGGCGCAGGTGTCTCTCAAAACAGCAGTCGCAAGGGTGAAATATTTTGTAAGTCGCGAGCGCCTTGGTGACTTCCTCTGCTACGCTGACTTCCACAGCCGTCGCAGCAATGCAAGCTCTTCGTCTAGCATCCTTCACCAGTCGTCCCTCTCTGAGAGGCATTAAGGTTTTGATAATGCTCGCCCCCTATCTGACAAACAGTGGCCGCTTCCTCGATGCTTGGTCCTTTTCAGGTCTGACCATCCGTCTGGCGCACTCTATCGGCCTGCATCGCAACCCTCGCTTCTTAGATCCAGCGCCGTCACTCCGGGAGACTACAGTCCGCAAGCACCTATGGTGGTGGCTATTACACATGGACCAAGAGTATTCCATGACACTTGGTCGACCCTTGGGCATTTCAGGGATCGGTGATTGCCCTCCCCCTGAGCCCCTCACCACAGACCCAGTAGCCTTGCGACTAAGCGAATTCTTCGACCAGCTCACAATCCAAGGACGTCAGATCTTGAGCAGCAATCAACTTACTGACTCGAAGATTGACATGTACACTGACCGCTTGATTGCGCTGTGGGACACGATGCCAGAGTCTTTGCAGTTCAACAGGTCTTGGATCGAAGAGACGACGCAAATCCCTGAATGGCCAATGGAGACAAGGGCAGCGAGTGAGATGCATCTCGATCATATGCCGGACTTCACATCACTGACAACATTCACAGTATCGTACTGCAGTATCCACAACTACATCATCCTCCTGAACCGCCAGCGCATCGAGAACAACCGAAACAGCCCAGACTATCGACCGAGTGCTCCTGACTACTTCCTCGAACCATCATTACACACACCCTCTCCGTCTCCCTTGATGCCACGAGGCAGACCACTAGTGATAGAGTCTTGCCTTGCCTTGCTGGACGCATTCCAATTCTTCCACAAACGCGTCCCATCTGCGCTCGTTGATTGGACGATCGGTCAACAAGCATTCAACGCTTGTATGATACTGATACTCGACGGCATCGATCGTGAAAGCGTCGAGCACATCGAAAGAGTGGAAAAAGCACACACAATATTCGTGAAGATGGACAAGGCAGGAATGCATCAGCTGACCGAGCTGGCCATGTCACGGATAGCCGAAGGTCTCAAAACCCTGAGACATCAATCCGAGACACGCAAAACGTCAATGGCCGCAGAGGCCATATCTCCAATGGATGTAGCGCACAATCACCAGAGGGCCTCGGACAATCCGTTCGATTGGAGCATGGGTCAACAACTGCATGACCATGACTTCTTGCACGAGCCTGTCATGGGAGCAACAGGTATGTTCCTGCTCGAAGACCATGGCCTCCAGACCAGAGCCTATCGACCCAAAATTCCACCATCTCCCGGCAACCTCCCCACCCCCGAAATCACAGTGATTCCTTCTCCTTCTTCAAAGCAACCGAATTTCGAAGCTGGTTTGATGCTCCCCTCAACAACCTTGTTAGAGCCTCGACGAGATTCGGCGCATCCTCTGGGCTTTGTGCCTAACAACCATCCAGCACCTCTCATGCCGGCGCAACCTGTGCATTACAATCAAGTTGCCAGCCCACATTTCACTGAGATGCAGCAACCCATACAAACCTGGAACCAAGCAGAGGGCTGGCAAGCCAACGTCCTTCCTGCCCAACAAAGACTTTACTCACTACCCGTGGCACCGGGAGCAGGAGGAGGACTGCGTGAATCTATGAGTAAGCGGAAGCAATCACATCAGTGATCTCCTTGTCACCCGCACCAAACGGGCATAGAGAGAGCATGTCATCTTCAGCAACCACAGTATTGCTAAATCTTCTGCGTACGAGGACACAAAACAGTATCTCTGACGAAACCAATTAATGCAATTCCATTCACGACCACAAAACAAGCATTCCACCCCCCTGAACTTTCAACCCATGTGCCGACTGCCATCTGATGCGTGCTGCCCCTGGCAAAGTGAGCACATAAAAACCAAAATCCTTACCGCGAGACTAGCCAAATAGACATGGCAACGTCAAACAAGGCAGATAGACCCGCATCTAGATCTAGCGCAGGGATCCGGCTCCTGTAAGGCATCGATAGTGTGTATCTGAGAATTGCAGCGAAAGAGGAGAACCACCGATTCCCCCCTCTTGCTAGCTCTACCGAACCCGAGACCAAAGTACTAGGTATGCGTACACGTTTCGGCATGTGCTGATTGCTGCATGAATCCTTGCTGCATCATGGTTCCCACTAGGCCTGGCGTTTTAATGTTTTCTTGAATAGAAAACATACATCTAAAAAAACACGTTTAAAACACGGTTTTTCAATGTATCTCTTGGCACTAAAGTGAGGTCATACTCAGACCACGTGATGAGCTCTGCGGTGTGCACATATGCCTCGGCGATAACACCATATATCCTCCTGCCACAGGAGCAGGACTTGGCACTGTATGTTTTTTTGAGGCCATTGAAAACATACGCCAAGCCTGTTTCATACGGTTTTCTCCAAAACCAAAAAACCAATGTGCCAGGCCTAGTTCCCACATGAACGTTTCTTTTGTCCCTTTGATCTCTTACGCGGCTAAGGCTTAGCTCACGGATCCGGGGGCCGAGTCCCCCGACTCCTGCAGGGCCTGGATGACAAACCAAACTACAGCCGTTTCCTTCCTTCCTTCCTTCCTTCCTCTTGGGTTCATCCCCCTCGTACTCGATAAAAAGCGTTAGGGCATAGGGCAATGCCCTACAACACGCAATCCTTCTCACGCGAATCCTTCGCGTGTTCCTCCAAAGGAAACATGCGAATCCAGTGATAGATCTAGATTTTTTGGCATTCAAGCGAACTATTGCATCCGGAAGATCCGCTTTCCGAGAAACGTGCGAAAGAGTGATCAGAAATCACACCACCGGAGGATCGAAAGACAATAGCGGATAAGAGGAGTAATAAGAGGATTGAAACCCACAAGTACGACGGGTAATAGGAAAATGCGATATAGCATATATGCAGATCTGTTAAACAGTTCGATAAATACATATAAGCTTTATGGTGGGGGTGAGATCTGCCACAAATTAAAGATTGAAAAAAGTGCAAACTTAATGACAGTCTAAGTCTAAACTTTATAGTGTGTTTTTGTTAAACATTGATCGAACCTTGAGTTTGCGCTTGGTTAAAAACGTTCTTTTTTGAGTTGGATGAGGGGAAAGGGTTCACAAGAAATCGTGGAGCAATGGCAATTCTTTCATTGGAGGGAAGGAGGGATTGACTCTGCATACCACTGATCTCTCGAACACTGCGTAAGGAAATGACGATCAACCTCGTCGAAGCAAGATGTGGGATTACAAATGGCAAGAGCTGATCAGAACGACTTGAGTAAAGAAAATAGGAAAGCACGATGTTGCTGATGACACAACGAAGAAGGAGGAAAAGACATTGCTGTGCGATTGCTATCTGGAACAAATCTGGCGTGTACTGTTCCACGCTGCTCTGCTCCAACTACTCGTGTGCCAACAAACAAGAAACCCATCGTGAGAAAACAAAACTGGTCGTAAGTAACATATATAGGGAGGTGACTGAACCTCTAAACGCCATATCCCAAAAGCAGAACGGATTTTCGAAGGATCAAGAACGTCAGGGTCGGGGAAGTGTCAGTCTCTAACCACTCCCATTCTCTCCGCTAGTCTTGTGGCGGAACATCATGCGTCGAGTGCCACCGACCTTGCCCATATCCGACCAAGCGGTACGGTCCGGCTCGCTCTTCTTCCTTTCAACGCTGCTGGCTTGTTTGGCTCGATTCATCATATCTTCCACCCAGCGAGCTTTTTGCTCGTCAAGCTCGCGGTTTCCACGTGAGTGCTTGGACGAAGGACCCGCAAGACCGATATCCTGACCTGACCATGACGATGGAGAAGCATTTAGGAAGGTGTCGGCGGTTGAAGGGCGCGAAGAACTCTTCACAGAGCCGGTCGGAGTGTGGAAGGCACCGTTACGGGCAGTGGTGGGCGTGAGGTCGATGGGCTGGGTCGTGGCCGAAGGACTACTTTGCGGCATATCCGATGGCATCGAAGCCCCTAAAACACCCGAGGACGAACGACTGCGGAAACTCATACTGCTGTCTGGACGATCAAGAACACTGCCAGGCCTGCTCAGCGGTGTGCGAGTCTTTGTAGTCCCGCCAATACGTGTGCCGCCCACTTCCAGCTTACCGTCACTAAAAGTACGATGTCCGTGGTGCTCTGCGTATTGGCGTAGATATTCGCCTAGGTCAGCCCAACCACCACCTACACGTACCATACAGCGTTCTCCCTCTCCAACAAGACGGACAAATAGCTTGATCGGCTGTTCTTTTCCTTCTTGTGTCAGATAGTACATCTTTCCATTCGCGTCATTTGCATTCAGCCTTCTGGAGGACAACTCAGATTGCACGGCTGATAGAGTGAGTCCAGTACGAGGAGGTTTGCTCGGCAAGCCAGGTCGTGGTCGAGAATAGCTAGTCGCATTGTTTGGGGCTGGGGACGGCTCACGGGATGGCTCACGGGATGGAAGCGAGAGCGAAGGCTTGAAGGCGATACGAGATGGCAAAGTATTCAGAACGCGGCTGACATGTCGATCCAACTGCTCGGCGTTCGATATGTTACGCGCGTGACCCTTTCTAGCCGTCTCAGGCTGAGAGATACTGCGGTTGGTCTCTGAAGCTTTGGGCGTGGCCTCAGGTTCGACGACGTAGCGACGCTTGTGCACTTCGAGATTCAGTGGCGGCGGCTTCGAGGCTCCGACAGCTTGGCCAATATTACTTCTCCCACTATCAGAACGTAAGGTTGGAGGTGGCAGTCCGAACGCGGGGGGTTCACCACCAAGGTCAGTCTGATCGTCAATCGCATCCTCGAAAGCTGGATCCTTGGTCAGCTTGGCTGTCGTTGGTGGCGAGAAACTAGATCGCCGGGGTATATCAGGTATCTCGATTGTGTTGAGCTCTGATCGCGAGTGAGCCTC
>Ga0058697_10000439_pt1 | contig 18219 bp, 15 predicted proteins | sample AgamicAsMae_FD_66619 | JGI IMG/M metagenome (GOLD analysis project Ga0058697, IMG submission 66619) | Agave microbial communities from Guanajuato, Mexico - As.Ma.e | ecosystem: Host-associated > Plants > Phyllosphere > Phylloplane/Leaf | place: Guanajuato, Mexico | collected 2012-06-04
CAAAAGCCCCATGGAACAATGTATGACCGCCTTCTCGAGGCTTCTCGGTAAAAAAAAAAGAGGACCATCAAAGCGACCTCTGTCTTTTCAAGTCTATGTCACTTATGAAGTAAAGTACACGATCAAAAAACTGATCCAACTTGATACCACTCCCATCGCACAGTACGAGCTTGTGAACATGAGCGGCAGGAACTCATACTTTGCACCAAATACCAGCTGGTGGAATAGCGAGCAATATGCGATGAGTGGGATTGCCACGGCAATGTATACAAACGAGAAGCGGTCGAGCAAGAACACTCTCGGCCGTGAAGAGCTACATCAATTGTCAATAAACCTATGTTTCAATCGAGTTGTTGGGCAAAACTTACGCTGGAGCGAGCTGATCAAATGCCATTAGAAGTGCCACCAGCCAAAAGATGGTGTAGATCGTCTTGATGGGAAATTCCTGGGCCGTGAACAGCAGCGGGAAAAGAGAGACATGACCGGAAACTGCAAGAGGCCTGAACGCTCCCAGATATCTGCGATCTTTGAGCGCGATCAGGCTGAACGGGATGATTACCAGCAGGACCGCCTTCTCGTGGACATGCCAGCCGAACAAAAAGGATGCGTATCCGCAGAGTGTCAAAGCACCCACGAAAGTATCCCAAGTTGGTCGGAAGAAAAGTTTGACAAGTGCCGGCTACATACAAGTTAGCCAGATCGTCCTCTGACCTTCGGGCTGAAACGACTTACTATTTGTGCTGCCAGAGTCAACACGAACGTCATCCTGGGAGAAATATCAGGAAGTACAGCAAACGATGTATCTCCAACCAGTCCGCGCGTGACACTGTTAATAGCCTCTCGATTGACAGATAGATTGAAGTATGGTGCCACTGTTCATGTCAGTTATAGTCCGTATTTCTACAGAAGACAACTTACAGTGGATCAAAATTCTATCAGCGAATGAGTACAACGCCCAGACATTTGGAGCCCAGTAAGCATGACAAAGTCCTCGCGAGAAGGGGAACAGGCGGCTCAAGAGTTGGTCGAGCTGGTTCCAGTACACAAATGGTCCGAATGCAAGTCCAAAGACGATGCCGATTCCAAGTCCAAGCTTGACGCATTTGCCGAAACGGATTCTGAACCACGATCTAGGGTCGAGGCAATACACACGAAGCAGGAAGACAAAGTATGCCGGTGCCAAGTACAGGTAGATGTGCTTGAAGCAAAGCAGAACGGCGAACGTGATGCCGCTGGCCAGGAGTCCTGATTGTCTACGTGCCAAGACAATCGAAAGGACAAGAATGCCGTACATGAAGCCATTGTACTGGAAGTGGATGTGATCGATAATGAGCAGACCAGGAGACAGAAGGACGGAGATCGCAGCCGCGTGAGAAGTTTTGTTAGCGGTGATGGGTGCGCCACGGACATATCTGGACTGTTTAGTGATCGTTTATTCGACTCCATAGCATTGGAACATACAGCTGGAGAGCGTAGAGAAGCACTAATTCAGTCAAGATTACGGTGGCTCTTTGGAAGTAAACTGTTTGCCAACTCGAGTGTCCAAGGTTCTTTACTTGAAGCATATCTGTATCAAAAAATTGGGCAGCCTGGGACATGCACCATTCGAATGCTGCAAAGAAAGGGGGATAGTCGAGTGTCCATTCTGATGTGTTCTGATATGCTGTTCAGGATAAACCCAAGGCCATGAAATAAGAGAGGCACTCACCTCGTAGTACCAATCTTTCACTGGAAGAGAGTTGGTAATTGCCAACCAATTGCGATGCACCTCGAAATCTGTCGATTTGCTGCATTCATGTCAGGGGGTGGGGGATCAATTCAATACATTTTGCCTACTATGCTGGCCACAGCAAGATCTTGAAAGCTGTAGCAACAACTGCACACTGTGTGAGCGATGGATAAAGATCCGACATTGTTGCCTGGTATCGTCACTTCAATACGGTCAAGTCTACCTTTGCTTGCACCATGAGGCTCTGTCGATGAATTGGCCAGATCTCTGTCACGTGGAGACGATCAAACGCGCCGTAACCGCGGACGCGCGCGAGGTGGGACCAAAGCGCTTGGCTTTGCTCCAAAAGTATAGCCGCCGAGACTCGGCGAGGAGTCTTGTGTGACGGGTGCCGTTTGCCGATTCCATCAATCCTACCAAAGACCTACGATTACATCCATGAACGCGAACACGTATAGAGAGATGCGCTTTCCTCAGAAACGTTGCTCGCTCACACAGAGCAGCATCTCAGTCTGCGCAACAACTACGTAATGTACCCTGCCAAGGTGGATCGGCGTTTCAGCTTTCAGGGGAGCAGCAGAAGCACGTAAGTCGCAGACTGGAAGAAGGTCCTTTGCTGCCTCTGTTTCCTCGACATCTTCGACCACAGCCTCGCCCGAGCTGTCTTTTCCTTGTCTGTGTTTCTATATCATTATCATTACTGTCAATTCTACCCCTCATTCATTGTATACCCTCTTTTTCGCCTTTTTATATATTCTTGAGCGTTGATTATGATCTCCATCTCGCGCAGATGGATTCTTACCTGTATTCTGATCTGTATAACACTATCACTCGTTTTCAATCTTCTAGAGCAGGACTCCTGGACACCACCTCCACCACCTGCGCCAAAGGAAGCCTCTCCATTACCACCAAACTTTAGCTGGAACACCCTGCCTCGACAATGGCCGTTGAACTCGCCAATGATTCCGCTTCCGAACGGACCACCTGCCCACATCCCACCTATTCAACACAAGTTTGGCAAAGAATCACCAGTAGAGAGATACAAGAGACAAAAGAGACTGGCAGCTGTCAAGAACAGCTTCAAGCACTCCTGGAACGGATACAAGAAAAATGCTTGGTTGCAAGATGAGGTCCGACCGCTGTCCGGAGGCTACAAGAACGGATTCGGAGGTTGGGGTGCAACGCTGGTCGACACGCTTGATACTCTCTGGATTATGGGAATGAAGAAAGAGTTCGAGACGGCTGTTGGGGCACTGGAGTACCTTGATTTCACCACGTCTCCTTCGCCGACGATTAGTGTGTTCGAGACAACCATTCGCTATGTGGGTGGTCTGCTGAGTGCGTACGACTTGAGCGGCGAGAAGTACCCAATCTTGCTAGCGAAAGCAATCGAACTTGGCGATATGCTGTATGCCTCGTTCGACACCAAGAACAGTATGCCGGTGGTTGGGTCCTGGAAATGGTTGAAGTAAGTGCTTCCAGCGTAGTTTCTAATCACGACTTACATCCTACACAGGGCCGCCAAAGGAGAGCTGCAACACGCGCCGTCTAACGCACTTTCGGCCGATATAGGGTCGCTCTCCCTTGAGTTTACCCGATTGACTCAGCTGAGTAGTGATCCGAAATACTATGATGCTATCCAGAGGATTATGAATGCTTTCGAGCAATCACAGAACACTACTAGACTTCCTGGCATGTGGCCGGTATCTCTAAATGCTCACGATCTGGACTTCACAAACGACAGGCAATTCACACTTGGTGCTATGGCCGACTCGCTTTACGAATATTTCCCCAAGGTTCGCTTACTTGTAATCTGTTCTCATCACACACTAACTGACTACCACAGCAATACCTTCTCCTCAATGGCAGGGACAAACAGACCCGAGAAATGTACGAAAAGAGTATGGCTGTGGCCAAAGAGCATCTGTTCTACAGGCCCCTAAACCCTGGCAATCTGGATCTCCTCATCTCCGGTTCTGTAAGACAAATCGGTGCAGGTTATGATCGAAAGAACGAGGGCCAGCATCTTACTTGCTTCGTTGGAGGCATGGTCGCTCTAGGCGCCAAAATCTTTAACACACCTGAAGACATCCTCACAGCACAACGATTGACAGATGGCTGTGTGTGGGCCTATCAACAAACACCGAGTGGAATGATGCCCGAGATTTTCGAAGCTATTCCTTGTACTGATGACGAGGACTGCAAATGGTCCGAAGAAAGATGGTACAAGGGTCTTATAATGGCTGTCCATCGTGTTCTTGACACCAGCACGAGGTCTCTCAAAGAACAAGCGCAAAAGATCATCGACAAAGGAAGACTCCCACTCGGTTTCGCAAAGATTGTCGACTCCCGCTACTACCTCCGCCCGGAGGCTATCGAATCTGTGTTCTACATGTATCGCATCACTGGTGACAAGACGTGGCAAGACAAGGCATGGCAGATGTTCAAGGCCATTGATTCGCACGCGAAGACCGACATCGCATATGCCGTTATCCAAGATGTGCGTGACGAGCAATCCCAACTCACGGACACTATGGAGAGCTTCTGGACAGGAGAGACATTGAAGTACTTCTACCTCATTTTTAGCGAGCCAGATCTCGTAAACCTAGACTCCTGGGTGCTAAACACCGAAGCTCATCCCCTGCGCAGGCCACAGGATTGAGCGACACGAATATTTGACAGAATACATCACTCCTGGAATTCATAGAAAGAGCACCAATGAAAATTACCTCAACCAGAAGTTCAATTCTCATTGGAAGCGCGAAGATGGGTTTCTAGACTTTTTGAGCAACCAACCGGGTAGCTCACAGCTACTTGACCAATCAGCACCTGCATCTTCACGCCAGGGACCTTCAGAGAGCACAAAACTGACACAAGATTGTGATAAAATACAGGTAACAAGAACTGCAAGGTCGATCTCCGTGACATGACAGGTCTACTGCAGACGCCTATTGCACACCTGCATCTCTCCAACGAGGAGACCCAGCAACACGGTCCGGTACAACAACCGCGCTCTTGCCGAAGACGTGGCGGCGGGTGCCGGAAGTTCGTGATCCAGAATGTAAGGTTTGTGGTTTGTGAGATCATTGTCGGACAAGAAATAGATTGCCCTTGCTCCCTGACGGAGAATTCGACCTATAAATACGCATCCTTCGTGATAGGTAAGGGGTACGTAGAAGAGTGTGGTCAAACAAGCATGAATGATGATTCATTTGTTGGGTATCGTCTTCTGTCGTTGAGGGCAACAGCACATGAGCCTGTAGGTGCGACCGACCATGTAAGTCGATGCTCTTCCACCTTGTTATTTGTCTGTCAGCAGTGTTGCTTCTTTTGTTCTCTTGCCACCCCCTTCCTCGATGTCCTTGATATAGCTGTGTTGTCAGCGACACCCTTTCGCCAGACCAACTTTTGCGATATTTCGTATGCTTGGGATTGGCTCGTTGTTGAATACATATCAGGCACATGGTCCAATCGGACAGGTCACGTCCAGGCTCCAGGTGTAACGAACGATGCTGCACAGCAATATTGCTGGACTCGGAGGGATAACTTGCAGCTCGCCATGGTATATAATCCCTTCTGCGTATATGTATACGGCTTCCCAGAACAAACGCACCAACGGATGCAAACGCCTTCTTTGGACATACAACGTATTTCCTCGCCATCCTCTTCTGTCGCCTCCAAACTCAAGGTCAACACATCACCAGCAGCAATGTGCGAAAAGGGCATCCTCATCTGGACCTGCGGATGCACTCATCTCCAAGACCCGCGCCCCTGCCACAAAGCTCGCTTCCGCAACAAAGCTTGCGATGGCTACGCCTTCATCTGGGTATACCGCACTCCGATTCCTCTGCACACGTCTCTACGCTGCCCTTCCTGCATCCGCGCCGACGAAGCCACCGCACTCCGCAATGCAAACGAAGCCCTTCTTGCCAGATTATCCGCCTATCCTACTCTAAAGTCCGTGGCCACTGGGGACGACAGCCACAGAGCCAGAGCAGGACGACCAACATTTTCGCGCACGGCATCAGGGACACAGATACACAGAGTGCCTGACAATTGGTCGAGCGAGATGAATAGATTGCCAGGCAATGCAAACGAATATTCTGCTTTTTTGGCGGGGAGGTTTGATCCGTTGGTCAGACTTCCGGATACTCATGTCCCTCTACCGCAGACTTCTCGCGCGGTATCTCCTGCTATCCCTACGAACCTCGAAATAGGAGCTAGAGATATGCCTGTCCCGATGCAGAGGTCCAGATCTCATGCGCCACCACAGTGTTGGCCGGGACCTGTGGTATTGGGTGAAGACGACTACCCTCACGTCGAGTTCAGGGGTGCATTATCAGCTAGACCAGGAGCGGGCATACGTCCTTCTTATACAGGAAGAGCGCTAGATAAAGGATGGGCGCCGCCGAGTAGTGGTACGTTGCCGCCGCAGAGTGATGTGGACACTGCGCCGCCTTCTCAGGTGCCGTCGCCACAGTTGAAGTGTTCACCGCCACGGCTGAGGATCACTTCTTCAGAATGAGGATACTGGAGGATGAGATTAGCTGAGCTGGTTGATTGAGATGATGAGTATGGTTGATGGCTTATGAACTGATGATGGTTATGATAATGGCGGTGATGACGATACTGAGATACCCAGGGGGTGGATTGCTGTAGCTTTTTCTTTTTGTTGCGAGTGAGATGCTCTATACTCTAATGATTATCAATATCTAGCGTCTATCGAATGGAATGGATACTAGCAAAGGTCCTGCGATCTACCCTTTCTGTTTCTAGTTCTTAGCATCCTCGATGGCCCACTGCACGGCATCGTACACATCGTCCACAATAACGGTAGGCTTATGAGCAGGCTCGCCTCCCGAATACACACCGGTTCGAAGCAAGATGGACGACCACTTGCTTCCGAAAGCGCTCTTGTATGAGTTTCCACCGGCGATATCCGATTCTACAGCATAATTAGCAGAGGCTTCCGTGTGTAGAAAGACAGCTCGACTTACCAGGGTTATCACCGACCATGTAGACCTTGCGCAAAGGCTCTATTGACTCGCCAGTGTACAGGTCGTTTCTGTGTGCTCTCAATCTCTTCTCCGCAAACTCATACGTCTCGTGGTAAGGCTTGCCAATAACCTTCTTCTGCAACTTCACGCCAGCGTTTTGGCCACCAGTGATGGCTGCCCAGACGCCCTCAAATGCCTCTCTGAAGCCACCCTGACCCAGTCGTGGAAGGTGGTATTTTGCGGCCCACCACAAGTCCGGGTTGGAGAAGTAGAGTTTGGGCTGGTTGTCTTGTTGGTAGCCATTGTTTGGAAGTGTCTTGTCTCCGTTCTTTGCAGACAGTGTGCCCATGATTCCCTCTCTTGACAGTAGAAGATCTGTTATGATGGTCGTGTCCAAGCCCCAATCGCGAGGGTCGCTGTATACAAAGACTGCATCAATCTTGAGCGATTTGTCCGGGTTCTCTGCATCGATGGGCGCAGGTAGAGGTTTGGCGAACTTTTGGTAGTACTCGGCGAAGATTTTGGTAAAGGGCCAGATATCGGGATATGCTGTGACGATGTCTCCAGGGGTGACGACGGCCTTGAAACCGTACTTCTGGGCAACGATCTGGCACTTGTCGTGGTCGCCTCCTACTACCAGGACTGTCTTGTCGTGGAGCTCCTTCATGTCGGCAAATGGAGTGTGGCTCTGCACGAACATGGACGTGTCTAGCTCGATGTTCAGCTTCTGGCTGAGCTCTTCTACTCTTTCCGACTCGTGCTTGCCGCCGCCATTGGTGAGGAGGATGAAGGGGATGCGTTCGGTTTGTAGCAGCGATAGGGCCTTGTGGGCTCGAGGGAGGGGGTCGGAAGAACGGAGGAGCACGCCATCGATACTAGATCATATGTCAATATCTATCTCAAGCAGGAGTGGGCTATGCGACATACTCAAACGCAAAGGCAAAATCAGGGTGTTTCGCGCCTGGTTTTGACGTGATCAAGGATCGCGACCATTGTGTTGAGCACGTCGGTTTGCACCATTGCGATAGTATTGAGGGCCTAGCGAGCCTTCTGAATGTCGTCGTCGCTGTCCTTGACATTGTTGTTGTGTGATTGTAAGGTCAAAGAGTCATCTTGAGCTATTCGCCGATATCTCCATGATTCTGCATACGTCACTGCATACTTAGGGTCCATCACTTTTGTGCAACGGCTATACCATTTTGCAAGAGCATTCAGCTGTAGATGACACAGCATTAGAGAGCGCATCTCCTCATGTACAGTGTATCTTTGGTGTAACATGCTTGCACACACCGCCCTCCAATGATTATAATCACATGCAGGATGAGCCACCTCATCGACGTCATGCACCAACCACCCATGTACCCATGTCGATGACAATATATATATTCAGAGCGAATGGTAGATAATTGTCTGTAAGCTCTCTCGTACTCACAATACAGCCCAACTATTTCTACAAAGTAAGTCCTGAGGACACCGCCTGGCGAAATGGTCTGTTGACATCTCGGCTTAGCTATCACAATGGCCATCGGAGAAGACAAGAAATCTGGAGTTGCTGGCGGCGTGACTGCTGTCACCTCTACCGTCGGGAATGGCGTCGGAGGTCTCTTGGGCACCGTAGGAAGTGTCACCGGAGCTGCTGCTCGAGGAGGTGAGCTGAACAAAAATGCTCGTCCAAAACTTATGCTGACAGTCTTTACAAGTTGGCAACACCGTGACTGGCGTTACAGGCAACACTGGAAAGCCACTCGGTGATGCCTTGGCTTCTCTTGGGAACGGTCTCGAGGATGGAACCAACAATATTGCCCGTGGCGTCGAGGCTGCTGGGCAAGGCAAGAAGACTTGGTAGACAAGATGCCACGCTTCGTTTAACGATTCATGACTTTTCATTCCCCAAATCCTGTTGGCGTTTGTTACCTTGGGAACCTCGTGTCGCTCTTTACAACCAGATCCATACAACTTGATTGAAACTCTTGCAACCACTGTATTCCATCAGCTTTGTCTTGTGACTCTACCATGGTGAGTGAGCATCTAGAATGCTAGGATGAATTATGCGAGTCCTGACCTGTGTAAGGGACTGTGCACAGAAGATCGCCGAGTGCAAAAAGGAGTGGCCGACCTTTTGCATTCTTTAGCAGGCTTGGTCAGATGCGTGTCTACCCTTCTGCTTGTATACACGGCAATTATGGCAATCACCGCTTTTGGCAGGATGATATCCAGCGGCGGAGAAAGAGCAAGAGCCAATAGTCGTCCAGTCCCATCAAGCTCTCACGCGTACGCAGCAGAGTCGTCGCGGAGAGAGCCGGAGGACGAGAAGAAGGGGCCATAGGAGCTCACGGCTGCATGTAAGAAGACAACAGACGAAATGATCCTCCGCGGGAGGAAGCGGAGGATTGAAGATCGGTTCTTGGATATCTTGCCCTTCCATGCTACACGACTCTTTCTTGCATCTATCAATCTTCCGTTTCCTCTCCGATAACCAAATCGATGGTAAGTCATAGACTCATAGGTAGTCAGCGTGATGCGATAAGCCGACAACTTCTCACGTGGCTTGTAGGCATTCACAGACAACACTCAAATCCTGGCGGAAATGCCAAATCTGGTACACGCGATTGCAACTTTGATCAAATGTATCGCCTTTTACATAGCGATGTGCGGATTGCGGGTACTTGTTGTTGATGTACTCAAAGTGGATCTGGAACCTGTTGCGAAAGCTTTCATGGAAGGCTCGCAGAATCACCTCAAAGCACCAACATTCCAAACCCAAGGAGGGAACTGGTCAAACGACGACTTAGGACAGGAGAAGCGCGAGGTCTAGAATTCATTTCCAGAAATTGAATCGTTAAGAACTTGTGTCCCGTGCATCATTGGTAGCCGAGTGAGTGATACAAGTATGTGGTTCGTATAAAATCCATGCTGGATATCGCAATTATGCACGACAGGCTGCGACAACAGCAGGAATAGCTGCAATTCCTATCAAAAGTTGTCAAGCACATACTTCGATAGTCAAGGGGTGGCCTCCTCAAGACATGGTCCTTCTCGAGACATGTGCAGGCACAATATGCTTCGTGGACCATGCTGACAGGGTGATACGGCTTGCCATGTCGGTGTTTTTAGATCGGCAGGATGTCGGCAAGGGCTCAACCTTTCCCCAAACGTGGAGGCGGAGACTCCCTTGACGACGTATCTTGGCGTACTAGGTCATTGCTGTGGTATCGGTAGAGTGCACAGTCGAGGCAGCTTGGTGTATGACAGCACCCGATGGTTTGAAAGAGCGTCGGAGATTCTGTGATTAGCAGCATGGCGCCAAATGGCACGGGTCGCAAGGGTGAGCGCTCATACCGCACATGGCTCGATGCGCCCGACAGCTAACTCTCGTTCCAAAAGCGCCGGCCGCTGGGAAGCCAAAGACGTTCAACTTTGCGTCGCGTTCTCGTGTCGACAATATCCTGGGCTCGGATGACAAGAAGCAGTTGCTCAAGCTGAAGGATGAGGTGGTCAAGAGGCTGCCTAAGGCGTCGAAGCCTGGCAATTGGGATTCGGACGTCGTGGGGGGTGAGCCTTCACTCCAAGTGCTGCGGTGCGGATTTATTGCTGACGCTGCGTTGCGACAGGTCTAGACAAGGACACGAGCGGAGTTGTCAGCAGGGTACCGATGGATGTTGCCCGGGCCTTCGTTACTGGTCACCCTATGCAGGACGACGCCGACATTGTTCGGTGCAACCACTGTAAACGCCCGGTCTTGAGGCACAAAGCCAAAGCTCACATTGAGGAGTGCATTCAAAAGAAGCAGGAGAAGCAGAGGAAGAAGAAAGAAGCAAAAGACGCACGCGACGCAGCCGCGCGCAGAGCCGAACGCGAGAACGCCGACAGCGAATCCGAAGAAGAAGACACAACCATGGGTTCCAAGACAGCCGGCAAGAACGACGGCACCTCGGGCAAGAAGCGCAAGGCCGAAGACTCGACCGAAGGCGCAAAGAAGAAGAAAAAGAAGGACGAACCCAAGGCCAAGGCTCCTCGACCAAAGGCCCCCGTCGATGTCGAGAAGCAGTGTGGTGTCCCTCTCGCCAACGGTGCTCAGTGTGCTCGTAGTCTGACATGCAAGAGCCACAGCATGGGAGCCAAGCGTGCAGTCCCCGGCAGAAGCGCCCCTTACGACAAACTGCTGGCTGAGTATCAGCGCAAGAACCAGGCCAAGCTACAGAGTACGTATTCGCCCATCGCTTATCAACGCATGTTGCTAACAATCACTCAAGAACAAGCTCTCGAGGCCCAACAGCCCTTCCAAGACGACGAACTTGCCCACGCCGGCCCCATCGACTCAGAAGACGAGAAGGACAGGGTTCTTAGTAGTCTCTCTCAATCCAAGCCACGCCCACTCTGGCAATCTCAGCCCGTACCCCTCAGACGCAAATACCAGAAGATCCGTATCAGGGAGATGCTGGGTAGTGCAATTGGATCAAAAGGCCCTGACTTCTTCCGCACCGGTCCTCCACCCGACGAAGAGAAGAACAACAACAACCTCATCAATGGCCTGGACCTTATGAACCCACCATCGGACAACAGCGACAGAAGAATGAGCGGCGTGCAGAGAACTATGACCGGAACACACTCCCGCAAGCCGAGTGCTGTTACCTGAGCAATGCATTATACATGATCGGGGGTTGGCGTTTCAAGGCTCATTGGGGGAGGCGTTTCTACACATGATACCCATTTTCTTTTTTCCACTGACGAGCAAAGGAAAGGGCAAAGTCAGAATTGTACATGCTATACGATCATATCAATTTTCTCCTGTGCACTTTCCATTCCTCTCTAGTAAGGTCGCCTTTCTTCCGGAATTTTTTTCTCGCAAGTTCTCAGGTATTGATATGCCGACATGGCCTTTTGTCATGGTCAAATGTTGAGAGAACGTGGCTATCGATTTCAAGCTCCAACGGCAATGCTTGTTTCCAACGGTCATCACAACATTGATGCTTCGAGTCTGGAGGCAACCATACCAAACATCTGCTACTTTCACCCAGAAAATACTGATCTGTGAAAAACCCAGATCATCATATCATCGATATACGATATCGCTCCTCTGACCAAGGTTGACTGAACTTCCTGATGCTACCAAAACAATGCAACTTTTCGGCACACAAGCCATCGGCAGTTTCAACGTCTTTCTATCGACCACATTCTTCGAACTCTAGATCCTCATTCTCCAGATTCTCGCACAGAGAGGTGAGACCTACTTACCTCGAACTCGATAGCAACTACACATTCGGATTGACTCTATCTGCCGCTGGTCTTACCACATGGTACTATTATGCGGCAATGAGCTACTTGCCTGTGTGGCTTAAAGATTAGTAGGTATAAAGAAGGACCACTTGCCTTCTCAGTTTATCAGTTTGTCTCCTATCCGACTTTCATCTTCTATTCCTTTTCTCGTCTTTCAGAATGCGCTCCACTACTATCGCTGCGTTCCCTCTCTTCTCTCTTGCACTCGGTGCTGTCAACTGGAGTGCTTTCGAGTCATGTGTGACTGAAAGTGCTACTACATCTGTCAAAACAGTGTCGACCTCATCGTCCACTACAACTGTCCAACAGCCCGATGTTGTTATCAAGCATACTTTCCACCCCCAACACCTCCTGACCCCAGGAGCTTTCACAAAGACCTGGACCCACACCTTCCATGAGACAGACACTGCTGTGTCTACCGTTACCGTCCACTTGACACACACCGAACTTGTGCCAACTTCGACTATTGTGAACACCTACACGCAAAGCCATGTGTCTAGCGTGTACACCACCGTGCCAGTTCCCTCTGGCTTCAAGTTTATCAACTCTGCTTCCCAAAATGCACAGTCGCAGAGCAGCTCATCGGCTGTCGCTTCCAAGGCTAGCTCCAGCCTCTCACAGTCGCACGCTGTGCCTACCGCTTCCGCCTCTGCTAGTGGCAACTTCAACATGACTGCTATGGCTTCTGGTGCTGCTGCACTGGGTGTTTCTGGCAGCGCTGATGGTGGTGCCGATCTAGAGGCAAGAAACATCAAGCCCCTCAAGCAGTTTGCCCACGCTGTTCACTGCCTGAAGAGTATCCTCGTCCAGAAGACTGTTGACACCACTATAACTGGAACCACACAGACCAGCACCCTTGCCCAGGCTACTGTGACTGCCACAGTCAGCGCGACAGTCACCGCCATGGTCCAGCCTCAATTTGGTCGTGGAAAGACCGCCTACACCACCTCCTGGACAACTGTGACCAAGGGTTACAACGTCTACACGAACAAGTTCGTTACTGCTGAGGTCACCTCTACCATCAAGGCCTATGCTGCTTGTCAGACCAGCAACGTGCTCAGCTCTGTTGCCTCTGTCTCCGGCAACACCAAGTACAAGACCACCGTTGCCGGCTCTGCTCAACAGTGCTGTGAACAATGCCAACAGTCCAGCAACTGCGTTGGTTCCGCTTACCAGGCCCTGCTTCCTCTCGGCGGTCGCTGCCTGATCTACTACGCCAACACTTGCCCTGCGCAATCTGCAAATTCTCTGCAATACACCCTTGCCACGAACAAGCAGCCCTTTGGAACCTATGCCCTAAGCAATGGTAACTGCGGTTATTTCTCAGCCTCGGCCAGCGGACAGGTCTCCGCCCATGGCCACGGCTGGTAATCGGCATGGATAGATTGAAGTCAACATAAGCTACGGTAGTCGAGATACGAGGCTCATATATCTTTGATAATCATAATATATTTTCACCCCCAGAATCGTGTACCTGGCGTCATTCATCGTCCATGTGCCGGGTAGGGCTTTGAGCCTCTGACAGATATCAATTTGATTCGTCCTTGCATATATTACCCTTAAGGCCTCAATGTAGGGCATGTCGATACGGCTGTTGTCCAATTTGAAACGCGACAGATGCCGAACTTTGCGGTGAGTAGGTCCTACGAAACATGCGATCGTGAAGGGTTTTGCTCAGATCGGTCCGTAGGTGACTCGTCCAGTTCTTTTGAGCAGAGCAGGATTTTCATGAGATAGCAAGAGTCATGATGGTTGCAATGAGATCCATCGCCATGAATCAACTCCTTCTCGAATCTCGAAACGTGAGTCGTGACTGCCGCCCGGGCGAGAACGGGTGGGGGTACAGAACCTGTAGTCTGTAAGAGTGTGAGACAAGCCTTTGGAATTTTGGTCTTGCTGCCATCACTTCAAACGGGAATTGTGTCCAGTGTCCACTTTCGTACCTCACCATCATCGCCCAGGCGATTCCAAATGAACCGTTTGGTTGGTTTGACTACGATTGCGCGATGGAGGACCATTCTCGTCGCTTTTTCATGCCATGAGGCGACTCATGAATGTCTTGTCAACTGAGCATTTCTCGGGAGATCTCCGACTGACGGCTTTCGTTGTTTGGTGATGATGGACTTTTGCGAATCTGAAGTCAGGCGGGCCACATCCGGATTCGAAGTCCGGAAGTGTCTTGCTGCATCTTTTGCACTTTAACATCGATACAAGGGTGCATTCGCTACCACAATGCCGTGTGACATGCTATCCAGCTGTGCCCTAAATGCATAGGAAATTTGACATGCTTCCTGGTTCGTTCCTTGCACGGACACACCTAGAGGTGCAGACGGTATCAGGGTCCATCTTGCGTAGGCACGACCGGGCCTACTCATCACCAGCAACAAACCCCCTATCAGCCAGGAGGATGCAGTTTCACCAAAAGCAACTACAAGACTCTGATACTGCCATCGGTGGAGCAAATGCTTATTTTACAAACGTCCGAAAAAGACAAATGCCTAGCCAGGCGTGCGACTAGCTGGAAGCCACAATATTCTGGATCTCGTTGCCGCTAGATCGCAATATACCCACAACGCTACCGCAGATGGTCCCCACGATTCATAGTGCTCTGTCGCGAGTCATCTCAACACCAATATCCTAGCTTCGCCGCTCTGAGTAGTGATTCTGTTAGCAAGACAGCAATGGGCGCTCCCGCTAGACGGGTTGGTTGAGCATGAACCTTCCTTTCGCTTCCTACTGCCGATCGATTAGCTAGTGCACTCCATCCACAAAAGGCACGTGGAGGTGGTAGTTGATGCATGAGCGGAGTCTTCCTAGTCCAATATAAGGGCCGGACTCCCAGTTCACACTTGTAGAAAGAAGACTGTCAAAATGTACGAAGGTGTGGGGGCCCTCAAGGCGTTGATTCTGAAGTTGACCGATACTCAACAAGTAGCTTTACTTGATAGTATCTTTGCCAGCTCCAGAGACGAGACAGCGGATGTTGATCTGTCTGGTCCAGTGAACAGAATAGTATGGGTCTTGCTTGGAATGTCCACACTCGTGGTCAGCACCAGACTGGTAATCAAACTCCGGACAACTCGTCGACTCTATCTTGATGATGGACTCATGGCTGTCGGCCTAGTAAGTTACACGCCATGCTTACTACCTGCCCCATGTATTAACCGAAACTCTAGCTACTTGGTTGGGTTCATGCTGCCTTTCTACAGGTCTCATTCGACAATGGCCTTGGCCGTCACGTTTACTACCTGGAACCTGATAAGAGATATCTTGCTCTCAAGTATGGCTTCATCTCTCTGGTCTGGAGCTATCTCTGTCCTCTCTTTGGTCGCCTGTCTTTTTGTACCTTTCTTCTTTGTGTCGCCAAAACCGATCCCCAAACCAAGAAATGGCCCATCTGGACTTTTATCGTTCTTCAAATCATCGTCAATGTACTGGCATCTGTCCTTCTCCTAAGCACCTGCGGTACCCATCTCGAAGACATGTTTCTCCTTCGTCTTGGTGATTACTTCACGTACTGCCTGGACATCAGCGTTCAGACAAACTATGCTTACTTTGCTGGTGGTGAGTACACATGAGCTTTCAACGGTGAGCAGTACTGACAGGTAATAGCATTCAACACCCTGACCGATTTCTTCTTGACTGTTCAGCCTGCACTCTTGATCAAGCACACGAAACTGGCGACGGGAAACAAGATCGGTGTTGCTTCCTTGCTCTGTCTAAGTATCATGTAAGGCAGCCACAAAACCTCGCATATGGATCACGAAACTGACATGACTGAAACACAGAGCCATGGTTGCAGCACTTGTGAGAACAGTCGCTGCGCATAAACTCAACGATGTTGGCGACTATACTTGTAAGTCTATAAGCCCGATCTCTCAATAGGACAATTGGACAGAGGCTAACGAATCGCCCAGATGAACTTACACCATTCGTTACATGGGTTTCCGTCGAACTCAACGTCGTGCTCACAGTCACATCGCTGCCACTCTTACGACCTCTTGCCCAGGAGGCTCGCCAACTATTCACCAAAACACGCGAGCCTAAAGAGCCTTGGGATGACACAATCTCGTTGCGCAGCATACACACCTCAGGACTCGACGACGAAGAAAGCAAGACAGGAGCTGGCGTAGGAGTGGTTGCTCTGGGCTCTCCACAGACACCCGATGGCTTCGTCGCACAACAAGACATGTCGCAGGTCATCCGCACTGTCGAAGTGCAGATCAGCTACGAGAAGAACGAGACGCCGATGATACATGCGTGCTTGGTCGGTCTGGTTCAAGGACAAGCGATGGAACGTCTGGCTGGCCGATGATAGTGTTATGGCATTTCCTTTGTTACTCAATTTCTAATGTATCGTTAACGGCCTAAAAGCATGCTTTCTTTTGCACAATCCAGTGAGTGTTGTTGTCCTGGATGACCATTGCATGTCGTTGCTGTTGAAATTATGAATGGTTGATCGAGGAGGCTCGTTACAACCTTCTCGAGCGCAAAGATGCCCTTGTCACGCGGCCGTTGTGAAGATGCACAGTAGTCATGATGAACATGGTCGTCTCCATATACACTGGTCTTTGGTTGGACAATCTCTAGTGTGAAAGTTGTTGAGGCTTCGTATAACATCTAAACCTTCGTGGGAAGAGGGTTGTAGACGCAGACGGACCTTTGGCTCCCTCTCATCCTCCTATGAGCATTGAAGCTGCATAAATCTCCCCGGATCCCGGATGAGAGGTTAACCGCAGAAAGTCAACGACGTTGTTCGTATATGACACCCAATGGATGCTTTTCATTTACTGAAGGGACTGTGCAGTTGCATACGGGGAGAAAGCTGGTTTTGACTTTCATTATACACGGAAACAAGACCAGCCAAGAAAAATCTTGGATTAAGCATGATGCTTGCATGGTCATGTGAGTTTTTGCAATTGACCAAGGTTCGTGGCCGTTTGGTTGATGGAGGGATGACAGGTTGGTCCAACCTCCTGCAAAGACGAAGTGGCTTGACATCAAGACCGAGCACGACAAAGTGGCTTGACAAGACGAAATTGAGGCTGACGTGGCACGAAGGAACGGAGCTAGAGAAGGATTGACGTATATTTTTTCCGCAAGCAGGGAAAAAAAGAATGAGCTGGAAGGACGAGAAACCTGGAAGGGCAAAAAGCCAGACGCTTGGGAACCCTCTGACGAGGCTCTGTCTATCTATTTCTGTGTTCAGAACTTTCCTGCCAGGTTTCTAAGGGGGCTCAATTGCACGACCTTACGCGTTATTACGATCGCAGCTCGAATATAGAAGATTGTCGCTTAGATAGAACCAAGAAAAGACTTATGGAAGGGCAAAGAAGGGCAGATGATGAAAGAGTCCAGCCCACAGCCTGCCTGCCAAAAAGACCCGAGATGCGGGGCAGCCTGCTTGGGTGTTTGGGCTGCTCCTTCCATGACGTGCGTAGTGGGGTAAGGTACATCATACCTTGTAGCTGAGCGACAGCTCTTTCACCACCACATGTCTTTAAATACCTCGTCCAATTCCCTCCAACAGACACTTTTTCTCATTCCATACCATCTTCTTTGAACAATTCTCATCTTTGATACCCAATCATCACTTTCAACTTATACCCCCTCTTCAACTTATACCCACATACAACCACATATCATGTCGAACGTCCCTGGTAAGTCAACCTTTGAAGCTTCAAGCTTATTGCATCTCAATGAATCCCCAACTAACACACCTCCAGCCCATCTTCCCGGTGACCTTGGCGAGCATGACCCTCGCCGTGAGGCACACCCCCATGGCAACGAGCCCGGCTCCGGTGGCCACGAGGTCAAGCTCGGCTCCAACGAGGCCAAGGGCATCAACGACAATGCCACCGCCGCTGAGCACAGCCACACCCGCGACCCTGCAACAGACAACACTGCCGAGCACGCCTTCAACGGCGGTAGCGCCGAGAACATGGACCGCCAGAAGCGTCAGCAAGGCTCAAGCATCCCCGGTGGTCGCACTGGCCACGATGGTGTTGAGGACCACCTCACCCGTGCCGGTGTCGAGCAGGGCTCTCACCGTGGCTCCGGCTACGACAGCGGTCTTACCGGTAACAACAACTCCGGCCTGACCGGCTCGTCTCACACTGGCTCCGGCCTGACCGGCTCCCACACCGGCTCGTCTCACACTGGCTCCGGCCTGACCGGCTCCCACACCGGCTCTGGCCTCACTGGCTCGTCTCACAC
>Ga0058697_10000440_pt1 | contig 18218 bp, 20 predicted proteins | sample AgamicAsMae_FD_66619 | JGI IMG/M metagenome (GOLD analysis project Ga0058697, IMG submission 66619) | Agave microbial communities from Guanajuato, Mexico - As.Ma.e | ecosystem: Host-associated > Plants > Phyllosphere > Phylloplane/Leaf | place: Guanajuato, Mexico | collected 2012-06-04
AAGCGCAAGAAGCCCATCATCACCACCTCAGACGACTCCGACAACAACTCAGCTCCCCCCACCAAGACCCCCGCCAAACGCCGCAAGCTCGTCACTGCCGATGAAGACGAAGACGCCGACATGCAAGCCGAAATGGCAGATCTGGGTGTGCGCATCAAGGACGAGCCTATTGACGAGGACACTCCTTCCAAGAAACCTGCTCCTCGTCGTGGCAATGCTGCAAAGGTGCCCAAGTACACTGATGATGAAGAAGATGCTGAGGAGGGAGGTCACCCTGAGGAGGATGCAGACAATGGTTCTGAGGATGAGTATGTGGACAAGGAGGTTGTGGAGAAGATGAGTGCTTATCTCGATGCTCCTGACGATGAAGATGAGGCTGAGGTCTAAGGGAGATGCTCTCGCATTGAGCACACGAGGGGAGAAGACAGAAAGGAGACGCACAAGGGAGGACAGCGGGTAATCGGAGTCAAGAACGAAAAGTTGAGGAGAGTGTACCAATAGCGACACAGACCTGCAGGAGAACGCGCAGAAGACATGAAAAATCAGAGAAAGCTCTGATCGAAAGGAGAATCTACTTTCCACAATCATCATTTTGCGTATCGGTGAAAAATGAATGACTGAAGACTTGATCTGAACATTTGCTGTCTGCATACTTCTTTCTGGACCTCCTTGCACCCTCATTCCTGATCGCTTTCAAACTTGACCTGACACTGCTGATGAGCGAGTGCCAGCAGCACTTGCGGAGTAGTGCCGTCTCCGTATGCTGAGGTCGCCATACGTGCACTCATCGCAATACAGAGTTTCTAACAGAAATGAAGTCAAGTCCAGAAAGACTCTCCTTGCTCAACCTTTGATGAGATCCACGTAGCGGCGACCGATTCCGTCGAAACGTCTCCAACATCTCCAGAAGCTTTCGGGCTCGAGACGAAGCAGCTGCGCGATGCGGTTGGTTGTCTGCATCGTCGGGTCGGTCTTCGTTGTTGGATCCGTCTGCTTTGTTGGATCCATCTGCATCTGCGTCGGGACAAGTCATCAGCTCAAAGGCTCTTTCTTCTCGAACGGACTGTAAAGTTGCGGACCATCCCTACGAATCCCACACTGCTCTTGCGAATCTGATCGTCTGTTTCAGGTTCCAACAGGTCTTCAACTGTCAGTTCGTGCTTGAGGGGACTTCCTCCTGAGATTGGTTGACCCCTTTTGAGGTGCTTTCGCTTCTTGCGTGCAGGGAGTTCTGACCGTGCCCTCATGGTTTGGAGGAAACCACGTCTGGTTGTGCGCTGACAGGGGCCGCACTTTTGTTGGGCACGAAGCATGATTTCTGAGCTGCTCTTACATGCTGGTCTGGAAACAATCTTTGGTGCTGGCGACGGAGAATGGTTCTGGGTGCTCAAGGGTAGAGAAAGATCCAACATGCTAGAGCTGCGTTCTAGTGTTCTGCCCCTGGTTGGTATATCGGGACCGCTGTCGTCTTTGGATTTGGTCACTGGACGATTCGGCAATTTTCTGGTGGTCTTGTTGATCTTGGTGGTGGGTCTTGCGACCCAGATGACGCTGCGGCAGGTCGAGCGGTGGAATTGAACAGAATGATTGCAAGAATAGCGGATTGTGACTGTGTTACACATGGCTGGCGCTGATGGCTGACAGGTTGATGGTTGAGAAGTGTTATGGATACGATGAAAATGGTGTGATGTGTGTTTGGCGTCTTCGACAAGTCGACATGAAGGTGAAAGCGAGGCGATGTGTTGATGGAGACTCGGAGAGATGTCGCCGTGGATCGTGGTTGCCGATTGATAGCGCGTGCTTTCTTCGATGATGGCTCTTGTAGTGTGTGCCTTCCTCAAGAACGACTACAAAGCATATTGTGACGCCTTGAACAAGGACTTGTTCCAAGCCGTCAGTCGTTGTGTCAGGCTCAGACCTTCACTTTGTTGTCTTTCACACTCACAAATGGCGGTATCTAAACCCTGCCACAATCAAGCGACTCTGCTTGTCTTACAATCGAATCTCTCAGCCCTACACCCATTGAGAGTTGTTACTGTGATTACGCACAATGGTCTCAAAAACGTGGCACTATCCATAGAGAGCCAATTGCACGGCACTCTCCCTCTCTCAAGGATGGCATCTCGACGTATGAACGACTGTGCGACTCGATAACCTACATGTCACCCCGTAAACCAAAGATGCAAATTGCATGTCTCAGGCGAGAGATCTATATACCCAAAACGAAGTCAAGAGCAATGTGATGCATCTTCTTGGAAAACTGTTGCGACAAAGAATCTTACTCACATATCAATGCACAGGTATGCGGCACAGAACCATTCCGCAGGAGGTGAATTGTGATATTTTTACATGTTTTACTTTTCCTTTGAACGGAAGATGCTGAGAACCATGACTCCTGTGCAATATGGACACTGTACAGACAAATGCCGTAGATCTACTGCCTCTTGCGAGATCTAGACAATCTAGGAGGCACCAAGACCGCTGCCGGGCTCTTCGGCAGCGCTTCTGTCGGACTCGGAGTTGCGGTTCTGGGGACGGCTAAGAGCCTCGAATTGACCTGGAGTGTCGGGTCAGTGGATTGGTAGAGGTGGAACGCAGGCCCGACTTGTCTTACGCTGAACGAGGTTGAGACGGGTCTGGTTGGAACCGTCCTGAGCCTGGAAAGTGTCCATGCGAGCATCGGCCTCGAGGTACATGAGGGTACTAAACAAGCATCAGCATTTCTGAGCGTATGCAGGCTTCGTCGCGTAGTGTTTCTCACCCCTTGGGCAAGCTCAGGAGCAGATCTCTGCCGGGACCATCGGTGAAACTGGCGACTCTGAACCAGCTGGTTCCTCTCTCGCCGTTCTCGTTCTTGGGGCCACTCTTGACACCCAGAGCGTACCGCACCATCTCGCGGCCGGTGGATGTGGGAGTGAGCTCAGGCTGGTCGGCGAGACGGCCGATGAGTTGCATGCGGGCCAGCGAGTGGGCGGGCGAGGTCGAGAAGGCGCGGGCGCCATTGAGGACGCGAGGGGCGGAGCGAGCGGCGAACATTTTGATGTGGATGGATGTGTACAAGAGATGCAGGTCGAAGCTGTCAAGCTCTTGGGTCTGGGAGACGCGACGTGATGCTTGGCATCAATCAATCAATCAAACGCCGACCGCGGTAACATGCATCATCTCCATACCATCTATACCATTCCCGGCACAATCTATACAATCTCGATCCGAGCAATGATCCAACCATAGCCTCATATCAACTCTATGGCCTACGACCCTTCAGGCGGCTATGCTGCCGCCGCCAGCAACATCCCGGACGCCTTTGACCCCTCGCTGCCCGTCTTCGATGTACAACGAGTCCAGCTGCGCTTCGATATATCCTCGGACTTTGTCGCTGCTCAGGTCGCCAACAATGTCTTGATCCTCGCCCTCTCTACAGGCCGTATCCTCCGATTTGACTTGGACAGTCCCGAAGACATTGACGACATCGACCTTCCCAAGAAGCCCTCCGAGATTGGCCTAATTCGACGTCTGTTCCTGGACCCTTCGGCCTCCCATCTGGTTATCTCGACCACCCAAGGCGAAAACTATTATCTACATACACAATCCCGAACCCCGAAGCCATTGGCCCGTTTAAAGGGCGTGCAGATCGAGTCCATTGCTTGGAACCCTTCACAACCAACTGCCTCGACCAGAGAGATCTTGATTGGTGCATCCGATGGCAACGTCTACGAAACATATATCGAGCCTAGCGCAGAGTTCTACAGAAGAGAAGAAAAGTACCTGAAGACCTTATACAATGTACAAGATGGTCCCATCGTTGGTATATCCGTCGAGATATCCTCGGACGTACGTAGCGTCCTGGTAGCCACTTCGACGAGATTGCTGCTCTTCGTCGGGAAGGGTGGTCGCCAAGATAGTGGTTCCATCTATCCTAGGCTTCTCGAGCGGGAAACTCCTGTGGTACATCATCTGAAAGATGCGACTTCAGGTCCATCGACTTTGGTCACTATCACAGAACCGGCAGATGCCTCTCTATCAGAGTCCGCGCAGGAAAATGTCTTTGCTTGGCTCAACTCCCATGGCGTGCTTCACGGGGACTTTGATGCTTTGGTACAGACCGCAGAGACGAGTCCTTTTGCTGCAGCAAAGTTGCTATCAAAGTCGGTAATACCTCCTTCTCAAACCTCTGGTGGTCGAAGCAAGCCTTCCTTGGAACCCATAACATCCATTTCCTTGACACAGTTCCACATACTTCATCTTGTTGAAGGTCGGGTCGTCGCAATCAACAGACTTGATGGCAGCTTGGTGTACGATCAGCTTGTCTTGGAACCTGGAAATGCACCACTCGGTCTCTACGCAGACCACAAGAAGAACACATACTGGCTGTTCACTCAACGCGAGATCTTCGAGGTCGTCGTTACAGATGAGGCTAGAGACGTTTGGAAGATAATGCTCCGAAACGAGCAGTTCGATGCAGCATCGCGCTATGCTAAAACTGCGGCGCAAAAGGATGCTGTCGCTACCGCGTCTGGAGATCATCTTGTTTCCCGACGCCGCTTCTCGGAAGCTGCGGCAGTATATGGCAGAAGCACGAAACCATTCGAGGAGGTCGCACTTACTTTTATTGACCAGGGAGAACAAGATGCTTTGAGAAAATACCTCTTAACAAAACTCTCCGTCCTTAAGAGATCATCAACTATGCAGCGAATCATGGTTGCCAGTTGGTTGGTCGAGCTTTTCATGGCCAAATTGAATCTTCTAGACGACACCATCTCGGCGAAAGCGGAAATCTCTGAGGCAGCTCCGATCGCCAATGTGCAAGAAGATCTTCCTTCAATGCGCCGCGAGTTTCAAGAGTTCGTTACGAAGTACAAAACGGACCTGGACAGAAAGACCACCTACGAGCTGATCAGCAGCCACGGACGAGAAGAAGAATTGCTCTATTTCGCCAACGTTATTGACGATTACAACTATGTTCTGTCATACTGGGTGCAAAGAGAACGATGGCAAGAAGCCATGTCGGTTCTCAAAAAGCAGACAGACCCCGAAATATTCTATCAATACAGCAGTGTTCTCATGACGCACGTCGCTGTTGAGCTTGTAGAAGTCATGATGCGACAAAACAATCTGGAGGCCAACAAACTCATTCCCGCTCTGCTCAACTACAACAAGACGGCAGACGTTTCATTAAGTCAGGTAAGCTTTGGAGAGTATACGAGGTGGAACTTTCACTAACCAGATCAAAAGAACCAAGCTGTTCGCTACCTCCAGTTCTGTATCAACCAGCGCCACTCGACAGAGACTGCAGTCCACAACACCTTAGTATCAATCTATGCTGCACATCCTACCCAAGACGAAACTGCGCTCTTCCAGTACCTCCAGACGCAGAGTGCCTCGCATGAGCAGAACTACGATGCAGACTTTGCGCTTCGCCTTTGTATTGCTCATGAACGTGTCCAATCATGTGTACATATCTACTGCACAATGAATCAGTATGCTCAAGCTGTGGACATGGCACTCAAGCACGATGAGATGGATCTCGCTGCAAACGTGGCTGATCGACCCGGAAACGACCCTGCTCTGCGCAAAAAGTTGTGGTTGAAGGTTGCGAAGAAGGTCATCGGTCAAAGCAAAGGTATCAAGGCAGCCATGGAGTTCCTGAAACGCTGCGAGCTACTGCGTATTGAGGACTTGATCCCCTTCTTCCCAGACTTTGTGGTCATTGATGACTTCAAGGAAGAGATTTGCGCCGCTCTCGAGGAATACTCACGACAGATAGAGGGCTTAAAGCGAGAGATGGATGAAAGCGCAAATACTGCGCAGCACATCAAGCAGGACATTAAATCTCTCGACCAGAGATACGCAATCGTTGAACCTGGCGAAAAATGTTGGAGTTGCAGACTTCCTCTGCTGATGCGCCAGTTCTTTGTGTTCCCTTGCCAGCACTCTTTCCATGCTGACTGCCTTGGCAAGATGGTACTTCAGAGCGTCGGAATGGGCAAAGGCAAACGCATCAAGGAGCTGCAGACCGAAGTTGGACGAGCTGTTGTCACGGGCAAGAAACGAGAACGCATGGTCAAAGAATTGGATGCGCTGGTCGCAGGTGCTTGGTAAGTCAAGTTCTGCTAGTTGTACGAGCAATCTGCTAACAGATCAACCAGTGTACTTTGCAGTGAGATGGCAGTCAAGCGTATTGACGAGCCGTTCGTGACCGCCAACGACAACAAGAACGAATGGTCCATCTAACATCGAACTTCAATAGCATCACCAATACCCCTTGTATACAAATGTAATTTCCAGCTGCTTCAGCTATTCCTCGGCCAACATGTGACAGTCATTAGTGTGGTGGAACTCGTGAACTTTCGGCGGGCGCGGAAAAACCTGAACTGCACCATGCTGGTGATCTACATCGTATCGAAAGCGTTCTTCGAAAAACATGGCAATATCACTTGCCGTTCGATCGGTTCCGACGGATACGGCTTCGCCGCCGGCTGTGGTCTTGTCAACCAGAATCGGGCCGAACAAGAACACTCCACCACGGGACTTTTGAAAGTGTCACCGTGTCACCCGTGATGTGCCAGAAAATAATCCGGAGACCCCTTGTCTTGCTCCAAGGGAGAAAAAAGTGGTGCTTGTGGTGCAGTGGAGAATTTCTTTGCACACCCCACGCTTGCTCCGGCTAAGCACGATCTAGGGCTGTGTGGATGTGAAGCCACGCTGTCATGGGGATGAGGCTTCAGGTTCGTCGAATGGCTTGACATATATGACAATATTTCACCAAGCAGACAGACGAGGGAGATGCCTAAGTAACATCTTATCGCGTGTCAGTCTGACGTTCCTGCTCTTTCGGAAGTTCGTATAAATGTCCAATGACATGATAGATGGAGGTTGGCGCCACTGCCAACAAAGATGCTTGTGCGCAAGCCAACCGCGGACAAGGCGTAACTTGGCGCTTGCGATGACGCTTTTTTTCCTGGTCGGCCATAAGATCTATCTCCCAGGCGTACCACCTAACGTCGTACGAAGGAGCAAGTGCTAACGGAAACATTCCCTATTCTTATATTGGTTTTGCTCGTCGTCATATGAGGCTTAAGGGTCTTGTGACGGTCAAGGTTCAAGAGAATGTTGTACAGATTCGAAGTCACTTACGTTTGGAAGGGTTGATTGCCAGAACAGACTCATACTCTTGACAAGTCCTGTGTCTCTGGCGCATAACGCCCTGTCTTCCGTGATAAAATCTCAAACTAAAGCTATGTGGGTCTTCAATCACCGTGCCACGTTGGAGTCGGAGTCACGGCTCTCGATATCTTGGGCCGCTCAGTAAGATCTGCGCGAATCCCTCGACTCCGAGAGTCCAAGTCCACCTGCTGGGTGACATCATGCTCCTTCCTCCAAAAACTCAAGTCGCCATATAAGATGGCAAGATCATCCACTCTGTGTAACTTCCCCGGTCTTATTTTCCACTTCCCCAGTATCCCCAGCATTCATCTGACGGTTTTCTTTTTGGCCGTCAGACATCTAGATTATACACCTCGACTGCGATAAACATCCTCGCAGGTATAGACTATAATATCTAATATATTGCACGACACTCAACATGGCCGGCATGTTCGAGAATGAAAAGGTCGAGAACCCGGACTCGTCTGAACCCTCGATCGAACGCAGAGTCGACAACTCCGAAGTACCGACCCGCAAGAAGGAAACCGGCAAAGATTACGACAACGGCGACAAGATCATCTTGACAGAAGATGATTGCTACGAACAGCTCGGTTTCTGCTTCCCTACCTGGAAGAAATGGACGATTCTGTCTGTCATCTTTATCGTCCAGGTCTCGATGAACTTCAACACCAGTCTTTACAGCAATGCTATCACTGGCATGACTGAGGAGTTCAACATCAGTGCCCAGGCCGCCCGCTGTGGTGCCATGATCTTCCTTGTCCTCTACGCCTTTGGCTGTGAGCTTTGGGCTCCCTGGTCCGAGGAGCTCGGAAGATGGCCTATCCTCCAGCTCAGTTTGTTCCTCGTCAACATCTGGCAAATCCCTGTTGCTCTTGCAAAGAACTTTGGAACCGTTATGGCCGGTCGTGCCCTTGGTGGTCTGTCTTCCGCTGGTGGCTCTGTTACTCTCGGCATGGTTGCCGATATGTGGGAGCCCGATGAGCAGCAGTACGCTGTCGCTTTCATCGTCTTCTCTTCCGTTGGTGGCTCCGTTCTTGGCCCCGTCGTCGGTGGATTCGTCGAGCAATATGCTGCCTGGTATGTCTGATGTCTTGAAACCAACACTCTTCATTCTCTAACAACTCATAGGCGATGGAACATCTGGATCCAATTGATCTTCGGTGGCTTCGTACAAGCTCTCCACTTCTTCCTCGTTCCCGAGACCAGAACTAGCTGCATGCTCGACAAGATCGCCAAGAAGCGTCGCAAGGCTGGCGAGACCAACGTATACGGACCTACCGAACTCATTCCCTGGAAGGACCGTTTCTCTGCAAAGGAGATTATTCAGACCTGGATCCGACCTTTCAAGATGTTCTTGACTGAGCCCATCGTCCTTACTCTCTCCCTGCTCTCTGGTTTCAGTGATGCCCTGATTTTCATGTTCTTGCAGTCTTACGCTCTTGTCTACGACCAGTGGGGTTTCTCCGCCTATCAGATTGGTCTTGCCTTCCTGCCTCTGCTCATCGGATACTTCATCGCATGGTTTTCATTCTTCCCCGCCATCGCTCGTAACAAGAGACAGCGCCGCGAAAACCCCAACGACGAACATGCCCAGTACGAATCCCGTCTTTGGTGGTTGCTGTTCACCGTCCCTTGCCTTCCTATCGGTTTGATCGGCTTTGCTTGGACCAGTGGAGGACCCCCAATTCACTGGATCGGTTCTATGGTTTTCAGTGCAGTCATCGGTATTGCCAATTACTCAATCTACATGGCGACCATCGATTACATGATTTGCGCCTACGGACCTTACTCAGCCTCTGCCACTGGTGGTAACGGATGGTCTCGTGACTTCCTTGCTGGTGTGCTGACTGTACCCGCAACTCCGTTCTACACCAACATTGGTGGCAAGCACCACCTTGAATACGCCTCGACCATTCTGGCTTGTATCGCGCTCCTTCTTGTCGTTTCAGTCTACGTCATCTACTGGAAGGGGCCTGTTCTCCGCAAGCGTTCGCCCTTCGCTCAGCAACTGTCTTCTGCTCGCGAGGAGAATGGTGGAAGAAGAGCTTCGGCCATTTATGGACCTAGCAGACAAAACTCATTGACTGCATCGGTCAAGTCATCAGCATCTAATAGACAGTCTGTCTAGAATTGGATACAGGAGGATGCGTTTTGTAATACTACCCACGACTTTTGTTCTATTGTTTTGTCGTGAAAGACTAGATACCCCATTTTAAATTTTACTATCTTTATAATCACCTCGTAATCCATCCATGCGACTTGTCTCTTATACACATATTGCACATTGCTGCATCTCCGAAATTGATGAGAGCAGATGTATCTAAAGTCGATCTGCTCTTGCTGAGGTACACAAGACTCGATACCGCTAGCGGTAGTTGGTCAAGCTTCTTCGGACTTCTGTCACGACGTGCGAAGTCCTTGTACTCTTGAGCGCGTGATGGCTTCTCGGGCGTTCTGTAAGAGTCGACCATTTGGCCAAATAGGTAGACGACAGATACTGTTGAGCGGCGACGATACCAAGAGGATCAAGTCGCTGCTCGTAAGCGTTTTTGTAAATGGTCATCAAAACCAAACGAGTTGCGCGTAGCATAGCCATGGTTTGACCCAAGGGCCATGGGCGCGAATGGCGTATATGATGTACGGCCATGAAAGTTGTAATAGCATGTCTCTTCTGTGTCTCCAACCTGATGCGGTGTGGGGGACAGAGCAGAAGAGACTACTTTCGGATGCGAACTTTTCCGACCTTCTGCTGACCCTCTTTCGAGTTGTCATACTTTTTGGGCGGCGCAACCCATTCCTCTTTCTTATCTTTCCAGAAGCCCTTGCCGTAGCTGACAAGAATCTCCTCTCCCGGTCTGATTCCGTTCTTCCTCATGCCAGTAGTGCCAGTTGTGACGACGAAGATACCGATCCATCTCTCCCACTTTCTTTCCCCAGTCTGGACCCAGATGTCGCGGAACTCTGCATTGGGCCTGTCTGCGATGCCGCGGTAGTCGTTGATGAAGCGAGCTTCGTTGCCGGACTTTGCAGCATCTTGGGCGAGATCAAGGTCTCTGTCTAGCGAGATGTCGTACTCAGAGTCCGGGTCGGTATCCTTGGGGTTGTTTGTATGCATGAGACCGAGGTAAGGCAGGATGAAGTTGCCAGGATAAAAGTGCTTCTTTGCGGCTAGACCAAACTGGCCGTTGGCGGGATGCTCGGGGTCATTGAGAGGGACGATGCGGACGTCGGGGTTGGGAAAGGCGAGGTTTTCAGCGGAGAAGCGAGTGAAGGAGGCAGTGGCAACTGTTGGAGTGTTGAGGATCTTGAGAGCGAGGGGAGAGACGGCGGGTGAGATTTTGGGACGGCGGAGGTATTCGATGTTTTCGGGCCAGTCGACGGGCAGCTCTTCTTGTAGTATTTCTTCTTCCTGTGAGATTCCCTCCTCTTGGAGTGTCTCTTCTTGTTGCGACATGATTGCTGGTTGTCAGAAGGAGAAGATCAAATTGGCGCAAAAACTTCTTGACCTCGTCGCGGAAAAGCGCCGCTCGAATTGCTGCCCCGCTCGTTCATCCACACTTCGGCCTGCAGATGGTCTGGACTTGACTTGTTCACAGCAGCCATGGACAACGTCCTTTCGACGTCGGCCGTCGATGCCCAGGTCGAAGCTCTCCGCCAGCAGATTCAGGCTACCGAGGACCAACTAGCCCAACTACGTGAACAACTGGCCCATGCCGAACAGGTCCAACACCGCGCCCGAGATGCAGGCAAGCTCGAGACCGACTGGCAGCAAGAGATCATGGGCGCCCTGAACAATCCTCAGCACCAGTACTATCAGGAACCCGACCCGCAACAGAGATTTGCTCTCAGCAATCCCGAGTTCAAACGTTATGCTCGCCAGCTCATCATGCCCCAGGTCGGCCTGCAAGGTCAACTGCGATTGAAGGCTGCCCGAGTCCTCATCGTTGGCGCTGGAGGCCTTGGTTGCCCGGCTGCTGCATACCTCGCTGGCGCTGGCGTCGGCACTCTGGGTCTGGTAGACGGCGACACCGTAGAAGAATCGAACCTCCATCGTCAAATTGCCCACTCGACCGATCGTGTCAACGTTTTCAAGGTCGACAGTGCAATCACTTATCTACGCGGTCTAAATCCTAATATCATCTATATACCGCATAGAGCTCATCTTACTCCTTCATCTGCCTTGGATATCTTCTCCAACTATGATTTCGTACTCGACTGCACAGATCATCCTACTTCGCGCTACCTTATCTCGGATGCCTGCGTCTTGTCAGGGAAGCCTCTGGTATCAGCCTCGGCTCTGCGCACAGAAGGCCAGTTGACTGTTCTGAACAATCCCCCGCGAGCTCCTGGTGCATCGGATGGCGGTCCTTGCTACCGCTGTGTCTTCCCTCGTCCACCTCCTGCTGAATCTGTCGTCAGCTGCGGCGAAGGCGGTATCCTGGGACCCGTCGTAGGCGTCATGGGTGTCCTCCAAGCCCTGGAAACTCTCAAACTCATCACCTCTGCTCCAGACGCAGCAGCGCCTCCGCCATCCCTTCTTCTCTTTTCCGCCTACAGCATACCTCAATTCCGGAACGTCAAACTGCGCTCAAGACGTGCTGACTGCGCTTCATGTTCTGCAAACCACACAGTCACAGAGTCCAGTCTGACTTCTGGATCAATGGACTATGTAGCCTTCTGCGGCGTCACAAATCCCGTCGATATACTGCCACCTTCATCCCGCATCAGTGCCGGTGATCTTCTTTCTGTTCTTGCATCTGCATCGCCTCACGATGACGAAGGTCCAATTCTCCTGGACGTGCGCGATCCCACGCAATTTGAATTGTGCAGTCTTCCCAACAGTATAAATTTGCCGTGGCAAGGCTTGCAAACTCGTCTCCGCGATGACAGACAAATCATTGAAGACCTCAAGGGTAGAGATGTGTTGGTGGTCTGTAAACTAGGCAACGACTCTCAACTCGCTGTTCAGATGCTGGCTTCCACAACCCCGGAAATCAACAGCATCAAAGACGTACGAGGAGGTTTCCGCGCATGGAGAGATGAAGTCGACTCCGAATGGCCTGACTACTAGATCTCGAGTATTATACCCCGATTTGCGCAAAAACGATAATGCAATGCTTTTTTCTTCCAACATCACCCCTCAATGTTGCTTATGTGTACCCAACATGCTTCAACCCCTCAATCATGCCTCCACTCATCAACGCCCACCTCAACACATTAACACCCTGCACCTCTCCCCCCGCCGCAGCACCAAAGCCTTTCACAAATTCCTCTGCCACCCTCACACCCCTCAACACTGCTTTTCCCTCCTCCGTCTTTTCCAACTCGCCTGCAATCCAATCTTCCAATTCCTTTTCCTCGCCAGATCCAATGATAGATTTATTCACGCCGGCAGCAAAAACGATCAGAGACTTCAACGCCACAGCTGCCTGAGCAGCAAAGTTCCTGTACCGCAACCCTTGATTGCAAAACGAGATTTCTGAAGATACAGGTAAAATGTCAGAGTATTCGATAAAGACTTCTGTCCATTTGCGCAATTCTGTTGTGGAAAGAATGCCCTTGTTGACATGTTTGAAGTTTAGTTGTTTGAGTTTTCCGCATTGATTGTGTCGTAGCCATGATAGTACTTTGATTAGGCATGTTACGCCGTCGTCGAGGGGGGAGCGTAGGTCGTAGGTAAATGTGTTGGTGCTGTAATGCAGAGGTAGAGTTTCATTGCGTAGGAGAGAGCAGGTGTGGGAGAGTGGTGGTGAGATCCAGGTATTGTGGCTGCAGTATTGGGATAGTAGATGTGAAGATGAGGAGTTTAGAAGTAAGTATGAGTAGATTTGAAGGCGGATCTCGGCTGGGAGGTTGAGGAGAGTCGAGTCTTGGGGTATGGAGTTGAGTGGTGAAGCCATGGTTTTTGTTTGTTGTGAGAGCGCCACGAAACTTCTCGAGAGATTTATCAGTGGTCTTCGGGGAGTGAACAAGGTATAGATCAGAGCCAATATCTGAATTGGTAGCAAACGGAATAGACAGGACAATGGGTGGGCATCCCTTTCTTATCAGATCATCTAAGATCACGACAAGTGGTTCGATCAATCTGATTAGATTTACCTAATACATGCGATATCGGCCTTGCGTGCGACCTTTTGTGACTTTTTCGTCGATGACTCTCGCGTTTCATGCCTGGATGAAGGGTTTGTCTTGCTTGTGTGGGAAAGACAGGGACGCTTCCAGGAAGTAAATCATCATGACGGGAGTGTAGAGAGACAACCCGTCAAAGGTGGGATAATCAAGCCCCGGCTTGCAAGGTGTTGATCATAGACTTGTGAAACTGCATAACAATGCATAAATATTCTTGTCCAGCCCGACATCGTTGTGACTAAACGGTCTCTATACCACAACACCTTTTCCTCTGTACAACGCTCAGACTTCTGTAAAGCTTCATAAGCTAGATTGTGTGACTTTCAGCTCGTACATACACAGCCACTTCTTCGTACTGACTCTTTCTCGAGTTTCAGTCGGTTGAGCATAGTCAGCAAGGTTTCTTACAACAACCAAGGTAATTATATGCATACGTCTTTGATTATCAAGATCCCTGCTGATCCAATTTGACAGAGAACTTCCTCTGGGCTCGAAACTATCGGAGTTTATCACATTCGGGAGGAACGGAACCACCACCATGACTTCCACCCACCCCCTCCCACCAGAACTGCTAGAGTCCCAAGTCTCAACTCTCGATCTTCTTTTGGCCATGTTTCCAGACGAGTCCGAATACGATATTTCGCCGTCAGACTTGGACCTCATCACGGACATACGGGATAATGGCAGTGAGAATCTAACATCTTCATTACCTTCGGAAATTCACCTGGCTCTACATGTTTCACTGAATCCCACACACTCTATCCAAGTCAATGTAACTGCACCACTGCGGAGTACACAGACAGATCCCACAGAAGCACCACCGATATCATTTTCCTTGCGTCAACCCACATGGCTCGACAAAGCCAGTTTATCAGCTCTATCTTCCTCCCTCCCCGACGACATTTTCAGCGCCTTAGACACCTTACGAGACCAAGGCACCTCACTCGTCCCCACCTCAACCACATCTATCGCATCAAAACCAGCATTCACGGGCCCTCTGGTACGCGTATGGTTCTACTTCCCCTCCCTCAGCACCCGCGAAAAGCGCCAACACATGGTCGATTGGGCACCCTCCTATCTCCTCACTGGCTTCGTGTTGGCTGGCAAACCTGGATTGCTATGTCTGGAAGGGTCTGCGTTGAATATTGATGCTTACATGAATGAAATCAAGACGGTTTCTTGGGGTGATATTCCTTCGCATCAGAAGAAGGTGAGTGAAAGGTATAGGGAGACTGGGACGGAGGTGACGAGGGCGTTTGAAGAAATGATAGAGATTACGGATTTGGTGGGGGAGAGACATGGGCAGAGGCAGAATAGAGGGGATATGGCTGCTATTGAGGCGTGGTTGAAGGAAAGGGGGTTGGGTGAGATGTTTGAGAGTGTGATTCTGCAGAGTTAGAATTGGAGCATGAGAGAACTTTGATAGTGATGAAGAGGGATAAAGCATTTGGAAAAAGAATGTCTCTGGTTTTTTGTTTGTGAGTTCTGCTTTTTTTTGGTCCGATGCACATTTGGTCTTTTCTCTGCACTTTTTCCGCTCAATCACATTTTGATTCTCTTGCATGCTTCCTCCGGCACATTTGCCTTTGCTGCGACCATTGATATAATCCAGGGTCTTTGTCATCACAACAATGCGTGTCATCTTTCCCAAGACCCATCAAAGGAAAACCAACTTCTCTTTCTTTTTATGTTCCTCCTTGCCAATCACTCAAACCCATCGATGAACTTTGACTTCATCTGAAGTGTACCTCTTGTCCTCAAACTCATCTCCCACCACCACTTCCTCCCCCATTTCTCTCAACCCCATTTCTTTCAAGAAACTCTTTGGCATGGGACGGACACCTCTTGACCACATTCTCATACACCTCAGTAGCCGCCTTGTCCCAGTCAGAGCACACTTGCACAGGTTCCCATTCCATGGCAGTGCTGGCCTTACGAGCAATGCTACACAGGTCTATGTGTTTGTGGATGCAGCCGCAGAGTCTGTATGTGGTGACTCTTGCGCGACACATGATAGGTATGGGATGAGGAGATTGTATTGTTGGCTTTGTGCGAATGGAAAGATGCAGATGGGATAGAGGGATAACTGGATGGGCTTGGTTGACTCGGTGTTGCTTTGAGGGTGCGTTGATGAGATTGATTGGATGGTGTGCTGTTGATCTGATAGAATGAGTCTCGGATATGGATTGATGGTATGAGAGTAGTTGCAATGGTTTGATCTGAGTATCTCAATGATGAAAGGTATTGTTTTCGGTCAGAGGAACGAAAAGTGTTTGATCCAAAGGAAACAACTAGGGGAATTATCACCACCGTGCCTTCACGTTCCTGCATTGAGCTGTGTGCGCGTGGCACCGCACGTGGCATTGTTATACCATAGGTTGTGGAAGGTGCGACTGCCTTGAGGTTCTTGTCTTGTTGAAATGGCAAGTGCTGATGAAGGACATGCGGAAGCACGTTGGCAACAAGTCAACTCATAAGCATGCGCGCAGGACTATTCAAAGTCTTTGCCTGGACAACTTGACAATGATATTGTTTCGTAGCCATGTATGCAGAGAAGACGAAACAATGGTTGGAGATGGTGAACCAATGCATTATGGGACCAAGAGTTCTACTCATTTGATCCACACTAACTTTGTTATTTGGTTGGTCTCGTACGCTCCCACATCTCATATATGGTCTGAAAGACACTTGTAGCCAATTTGAGCGTTTCCTCATCAACATTGCTTCCACCAAAGCGGCGTTGGAATCTGTCAGGGTGCCAATTGACACTCTCATCCTTGAGTGTCTTGACCCTCAGATCTTCAGTTTCCAATGGAGCGTTCAAGAAGAAATCTTCAACGCTCTGCTTCGCAACATCTTTGGCAGCAAGACTTTGGACAGGCCACGGGATCGCCTTGAGAAGTTCGTCGTGGTCGAGTTGCGCAGAGTTGGCTTTGAGCTGCTGCCATCCTTGTTGATAAGTTGACCAGGCGTGTTGCCATTTCTTGGCTTTTTTGCGTTTGGCGCCTCGAGCAAGGGCAGCATCTACATCAGACATGAAGCCCTTATCGCGTGGTGCATCTCTGGTGTCGGGCTTTGGACGACGTGTGCGTGTAGATCTCTTTTCGTAGCCCTTCTCTGCATTGCCAACCCACTCAAAATCTTCCTCATACTCATCATCCTCACTGTCATGTCTTCTCTTCCTCGATCTTGCACTTTGGGCCTCCTCTTCACGCTCAGCACGCGCTTGTCTTTCCCTGAGCAGTTCTGGATTCTTCTTCTCCCACATTTTGGCTTTGACGTATTCGACGTATTGGTCATCGGTCATTTGCTCGAGGTGGCCTTGATCGTCTTTGAGAGAAGGACGGGGATATGAGTGGATAGATTCTCCATAGACACCTTCCCAGTATGCTGCACCTTCGTCATCTGCCATAGCGTCGAATAGCGATTCGCGGAAAGCCAGGTCTGGGTCTACGGCCTGCGCAGCGTTTGGTTCGGGTTGAGGCGAAGCCGATATGGACGGGTGCAGGTGTTCGGAGTCGCGCGGGCGAGAGAAGGGACGGGCGGTATAGCCTTGGACATTGGCATCATCGTGTTCATCAGTGTGCCTGGAGGTGTGTCTGTGTCTATGCCTGTGTGATGAATGCTTGCTCTTTCGCTTGTCACTGCCACTGCTCTTCCCGTCCTTGAAGCGAAAGCGCAATGATGGCGGTGACCTGGTTCTGCGTCTCTCACTGCCATGGTGTCTAGTGGTGTCCCTCTCTTCGCGCATGCGTGTTGAACGATGGCGCGTCATACGGTCATATTCGTCCAGAATGCGCTCGTGCTCGCGCTGCGTCTGTTCGTGCGACTGGCGGGCATAATCGTGATCGCGTATCTGATCTTTGATTTGATTGATGCTGTCTTGGATGCTGGGCATCTCGGGTCTTGTCTTTAAGAACTGCAAGGATCTTGGAGAAGTTCGAAGTGTGACGCCAAGTCAGAGTGGCAGCTCACCAAGCCGAGGACAGAAAGTCATTTGAGTGACCAACCTAAGCCGAAGAAAGAGTCAACACTTGATACAGAAATCGCGTTGTATTCTGCAAGCTTTCTATATAGAGGGTATAGTCAGTCACTCGGACAGACAGATATCACTGTCAAATATGGTTAAAGCCGAGCATCAAATCACTGTTGACCACGATTAAACATAAACCACTGGATTGTCAGATATGGTTGAATACCCCAATTCACCGTGCTAAATCATTCACCAGATTGCACGAAATCACAGATGCTTTGGAATAGAGGTATTGAAGAAATTGTTGTTCATTCAGAAAGGTTCGTTATGCTACATTAAAGTAATTGTTCGTAACTGGTATCGTCGTCTAGGGGTATCAAGGGCGAATTGTTTACTTCATGAAGCCCTTCTTGCCGTCACCGTCAGAGTCCTTCAGGGGGTTGAGCTTGTCAAGGAGCGAAGCCTTCTTGTGCTCAGTACCAGTGGTACCAGTGGTGTTGTGGCCAGTGGCGTGCTCGCCCTGGCGGACGTCGTCACGGAGGCGCTCACCAGTGGTCTCGCCGGTGTGGGAGCCGGTCAAGCCGGAGCCAGTCGAGCCGTGGTGGCCAGTGGTGGAACCAGTCAGGCCGGAGCCAGTGGTGGAACCGTAACCAGCACCGGTGCCGGAGCCGACGGCGTGCTCACCCTCGCGAAGATCCTCACGGAGACGCTCGCCAGTGGAGCCGGTCTGGCCGTAACCAGTCTGGCCGGTGAGACCGGAGCCAGTGTGCGAGCCGGTAAGACCGGAGCCGGTGTGAGAGCCAGTAAGACCTGAGCCGGTGGAACCGGTCAAACCGGAGCCAGTGTGCGAGCCAGTGAGGCCGGAGCCAGTCTGGCCGTAACCAGTCTCGCCATAGCCGGTCTGACCATGGGTGCCGTGGGTACCCGAGTGAAGAGCACGCTCACCCTCAGC